>Ga0256405_10004196_pt1 | contig 27601 bp, 30 predicted proteins | sample RumenRJG_02DNA_FD_189096 | JGI IMG/M metagenome (GOLD analysis project Ga0256405, IMG submission 189096) | Bovine rumen microbial communities from Lethbridge, Alberta, Canada - RJG_02 | ecosystem: Host-associated > Mammals > Digestive system > Stomach > Rumen | place: Canada: Alberta... | reverse complement strand
TGACAGGCCCTGCCTGGCAGCCTGAGTTGGTGCGCCCTGCCAGGCGAACTGAGGGGATAATACTGGCTGCCCTACAGACGAGCTTACTATGGCTCTCCCTATACGCTATTTGTGCGGTGTTGCCTTATAAGTTCAACGCTGACCGCGTGGTCTTCGTGGACGATATCTGCGCTGCCGCCAAAGGTTATGAATATCTGGCGGAGCTGCAGATGAAGGCGGGACTGATTGGATGAGCGAGTATCGGATCAACGTGCGGTTCAACCTTGATGACGAAGCCCAGCACAGGGCGGCGGAGTTTTTGGAACACCTCGACCGGAAGCAATACGGTTCCCGCAACGCTTTCGCTGTAAAAGCGATCTGCGCCTATGTGGACGAGCTGATGAACGGTAATCCCAACGCCCGGCTGCTGGAGGACATTCGGAAGCTCTTTTTGGAGGTCGTACCCACGATCCCGTCTGCGCCGGTTAAATTGCCCAAGCCCAAGACGCTGACCGTAGAGCTTACCGAGGAGCAGAAGCAGAAACAGGATGCTGCTGCGCTGGAGTTTCTGAAGGGGTTTTGAGTGTGCCAGGACCGCCTGCTTTTGTGCCAAGCAGGGCGTTGCAGAAGATTTGCGGCTCAAATCTGAGCCACGTAACCAGATCAGAAAAAGAGAACGGACACGGCCAGACCGATGGGAATGATCTTTCGGAGACCTTGTCTTATAGCTTAACGAGCATCGGAGCGCGCCGCCGCGCTCCATTACCCAGGGGACACCCCTGAATACCCCGTGAAGATTGGAGGAACCAAAATGAAAGAAGATGATGAAAAGATGGTCAGGGTCACGGTCCGCATGCCTGCCGCGCAGAGAGACAGGCTGACGAAACGGGCTGAGAAGGCCGGTGTGCCCATGGCTGAATATGTCCGGAGCGTGCTGACGAAAAAGGTACTGGCCATGGAGCCGCCCGACGAGCTGTGGCCACTTATGGAAATGCTGTACAGCATCCACGATATGCTCCTGCGCATTCGCAAGCCGGAGTTCACCGAGGCGGCGCGTCGGTTGGAGCAAGCGATCCTGGATCTGCAAACCGCGCTGACCGAGCCGAGAAAGGCGGCCTCCTGATGGCGACCACGAGCCTGTGGCATATCCAGGGCCACCTCCGGGATCTGGTGGACTACGTGGAGAACCCGGAGAAGACTTACCCGGAGCTGCAGGATCTGTGGGACGCCTCCCGCTACGTCCAGCGCCCGGCGGCCACGGCGGACGGGCACTACGTCACTGCCATCAACTGTCTGAAAGAGACTGCGCTGGAGCAGATGATCCTGACCAAGCGGCAGTACGGAAAGACCGACGGATATATCGCGTTCCATGGCTACCAGAGCTTCAAGCCCGGAGAGGTCACGGCGCAGGAGTGCCACGATATCGGCGTGGCCTTGGCGAAGGAGATGTGGGGCGACCGTTTCCAGATCCTCGTCACTACCCATCTTGACAAGGAGCATCTGCACAACCACTACCTGTTCAACTCCGTCAGCTTCCGGGACGGAAAGAAATACAACTATTCTAAAGCTGAGATGCAGCGCCTGCGGGACGTATCCGACCGGCTCTGCCGGGAACATGGGCTGAGCGTGATCCGCCACCCCCATAAAGCTCCGTCGCGCCCCGTGTATCTGGACGAGAAGGATGGAAAGCCCACCCGGTACAACGTCTATCTGAATGACGTGTGGGACGCCATTGAACTGAACCGCAGTCCGAGATACGTGGAGAACTATCTCCGGGAGCTGGGCTATCTCACGGACTTCACCGGGGCGCACTGGAAGATCCGGCTGCCGCAGTACAAGCACTTCACCCGGATTGACACACTGGACGAGCGTCTGACGCCGGAGTTTATCCGGCAGGGCTGCGGCAGCCGCGCTCACTACGGCAACAGTCACGCAGAGATCTCCTATCCGCCCAGGATGCCGCAAGAGCTGGAGCACATCTGGCGGCCCCATGTCCGCACGACCCGCATCTACCGGCTCTATCTACGGTACTGCTATGAGCTCGGCATTCTCCCGAAGGGCACGAAGTACCAACCGACCAGCCCGTTTCTGAGGGAGGAGCTTCGCAAGCTGGACATGTACGACCGGGAGACCCGGTTCCTTGCCGGCAGCGGGATCGAAACGCTGGAGGAGCTGCAAGCGGAGATCGGCAAGACGCAGACGGAGATGGATGCCCTTGCAGATGAACGAAAGCACGTTACCTACACCATGCGCCGCGCCACACCGGAGAAGAAAGCAGAATTGCAGAAGCAGAAAGCGGCGTTGACGAAGCAAATCACGGCGCTGCGGGAAAAGCTCAAGCTGATGCGAGATATTGAGCGCCGCTCCGAACACATCGACCGGACGCTGACCCGCGTATACGAAAGCGAGGAACGCGCCTTGAACCCCAACATTGAGGACAAAAACAGAAATTTCAAAGAAAGGACGTATGAAAGATAATGAAACAATTATCCGATCTGCGCATCGTTTATCCGGCTTCCCCGGACAAGCGCACCGACTATATTCCGCAGCCGAAGCACTCGAAGCCGGTCACGGACCCCTCGCAGCTGCCCATGGCGCTGAACGCCAAGCAGGTGGCCGCCGTGCTGGGCATTTCCCGCGCCGGCGCTTACAACCTGATGCGCTCTGAGGGTTTTCCGACCCTGTTCATCGGCAAGCGCATGGTGGTTCCGAAGGACAGGCTGATGGACTGGATGAACACACAGATCAAAATGTGAGAAAAGCATTTGTCCGATTCCCCTGGCGGACAGAGGGAATCGGCTTATCTTTTAAAGCCGGAAAAAGAATCTTGATTTAAATCGCAAAAGTGATAGAATGTAATCAGACTGAGACTGCTAAGTGCAAGTCATCACCGAGGAAAGCGAGGTTACTTTGACAAAACAGGCAAAACGCAACGCAAACGGCATCGGCAACATCCGGAAGCGGGCCGACGGGCGCTGGGAAGCCCGGTATTGCGTGGGCTTTGATCCCAAAACCGGAGCGCTGATCCGTAAATCCGTCTATTGCAAGACGCAAAAGGAAGCGCGGCGGAAGCTCACGCAGGCCATGGCGGAGATCGACGACGGCAGCTATCTTGATCCCTGCTCTGTAAAATTTGGCGACTGGCTGGACCTCTGGCTGGAAACCTATGTTTCGCCGACGGTAAAGCCGTACACCGCGGACTCCTACACCAATATCTGCAATCGCTATTTGAAACCGTATCTGGGGCGTTATAAGCTCTCCCAGCTTTCCGCGCTGCCGATCCAGAAGATGTATAACGAGCTTCAGCAAGAGCATAAGCTCTCCGCGAAAACCGTAAAAAACATCCATGGGGTGCTGCACCGGGCGCTGACGCAGGCGGTGAAGCTTCAGATGATCCGGACAAACCCATCTGATCTCTGTGATCTCCCGAAGGTGACACGGAAAGAGATCCAGCCGATGGAGCAGGATGATATCACCGCATTTCTCCGGGTGATCCGTGGGCACAAGTATGAGCGGCTGTATGCGGTCACGCTGTTCACCGGCATGCGGCAGGGCGAGGTGTTGGGGCTCACCTGGGACTGCGTGGATTTTCAGCGCTGCACGCTGACCGTCAGCAAGCAGCTCCAGAAAACGAAAAAGGTGGGTGGCGAGTATACGCTTGTCTCGACGAAGAGCGGAAAAAGCCGCATTATCACTGTCGCGCCATCCGTCATGGGCTTTCTAAGGGAAGAAAAGCGCTGGCAGGAGCAGATGCAGATATTGGCCGGGTCAGCGTGGGATAATCCCTGGAATCTGGTCTTTACGAATGAATTGGGCCGGCACCTGGTACACTTTACCGTATACAAGCATTTCAAGGAGATCGTCCGAGAGATCGGTATGCCGAAAGAGCGATTCCATGACCTCCGGCACAGCTACGCCGTCGTCTCGATCGAAAATGGCGATGACATGAAGACCGTACAGACCAACCTGGGCCACGCCACGTCGAGCTTCACGCTGGACGTGTACGGTCATGTGTCTCAGCGGATGCACCAACAGTCCGCCGAGCGAATGGAGCGCTTCATTCAGTCCGTCACCGGATAACTCAATTTCACCGTTCGAGGGTCGAATCTGTCCATTCCGTCAAATCGCTATTGGGGTCAGCGTTGGGGTCAAAGGGTATAGAAAAACCCTGAAACCATTGCAGTTTCAGGGTTTTTCGTGGCGGAGAAGGAGGGATTCGAACCCTCGAGACCCTTTAGGAGCCTACATGATTTCCAATCATGCGCCCTCGACCAACTAGGCGACTTCTCCATAGCTGTGTCCAGCGCTTTCCGCTATGCACTTGTTGTCTTAAACAGACAGCGATATTATTATAACAGAGACTTTAAAAAAGTCAAGCCCTTTTCTGTATTTCCCTTGAGAAATTTGCGCTTTTTGCCGGAACTCTTGCGGCGAGCGGCTTTGCGCCTGCCAAGAAAGCGACAGATTTTCCACAGCGGTGAGGAAGCGTGTGCGCGGCCACCCCAAAAAGGGTGCTGCGCTATTGAAATCAAAAAGCTTCAGAACAGTTGTAAAGCTCTGAAAATAGACTCAGCAGAGAGAAAAGACTTTTTCTGTACGCTGAAGCGGCATGGCAGAACGCCATGCCGCTTCATGATGCTTGAAAACTTACTTGTGGTCAACAGCGGACATGTGACGGATCAGCTCCACCATCTTGTTGGAGTAGCCGCACTCGTTGTCGTACCAGGAAACAACCTTCACAAAAGTGTCGGTCAGAGCGATACCGGCCTTCTTGTCGAAGATGGAGGTGCGGGAATCGCCCAGGAAGTCAGAGGAAACAACATCCTCATCGGTATAACCCAAAACGCCCTTCAGCTCGCCCTCGGAAGCGTCCTTCATGGCCTTGCAGATATCCTCATAGGTGGCGGGCTTAGCCAGCTTGACGGTCAGGTCCACAACGGAAACGTCCAGAGTGGGAACACGCATGGACATACCGGTGAGCTTGCCGTTCAGCTCGGGGATGACCTTGCCGACAGCCTTGGCAGCGCCGGTGGAGGAGGGGATGATGTTGCCGGTAGCCGCACGGCCGCCGCGCCAATCCTTCAGGGAAGCGCCGTCCAGCAGCTTCTGAGTGGGAGTGACAGAGTGAACGGTGGTCATCAGGCCTTCCACGATGCCGAACTTGTCATTCAGGACCTTGGCAATGGGAGCCAGGCAGTTGGTGGTGCAGGAAGCGTTGGAGACGAAGGTCATGTCGCTGGTATACTTATCCAGGTTGACGCCGCAGACGAACATGGGGGTGTCATCCTTGGAGGGAGCGCCCATGATGACGTGCTTGGCACCGGCGTCGATGTGGCCCTGGCAGAGCTCCTTGGTCAGGTGTTTGCCGGTGCACTCGCAGATGTACTCAGCACCCACGGAAGCCCAGGGAATGTCCTTGACCTCCATAGAGGTGAAGACGGGGTACTTCTTGCCGTTGACGATCAGACCGCCGTCATAAGCCTCGACAGTGCCGGGGAACTTGCCGTGAACAGAGTCATACTTGAGCATGTAAGCCATGTACTCGGGGTTCATGAAGGGGTCGTTCAGAGCGACGACCTCAACATCGTCATGAGTCAGGGCAGCGCGGAAAGTGAGACGGCCGATGCGGCCAAAGCCATTGATACCAATCTTCGTGAGCATGGGAAAACTCCTTTCAATATTGAAAAAACTTTAAAAGATTAAAGAATCGTTTGCGCAAACGATTATTTCTTTGTTTTTACTATCTTATCATGGACGATAAAAAATGGCAATCAGCATTTTGCATAACATTCTGAGAGCATATTGGGCAAAATGGCGAGGATTTGGTTGGAATTTGATAAAAAAGCGAAAAAGTAGAAGAAAGGAGCCAAAAAAGACTTGACGTTATATGAAGCGGGGGCGTATACTGTAAAATGCAAATGATTACGCAAACGTAGAAAAATTGCGTAAAGAGGTGAACAATCATGAAGGTGACCATCAGCGATGTGGCAAGGTTGGCAGGTGTTTCCACCGCCACGGTTTCCCACACCATCAACTCGACCCGCTACGTCTCCGGCGAGACCAAGGAGAAGGTCTACCGGGCTATCGCGGAGCTGGGCTACACGCCGGACGCCTCGGCCAGAAGCTTCCGGACCGGAAAGAAAAAAACCATTGGATTTATCGTTCCGGATATTTCCAATAAGTTTTTCGCAACAATGATCGAATCCGTGGAGAATTATCTCTCTGCCCACGGATACCATCTGATCATTGCCAATACAAAGGAGAACCCAGAGCGGGAGGAGACCAATATCCGCCTGCTTTCTGCGGGACTGGTGGACGGGCTGCTCATCGCCAGCACCATGGAGGATTTCAGCCGGTTCGAGTCCCTGATCCCCGCCGGATTCCCGGTGGTGCTGGTGGACCGGACCTTTGACACAAAGCGGTTCCCGTCGGTGAGCGTGTCCAATTTCCAACCGATCTACCGCAGCGTCTGCCGTCTGGCGGGCAAGGGCGACAAGCGGATCGGCATGATCGGCGGCTTGCCCCGGCTGTCCTCGACCAAGGAGCGGATCGCTGCCTATCAGGAGGCGGTGGCGGACTGCGGCCTGCCTCAGGATGACCTGCTGATCCGCTACGGCAACTCTATGGAAAACAGCGCCCAGTCCTGCCTGGATGAACTGCTGGAGCAGAAGTGTGACGCGCTGGTGGTGGCCCAGGGCCTGATGGCCTCGGAGACGGTGATCTACCTCCACAAGAAGGGCCTTAAGCTGGGAGAGGACATCGATCTGGTCACCTTCGTGGATTACGATTCGGATATCAACTATCTGTATTCCAATCAGATGGACTGCATCATCCAGCCGGTGGAAAAGCTGGGCGAGACTGCCGGCGAACTGATCCTCCGGCGGATCGAAACGCCGGATGCCCCAACCTTTGAACAGGTGCTGACCTCCACCTATCAGCCCTGCAGCATGTAATAAGAAAAATGTTTATGCCCCGTCCCGGATCATTCCGGGGCGGGGCTTTGTCTTGACAGGACCATACGGGTATGTTATGGTTGGAACGTCTCCGGAAAGTGTTTCTGACCGGCGACACCATGCCCGCATACCGTTCTGCCGGTGAGGATGCTCCGAACCGAAAGATGAGGAAGGACAAGATCGTTGTACATTTGTCATCCCCTCTGCTGAACGGCAGGGGGGATGTATTACTTTATTGAGAAGGAGAGACCGCTGTGGAAGCTGTGGAAACGCGGGTGGCCGTCATTGCCATCATTGTCCGGGAGGGCACGCAGGTCGCGGCACTGAATGACCTGCTGCACCAGTACGGACCGTATATCGTGGGCCGCATGGGCGTACCCTACCGGGAGAAGGGCGTGAACATCATCAGCGTGGCCATGGATGCCCCCGGTGACGTCATCTCCGCCCTGTCTGGAAAGCTGGGCCGCTTGGAGGGTGTCACCGCCAAGACCGTCTATGCCCCGGCGGGGAGCGTATGAAAGGAAGAAAAACCATGAACTGGAAGAAAAAACTGTTGGCGCTGGGCCTGTCTCTGGCCCTGACCCTGTCCCTGACTGCCTGCGGCCAGAAGGCCGCCGAACCGGAGCAGCCGGAGGAACCTGCCCAAACGGAAGAACCGGCGGTCGAAGCGCCGGATGGTACAGAGGCAGACATTGCCCATTTCAGAATTGCCGCCCTAAAGGGCCCCACCGCCATGGGCCTGGTGGAACTGATGAGTCTGAGCGACACGGCCAATGAGATGATGGAGGGCAAGGAGGATGTGGTATCCACCGGCAATACCTACGAATTCACCCTGGCCGGTTCCGCCGACGAGGTGACCCCCGCCCTCATCAAGGGGGACCTGGACATGGCCTGCGTCCCCGCCAATCTGGCCGCCGTGCTGTACGGCAAGACCAACGGTGCCGTGGAGGTGTTGGCGGTGAACACCCTTGGTGTGCTGTATATCGTGGAAAACGGGGGAACGGTGCAGTCTATGGCGGACTTAAAGGGCCAGACCATCGTGGCCGCCGGTAAGGGCAGTACCCCGGAATACGCTCTGCGGTATCTGCTGACGGAAAACGGCATTGACCCAGACAAGGATGTGACCATCGACTGGAAGAGCGAGCACAGCGAGTGTGTGGCGGCGCTGGCCTCCGGGCAGGCGTCGATTGCCCTGCTGCCTCAGCCCTTTGTCACCGTGGCGCAAAACAAGATCGAGGGCCTGCGGATGGCCTTGGACCTGACGGCGGAGTGGGACAAGCTGGATAACGGCTCCGGCCTCATCACCGGCGTCATCATGGCCCGGCGGGATGTGGTGGAGGCCAATCCCGGCGCGGTGGACAGCTTCCTCCAGGATTACGCCGCCAGCGTGGAGTGGGTCAACGCCAACAACGCGGACGCCGCCCAGCTGATCGCGGAGTACGGCATCATCGAGGCCGCCCCTGTGGCGGAAATGGCCCTGCCCTACTGCAACATCGTCTGCATCACCGGCAGCGAGATGAAGGACAAACTCTCCGGTTATCTGAAGGTGCTTTCCGAAGCGGAGCCCTCCTCCGTGGGCGGCACTCTGCCTGGGGATGATTTTTACTACGGCGGATAAAAACGGAAAATCCGCGCAGGCAGAGCTACACTTGGCCTATATCTGAATTTACGATAGAAAGGAGCGCCGCCTATGGACAGGAAAACAGACCTCCGCCTGTGGGCGGTGCTTTTCTGGCTGGCGGTCTGGCAGATCGCGGCCATGGCGCTGGCAGCGGTCTATCCCCACGGCGAGCTACTGTTGGCCTCGCCCGTTGATGTGCTGCTGCGGCTGGGGCAGCTGGCCGTTACCGCCGCCTTCTGGCGGACGGTGGCCTGGTCCGCCATCCGCATCTTCGGCGGATTTCTGCTCGCCACGGTGTTGGCGGTCGCGCTGGCGGCACTGGCGGCGTGGAAACAGTGGCTCCGGGGGCTGATGGCCCCGCTGGTGGCGGCGGTCAAGACGGTGCCGGTGGCGTCCTTCATCATTCTGGCGCTGGTGTGGCTCAACAGCCGGAGCCTGTCCCTGTTCATCTCGGCGCTGATGGTGTTCCCGCCGGTGTACCTGAATGTGCTGGAGGGTATCTGCCGCACGGACCGTCGGCTTCTGGAGATGGCCCGGGTGTTCCGGGTCCCCCTTGGGCGGCGGCTCCGGGGCATCTATCTGCCGCAGGTGATGCCCTATTTCCGCACGGCGGTATCTTTGGGCCTGGGCCTTTGCTGGAAAGCCGGGGCAGCGGCGGAGATCATCGGCTTGCCCGCCGGGTCCATGGGAGAGCGGCTATACACCGCCAAGGTCTACTTCCAGACGGCGGATCTGTTTGCATGGACCGTCACCATCGTGGCGGTGTCAGTGGTATTTGAGCGGCTGTTTTTGGCGCTGGTGGACCGATTGATGGGAAAGGCGGGGCTGTGATGGAAATCAAAAACCTATGCAAAGCCTACGGAGACCTTCCGGTGCTGGAAAACGTGTCTTTTACCGTCGGTGTGGGAGTCACGGCCCTGTGGGGGCCATCAGGCGTGGGAAAGACCACCCTGCTGCGGATCCTGTTGGGTCTGGAAAAGCCAGACAGCGGCGAACTGATGGGAACGGCCGTCCGTTGGAGCGCCGTTTTTCAGGAGGACCGCCTGTTAGAGGGACTGGACGCTTTGGGAAATTTCCGGTTTGCGCTGGGGACGGACTACGAGGAAGCGAAAGCGGCGGCCATGCTCACGGCGCTGGGCCTGACCTGGGAGACGGGCAAGCCGGTGCGGGAGTGGTCCGGCGGCATGAAGCGCCGCTTGGCTTTGGCCCGGGCGTTGCTGGCAGTATCAGACGCCGTGGCGCTGGACGAGCCGTTCACAGGGCTGGATGAGGAAAATCGCCGGAGAGCAGTGCTGTGCGTCGCTGCGGCGGCGGAAACCAAGCCGGTGATTTTGGTGACCCATGACCGGACGGAGCTGAACCTCCTGCGGGCGAATATTGTAAATCTATAAGTAAGAAACCCGCCGCTGACTTTTGTCAGCGGCGGGTTTTTGCTGGATTCAATTTCCAAAACCGTTTTGCTTAAGGTGGCGGCGCATATCGGCAAGGGCCCACACCAGACTGGCGCCCAGTGCGATCCCAAGGGCATAAAGAGCGGTCTGGCGGGCAAAGTCCGCCGACAGATCCATGTCCTGCTGAACGGCATAGTACATGGCGTAATAGAGGGGCCGCCCCGGCACCAGCGGGATCAGCAGCGCGGGGATCAGAAACAGCGTGGCGGGCGCACCCATAAACCAAGCCAGAAACTCCGCATACAACGCGGCAAAGGCGGCGGCGGTCAGGGTGGGGAGCAGGATACCGGACCAGATCGAGGCGGCCGCCAGATAGACGCCGCAGGTCAGCAGCCCCCCCAGAGAAGCGGCGAATATATACCGCCGACGCAGGTGGAACACCAGACAAAAACCCAGCGCCCCGGTAAAAGATGTGAGAAGCTGCACGATCACAGTCCGATCCCTCCCATCAGTAAAAAGGCGCTCATGAAGCCCATAGCCAGCGCCCCGGCCCACAGCAGCGTTTCGATGAGCCGCATGGCGCCGGAGATCGGGGAGCCTACCATGGTGTCCCGGACGGCGTTGGTCATGGCTAGACCGGGGATCAGCAGCATGATGTCACCGATCAGGATTTTGTCGGCGTGGAGCTCCGGCAGGAAAAAGGCGCACAGGGTAATGCTGATGCCAACAGCCAGAGCGGAGAGCAGATTGAATACCAAGCGGTTGGGGCACTGAGGGCCAAAATGCCGCTGGAGGCGACAGATCACCAAGCCAAACAGGGCAGCCACCAGACCATCCGTCATGGAACCGCCGAAAAACAGGGCGCAGCTTCCTGCGGCCAGCGCGCTGCCCAGGTAGACCAGCAGTGGCTTGGGGGTTTCTGCCGTGATCTGGGCAACTTCCCGGCGCAGCTCATCCAGCGGAATAGGATCGGCGCAGCACCGGCGGCTCAGATCGTTCAGCGCTTCCAGAACGGTGAAATCCGTGCCGCCGGGAGTCAGGATCCGGCGGGTCTGGGTGATGTCCTGCCCGCTGGGCAGCGTCATGGTTACCACGATGCTGGAGGTGATGACAAAGGCATTCATCCGAACAGCCCCGTAGGCCGTGCCCATACGGGTCAGAGTGTCCTCCACCCGGTTTACCTCTGCCCCTACGGCCAGAAGCGCTTCCGCAATGTCCATGAGACAGTGCAGCAGGACCTCCGGCTGCGCCGGGACAGGGATCTTATCTGCGTTCACGTCACTTAAAAGCCGAAGAGCATAGAGCGATCAATGTCGGCCAGACTGTGAGCACCGCACATGGCCATGGTGTCCGCAAGCTCTGCCTGAAGCTTGTCCACATAGGCCTGCACGCCTTCCTGAGCGCCGCCATAGACCGCGGTGACGAAGGGGCGGGCGATGAGCACCGCATCGGCACCCAGGGCCAGAGCCTTGAACACGTCCATGCCGGAGCGGATGCCACCGTCCACAAAGACCTTCATCTTGCCGCCCACAGCGTCCACAATGGCGGGCAGGACCTCGGCGGTGGCGGGGCACTGATCCAGCACACGGCCGCCGTGGTTGGAGACGATGATACCAGCGGCACCGGCTTCCAGGGCCTTTTCCGCACCCTTCACCGTCATGATGCCCTTGAGGATAAAGGGCTTGCCTGCCATGGCAGCGATGTCCTTGAGCTGATCCACGGTCTTGCTGCCGGCGGGGGGATTCAGTCCCTTTAGGAAGGGCAGGCCGGCAGCGTCGATATCCATGGCGATGGCGCAGGGATCAGCGGCCTTCACCAGATCCATCTTCTGCCGGACGGTCTCCAGATTCCAGGGCTTCACAGTGGGAACACCGCAGCCGCCGTTGGCTTTCAGGGCATCCGCGGCGCCTTCCATGACGGCGGGATTGGTGCCGTCACCGGTGAAGGCGAGGATACCGGCTTTGGCGCAGCCCTCCACCAGTACATTGTTATAGCGCAGATCGTCATATTTGTCGCTGTAATGCATAGCCACGGCACCAACGGGGCCGGCCATTACGGGGATCGTCAGCTTGTGACCGAAAAAATCATAAGAGGTGTCCACATCACCGTTTTCGCAGATGGTGTCCATATTGACGCACAGCTCCTGCCATTTCTGGTAGTTGCGGATGGCGCCGGTGCCCAGACCCTTGGCACCGGGACCGGGGACCGTGTTTTTGCAGGCGAGGCCGTTGCACACAGGGCAGGCGTGGCATTTGCCCATGCAGGTCCGGGCCTGCTCCAAAACTTCCTGATAAGTCATTGCAGTTTCCTCCTGAATCGTATAGCTTTGTAAAAATCTCGTTAAAGATCAAACATATTCCCGATTGGCCTCATTTTACAGCAGGCGGCAGAAAAATACAAGTCGGTAAAATGTTGAGAGCGGCGGAACTTTTTGGCGGGAATTTCGTCTATATAAGTAGAAGAGCGGCACGACCGCTGAAAAGGAGGAAGCGCTATGAAAAGAAGGTTATTTGTCTGTTTTCTTGCACTGACCATGCTCCTGAGCCTGACTGCCTGCGGAGCCGCCAGCAAAACTGCGGCTTCCAGCGCCAACAGCCGCCCTGCGGATACTGTCTCCGCGACAGAGGAGAAAGGGTATTTCGACGCTGACACCAACGGTTATGATGACAAGGGCGGGGACAGCGGAGGAAGTGTTCTGGAAAACCAGAAGATCATCTACACCGGAGACATCAATCTGGAGACCACGGCGTTTGACGAGACCGTTAAGGCGCTGGCAGCGCTGGCGGAGGTCAAGGGCGGCTATCTGGAGAGCAGCACCGTAGGCGGCGGGAGCCGGGGCTACCGGTGGGCGGATTATACCGTCCGGGTGCCCTCCGCTCAGTTTCAGGGCTTTCTGGATCAGGCCGGGGAGCTTGCCCATGTGACGTGGCGGAACACCAATTTGGAAAACATCACAGAGACCTATTATGACACGGCGGGCCGCCTGAAGACCCAGCAGATCAAGCTGGAGCGGCTGCAAAAGCTGCTGTCCCAGGCGGAAAACATGGAGGACATCATCACCATTGAGTCCGCCATTTCCGAAACAGAGTGGAATATCGAGGACCTTTCCGGCACCCTGCGGCACTATGACGCGCTGGTGGACTTCGCCACCGTCAATGTCCATGTGTCGGAGGTCTATAAATATTCCGACACGGAGGAACTGCCGGAGAATTTCGGAGATCGCCTGAGCAGCGCTATGAGCCGGGGCTGGCATTCCTTTGTGAACGGCATGGAGGACTTCGCCGTGGCGCTGGCGTACAGCTGGATGTGGCTGATCCTGTGGGCGGTCATCATCGTGGCGGCGGTGGTCATCCTGCGGAAGGCCCGGCGGCGGAGCGGAATGAAAAAACCGCTGTTCAAGAAGAAAAACGATGTAAAACCGGATGACAAGTCCGGTGATACCTGATAGACTAAAGGCAGCGGGAGACCGCTGCCTTTTCTGATATTTTAGGAGGGATCGTTATGAAGCTGACCTGGCTGGGACACGCCTGTTTTCTTTTGGAGGAGGACGGCTATCGCATTGTACTGGACCCGTATACCGGCGTGGCGGGGTACCCGCCTTTGCACATACAGGCCCACGCCGTTTTTTGCAGCCACGGCCATTTTGATCATCACGCCACAGACTGCGTGGAACTGCTGCCGGAGCGAGAAAGTCCGTTTGCGGTCCGGGAGGTGGAGACCTTTCATGATGACCGGGGCGGCGCGCTGCGGGGGACCAACACGGTCCGGATTTTTACAGCCGGCGGCCTGTCTGTGGCCCATCTGGGCGATCTGGGGCACCAGCTGACGGTGGAGCAGGCAGCGGCCATCGGCCCGGTGGACGCCGTGCTGGTGCCAGTAGGGGGCGTTTACACAGTGGATGCCGCCGGAGCAAAGGCAGTGTGCGATGCGCTGCATCCTCGCTGCGTGGTGCCCATGCACTACCACCACGCGCCCTACGGCCTGACGGAGGTGGACAGCGTGGAGCCGTTTCTGGAGCTGTGGCCCGCAGAGGCGGTCCACCACCTGCAAGGAGCGGCGTTTGAGCTGACCGAGCAGACTGCCGGGGTCATGGTTCCTTCGTTTTGAAGAATAGCCCTTGACAAAACGATGAATACTATGTAATATAGTTTTGAAAACTATATTACACGGCAATGAGGTGATCGTATGGTACAGAACAGACAGGTGACCCTGTTAGGGGATTCCATTTTGAAGGGAATTCAGGTAGATCTGGGTGACCGGCGCTATCGTACTCATAATGAGATCAATGTGGAGGCACTGGAATCGGAATTTCAGCTTTCCATTCATAATGACGCGCACTTTGGAGCCACGGTCCGCAAGGGCAGCCGCTTGCTGGACCGGATGCTGGTCCGGAAGCTGCCCTGCGACATGATGGTGATGGACTTCGGCGGCAATGACTGCGACTTCCGTTGGAAGGAGATCGCGGAGGACCCCACGGGGGACCATCAGCCCAACGTGCCGCTGCCAGAGTTTGTGGAGCTGTACCGGGAGATGATCCGGCGGGTACGGAGCCACGGTATCCGGCCCATCCTTACCAACCTGCCGCCGCTGGACAGCGAGCGCTTTTTCAACTGGTGGTGCGGAGATCTGGACAAAGAGGCTGTGATGCGCTGGCTGGGAGACGTGGGCAACATCTACGTCTGGCAGGAGCGGTATTCCCGTGCGGTGGAGCGTCTGGCTTGGGAGGAAAATGTGCCGCTGGTGGATGTCCGTGGAGCCTTTTTGGACTACGGCCACCTGGAGCAGACTCTCTGCGCCGATGGTACCCACCCCAACACCGTCGGTCAGGGCTTGATCACAAAGGCATTTCAGGATTTTGGCCGTGGACTGCGGCTGGCCGGTCAGACCGTCTGACAGAAGGACAAAAATACGGGTCGGTTTTCAAAACCGGCCCGTATTTTTTACAGCTTTTTGAAGATGTGGATGCGGAAGGACGCCTGACAGTCCAGATTTTCCAACGCTTCCATCCGCTCTACGCCCGCCTTGGGGGTTTTCCAGCAGTAGGGCGTCATACGGAAGAGGGATTGGATATCCGCCTGATTTGCCAGATGGAGGGTGAAGTCCACCGGAACGATGGCCTCATAGGTGAAGCCCTCATAGGGAGTCTCTTTTTCCTCGTTGGGGTAGGGCGCATCGTAGAGGACCCGCTTCAGCTCCCACAGATGGTCGGCGCCGGGTACCACATAGAGAAAATGGCCTCCGGGCTTCAGGATCCGGCGGAATTCGTCAATGGCCAAGGGGGAGAAGCAGTCCAGCAGTAGGTCTGCCGCTTCATCCGCAAAGGGAAGATGATAGCAGGAGGCCACCGCGAACTCCACCTGCTTTTCCCGTTTGGCGGCCAGCCGGAGGATAGATTTGGAGATGTCGATACCGGCTATAGCGGGCGTTTTCCCGGCGGCAGTCAGGGCTGCCCGGATGCCGGCGGTGTAGTACCCCTCTCCGCAGCCGGCATCCAAAATCACCGGGTGCTCGCCCACAAGCGGCAAAATCTGGCTACAAAGTGTATTTAAGAGCGGCATATAATACTCTTTGGATAGGAAATCCCGACGGGCTGCCGACATAGCCTTGTCATCGCCGGGATCGGCGGAGTGCTTCTGATTGGGGGGCAGCAGATAGGTGTAGCCCTCCTTGGCGATGTCATAGCTGTGTCGGTCAGCGCAGCGGTAGACCCGTTCCTCCCGGTCCAGCGGACCGCCGCAGACAGGACAGCGGAACAGAGATTTCATACGATCCCTCCTATGCGTTCAGATCTTGGGTCACGTCATGGATCCACTTGCCGCTGCGGATCCGGTGCAGGCCGAAGGGAACCTTCAAAGCGGATTCCGTGGCCATGATGAAGCAGAAGATGGCGATGGGAGCGTGGAGTACCAGCCCCAGCAGCACCAGCAGCGGCAGGGTGAAGCACCACAGGGGGAGAACGTCGATCAGCATGGCGATCCGCACATCGCCGCCTCCCCGGAGAACGCCCACGATGCCGGTGGTGGCAAAGGCGTGGAGCGGGGCAGAGATGGAGTAGCAGATCATCATGGTCACGCAGAGAGACGCTGAGGCGGCGGTCATGGAGAACAGAGGCAGCACGTGGGGCTTCAGCACGAGCCAGAACAGCAGCTGCTCCGCTATTGCGACACCAAAGCCGGTGCAAAAGGCCACAAAGGTCAGGGCCTGACCAATGGGATAGGCGTTTTTGCCGCCCATGCCAACCTCCTTGCCGACGATCACGGCGGCCGCCGCTGCCACGCCGAAGATGGCTACCGTCACCATCTTATCGATGTTGCCCGCCACGGTGTAGGCGGAGATCAGGTCTGTGCTGCCCGCCATGTGGCCCATGATGACGGTGTAGAGTGAGGTGCCGGTACCCCAGAGAGTCTCGTTCAGCAGCACCGGCGTGGAGAATTTCACAAAGCTGCGGAAGGTGGCCTTGCCGGGCCGGAGAATACAGGCGGGCAACAGAGGCATCTGCTTGCAGTGCAGGGCGTAGACAAGGGAAATGACAAATTCCACCACACGGGAGGAGAAGGTGGCGATGGCGGCGCCGGTGATCCCCAGTGCGGGCAGACCCAGCTTGCCGAAGATCAGGATGTAGTTGCCTACGGTGTTGCAGACGGTAGAAATGGCGAATACCGTCATGCCGAAGCGGGGATTTTCAATGCTCTGCTGCATACCGATGTAGATGGAGGAGAGGGAGTTGAGAATATAGGAGAAGCCCACGATGCGGATGTAGGAGGTGCCCAACTCCACCAGACGGGCATTGTCGGTGATGAGCATCAGCACCTGTCGGGGGAACAGCCCCATGGTCAGAGCGCAGAGGGTGGAAATGCCTCCTGCCACAAAGAAGCCGATACCCATGACCCGGTTGATGGATTCCCGATCTCCCCGACCCCAGAACTGGCTGATGAGCACGCGGGAGCCGCTTTGCAGACCGAAAACGATGAGCTGGATGATGTAGATGGGTACATTGGCCACGGTGACGGCGGACATCTGCTCCTGACCGACCAGACCCACCATGAAGGTGTCCATGAAGCCAAGAGAGGTGGTGATGAGGTTCTGAAGGACCACTGGCAGAGCCAGTGTAAAGACCCGGCGGTAGAAGCCGGGCTCCCGGCGAAGATAGCTGAAATTCATAAAATGAAATTCCTTATTCAGAATAATAAATGGAATCCATGTTTTGTCAGGGCGTGTACCTGACAAAACATACTTTGCGGTTCACAAGTGTGCGAGCGTAGCGAGCTCTCCAGAGGGGCGTCTCTTGCAGCTTTGCGGCAATTCATCTTCTGCATAGCAGTGAACCGTGTAGGGAATTCTCAAGGGGGAGTCTGCTCCCCCTTGATATTTTATAGCTTTATAGCATGGGCATCCGGTGATCGTGATGATTCCGGAGGGCCTCCGCACAGGCGTCGATCTCGGCGAAGGTGGTCTCGGGGCCAAAGCTGAGGCGAATTACCCCGGCGGCCACTCGCTTTGGCAGCTTCAGGGCTGCCACCACCTGGCTGGATTTCCCCTGATGGCAGGCGGAGCCGGCGGAGATACAGATGCCTTGGCTGCCCAGGTCGTTGACCACGTTCTGGCTGGGCCAGCCCGCCATGGAAACGGACAGGACATGGGGGGCCTTGCCGTCCCCGATAATCTGGAGGTCCGGAATGGCCGTCAGCTTTTCCACGGCGTAGGCCTTGACCTCAGCCATGTGATGCAGTTTGTCCTCCAAATGGTCCCAACGCAGCTCCACCGCTTTGGCGAAACCCGCGATCTGGGCAGTGGCCTCCGTACCGGAGCGCAGGCCCATTTCCTGACCGCCGCCGGGCAGCAGGGGCCGGGGATTCCGAACCCGGGGGCCGATGTAAAGAGCTCCGATGCCCTTGGGTGCGCCGATCTTGTGGCCGGAGATGGCGATGAAGTCCGCTCCCAGAGCTTTGGCAGAGAAGGGGACTTTCAAAAAGCCTTGGACCGCATCGGTGTGGAGCAGGGTTTTTTCGTTGACGGCCTTCAAACCCTTGGCGATGTCTGCAATGGGATAGATGCTGCCCAGCTCGTTGTTCACCATCATCACGGACACCAGCGCCGTGTCCGGCCGCACCGCCGCCAGAACGGATTCGGCGGAAATGTCGCCGTTTTGATCCGGCAGGATGGTCGTGACCTCCCAGCCCTCCTGCTCCAGCTGCTGGCAGCAGTTGAGGACGGCGTGGTGCTCCACGGCGGTGGTGACGATGTGGCGGCCCACATGGCGGTTCTGCCAGCAGGCGGCCCGGATGGCCCAGTTGTCACCCTCGGTGCCGCAGGAGGTAAAGAAAAGCTGGTTTGCTTCGCAGCCTACGGCTTTGGCGATCACAGCCCGCCAATCCTCCACGCTGCGGCGCATTTCCTGTCCGAAGGGATATTGTGCGTTGGGGTTGGCGTACTGTTCTGTCAGCACGGTGTACATGGCGTCCGCCACAGCCTTGGGGACCGGCGTGGTGGCGGCGTGGTCCAGATAGATCATAAAAAAACCTCCTCTTGCCCTATTCCGAAAATAAACGTATAATGGGAGGGAAATCACGGGAATCCCCCCGGAAATCTCTTTCAATAGCGCAATTATTCATTATATAAGAACGATTCTGAAAACGCAAGGAGAACCTATGAAAGTTGCCATTTACACCCTTGGCTGCAAGGTAAATCAATATGAGACGCAGGCTATGGAGCAGACCCTCCGGGCAAAAGGACATCAGGTAGTGGAATTTTCCGACGAGGCCGACGCCTATGTGGTGAATACCTGCTCCGTCACCGCCGTCAGCGACCAGAAGTCCCGGCAGGTGATCCACCGGGTACAGAAGCAGCATCCGGCGGCGGTGGTGGCGGTGTGCGGCTGTTATCCCCAGACCCATCCGGAGGATGTGCGGAAGCTGGGGGTGGATCTCATCGCCGGTACCGGTGACCGGGAGGGGTTCGTTTCCCTGCTTGAGGAGGCTGCCGCCGGAAAGAAAAATCTGGAGGCCATTGACAAGTCCTTTGAGCGGCGGGTGTTTGAGGTGCTGCCTGCCGGCGGCATGGAGGGCCGCACCCGCGCCATGCTGAAAATCGAGGACGGCTGCGTGAACTTCTGCACCTACTGTATCATCCCCTACGCCCGGGGACCGGTGCGCTCCCTTTCGCTGGAACAGGCGGTGGAGCAGACGCGGCAGCTGGCAGCGGAGGGCTACCGGGAGATCGTGCTGACAGGCATCGAGATCTCCTCCTGGGGCCACGACTTCAAAAACGGCCAAAGCCTTATCGACCTGCTGGAGGCCCTGTCCGCCGCGGCGCCGGAGGTGCGCCTGCGGCTGGGCAGTCTGGAGCCCCGCACTGTGACGGAGGACTTCTGCCGCCGGGCGGCGGCGCTGCCGAACCTGTGCCCCCAGTTCCACTTGTCTATGCAGAGCGGGTGCGATGCCACCTTGAAGCGGATGAACCGGAAGTACGATACCGTCCGGTATCTGGAATCAGTAGAGCTGCTGAACCGCTGGTTTGACCGCCCCGCCGTTACCACGGACCTCATCACCGGCTTCCCGGAGGAAACAGAGGAGGAGTTCGCTCAGACCTTAGACTTCATCCGGAAGTGCCGCTTTGCCCAGATGCACATTTTTCCCTACTCCATCCGTCCCGGCACCCCGGCGGCCAAGATGGAACAGGTACCCAAGGCTGTCAAGGAGGAGCGGGCCCGCCGGGCGGCGGCGGTGGCGGAGGAAATGCACAGGAGCTATTTGGAGGGCTGCGTGGGCCGGACGTATCCGGTGCTGTTTGAGCAGCCGAAAAACGGGAAATTCTTCGGCCACGCCCCGAACTATATGGAAGTTTTGGTGGACGGTGCGGAATTGCATAATGCGCTGAAAAATGTGCGGATCATCGATGTGGACGGCGAGGCCCTGTTGGGAGAAATCGTGGAACAGGAGGCGGAAGCATGAGGATCGGCAGTCACTTTTTCGCCTATCTCTCCCGGATGCGCTTCATCCAACGCTGGGCGCTGATGCGGAACACGGCCCCGGAAAACGTGCAGGAGCACAGCCACCAAGTCGCGGTGCTGGCCCACGCTCTGGCGGTGATCCGCAATGAGAAGTTCGGCGGCCATGCGGACGCCGGAGCGGTGGCGGTGGCGGCGCTGTATCATGACGCCAGCGAGATTCTGACCGGCGATATGCCTACGCCCATCAAGTATGACAACCCTGCCATCCGCAAAGCCTACAAGGAGGTGGAAGCGGTGGCGGAGGAAAAGCTGCTGCGTATGCTGCCGGATGAATTTCGGCCGGTGTACGCCCCCATCCTCACGGTGACGGACCCGGAGACGGAGCGGCTGGTGAAGGCGGCGGACAAGCTGTCCGCCTACATCAAATGCGTGGAGGAATTGAAGGCCGGGAACAGCGAGTTCCGGGACGCCGCTGCCCAGACCCGCGCGGCGCTGGAGGAATACGAGCTGCCGGAGGTGACGTATTTTCTGGAGACCTTCATGCCCAGCTTTTCCCTCACGCTGGACCAGTTGAAATAGCGGGAAAGCTGGCGGAACGGCCCCATGGAGGCAAATTCTGTGAAGATAACGATCGATTTCGGGCATCCGTATTTTGAAGAGGAAGTCCTATTGGGACTCACGCAGGATGACCTGAATTGCTTTTATGCGGACGCAAGTGAAGTAGACCGGCTCAATCTGTTCTTTGTTTTGGAGGCGTCACTGCATAGGTTTCAAGGAGAAGAACGCATGAAAACCGCTGCCTACTGTGCGTTTTTGATGGCGTATTATCTTTTTATCGCATTGACGCCGCCTGCGTCTTTTGAGCTTGCGGAGTTCTATATAGCTAGGGCGCTGGAGTGGGATGAAACCCCGGAGTATCGCCGGTGGAAAGCAATCATAGATGAGGGAAATTGATGAATCTGAATCGTCAGACGGAACGATGGTGTCCCCTCGTGCACGGTATCCGGCTATGTTCCGCAAAACCGAAAAAAGCCAAGCCGCATTCGCGGCTTGGCTTTCTTCGGTTATATGAAACTGTTTCCTACTTCTTCGGCGGTTCCCGCCATTTTTCGGCGGGGACGCGCCGCTGCTTCAGTCGATGGATCGTGAGCTGCCGCAGCAGGGCGTACAGCACGCTGCACAGGGGGATAAACACCAGCATTCCCAGGATGCCCATGAGACTGCCGCCCACCGTCACAGCGGCCAGCACCCAGATGGAGGGCAGTCCCACGGAGGAGCCCACCACATGGGGATAGATGAGGTTTCCCTCGATCTGCTGGAGCACCAGAAACAGGACAATGAACCACAGCGCCTGCCAGGGATCGTTCACCAGCATCAAAAGCGCACCCACGGCGCAGCCGATGAACGCCCCTACAATGGGGATCAGGGCGGTCAGAGCGATCAGAACGCCCACCAGTAGCGCATAGGGGAAATGGAGCAGGGTCATGGACACAAAAAACATGGTGCCCAGGATCACGGCCTCCAGGCATTGACCGGAGAGAAAGCTGGAAAAGGTCCGCTCACTGAGCCGCAGAATATTCAGAAGCTGATCTGCGGCGGCTTCCGGTAAAAAGGCGTAGCAAAGCTGACGGCCCTGCCGGGCCAGTTTTTCCTTTTGCAGCAGGATGTACAGAGAAAAGATCAGGCCGATGAAAAAGGTTGTGACGCCGCTGACGATGCCGCTGACCAGCCCACCGCCGGAGATCAGAAGGCCTTTGCCCCAGTTCTGGACCAGCCCCACGGCCTTCTGGGAAAGACTGGCCCAGTCGATAGACAGCCCTTCGATCTGGTTTGCCAGAAGGGGCAGGTATTCCTGAAAGCGGGCGGCGCTTTCCTGCAAGCGCTCAAAGGCTTCCGGTACCTGCGCCGCGATGGAGGTGACAGCGTCCCTCACGCCGGGGACGATCACCATTCCCGCCAGCGCCAGCACTGCGGATACTGCCGCAACGGTGAGCAACAGTGCCAGAGGGCGGCGCAGCTTATTGGCCTTTTTTGCGTGGGGAAACAGGCAGCGCTCCAGCGCCCGCATGGGGACATTGAGAATAAAGGCGATGGCACAGCCCAGCAGCAGCGGGGACAAAATGCCCAGCAGCCACCCGGCGGCGCCTGCCACCACATCCAGATGCAACAGCGCCGCGGCGAAGGCGATGCCGCCGCAGACAACGCCCAACAGGGCTTTCACGGTCTGCTTGTTGAATTCCATATGTCAGGTTCCTTTCGTTGAATCAGACACCAGTCGGGTCTCCTTCCACTTGCCGCTCCGGAAACGGATCGTAAACAGCGCACCCCGGAGACATTCGTCGCAGGCCATGGCGATCCAGATGCCCACAAGACCCCAGTTCAGCGCGTGTCCCAGCAGCCAGCTTCCGCCTACGGCTACGACCCACATACTGAAAATGCCCACGCCCACAGGGCACCAGACGTCGCCGGCGGTGGTGAGGCAGCGGGTCATGACGATATTGATGGACCGCCCGATCTCCAGACCGAACTCTACATAAAGGATCTGCCTGCCCAGCGCGTGGATCACAGGATCATCGGTGAAGATGCTGTAAATGGGATCGCAGAAAATGAGGATCAGCAGTGTCAGCAGCTCGGAGGCCGCCAGCGCGATGCGGATGGTGGACCAGACACGGCCGCTGACCTCGTCCAGCTTCCGGCCGCCGATCATGTAGCCCAGAATGATCTGGGTGGCCTGCCCCACGGCGATGGAGTACACATAGGCCACGTTGGCCAGCATACTGCCATAGACCTTGGCGCTGACCACCGCCGCACCCATCAGATTGATGAAACGGAGGATGAAGGTCTGGGATACGTTGTAGGACAGGGCCTCCGTACCGGAGGGCAGGGCGATGCCCAGCAGGGCGCGGAAGGTCTTTGCGGGGAAGGGGTGCAGATATTGCAGGGAAAAACGGACGGTGCATTTGCGCTTCAGGGTGATGCAGGCCAGCGTCAGGCCCACAGCCTTGGAGATCACGGTGGATACGGCGGCGCCAGCCACGCCCATTTGCGGGAAGCCGAAGAAGCCGTTGATCAGAATGGCGTTGCCTGCCACATTCAGAAGGTTCATGGAAACGGAGAGCACCACCACCTCTTTCAGCAGGGTGTAGCTCCGCAGAACGGCGCAGAGCTGGATATACAGCCCCTGAAGCAGCACCGTACCGCCTACGATGCGGGTGTAAAGGCAGGCACCGTCAAAGGCGTCCTCCGGCGTCCGCAGGAGCTGAAAGACCAGTTCCGGCTCTAAAAGCAAAAACAGGCCCACCAGAAAGCTGAATACGGCGCTGACCGTAACGGCCACGGTGACGATCTCGCTGCATTCCTCACCGACCCGGCCCGCGCCGATGTGCTGGGTCAGGAGAATGGTGGCGGCGGTGCTCATGGTGGTGAGCACGATGATGACCACGTTCATCACCTGATTGCCGTTGCCGATGGCGGCCACGGCGGCGGAGCCGAAGTGGGAGATCATGAATTGGTCCATATTGCCCACCAGAAGCTGCAAGAGAAGCTCCGCGAAGATGGGCAGCGAGAGGTGAAAGACCCGTTTGGTCTGAGGTGAAACCTGCAATGTCATATAAATTGCTCCTTGTTTTAGAAGTAATCGTTTAATATCGGAGCAAGTATATGCGCACGGCGGTTTGGTTGCAAGCGGCAAAGCGCCGAAAGAAGTGTGAAATTCCGGGCTTCTTTCAGCGTTTTCCCTATTTTTGACGCAAATCAGTCCTCGCGGTACCGGTCTGCCTGATGACAGTATTCCCGGGCGGATTCCCGGTTGCTCTCGATCTCGGCCTCCGTCAGGGGACGGACCACCTTGGCGGGGCTGCCCAGGATCATGGAGCCGGCGGGAGCGTCCATTTTGCCGGTGACCAGTGCCCCGGCGCCTACGATGCAGTTATCGCCGATCTTTGCGCCGTTGAGAACGGTGGCGCCCATGCCGATGAGCACGTTGTCGCCCACGGTGCAGCCGTGGACAATGGCCCCGTGGCCGATGGTGCAGCCGGAACCGACCGTGGTCTCCTCGTGCAGCACTGCGCAGTCCTGAACGTTGGTGTTGTCGCCCACTTTGATGGCACCGTCATCTCCGCGGAGGACGGCATTGTACCACACGTTGACATTCTTTCCCAGGGTCACGTCTCCCACGATGGCGGCACCGGGACAGACAAAAACGGATTCATCAAATTTCGGTTTTGCGATCATATAATTCTCTCTTTCTTGTTAGGTCTGCCGCATCAGATGGCAAAGTTTCCGTTGATAAAGACGGGGATCTCCCGGCCGTCATGGGTGGTGCCCACGATGGAGAGGTCGGCGGTGCCAACCATGAAGTCCACATGGGTCAGCGAATAGTTCAGGCCGTGGGCCTGTACCTCCTCCCGGGTCATGGACTCGCCGCCTTCAATGCACTCGGGATATGCCTCGCCGAAGGCCAGATGGCAGGAAGCGTTTTCGTCAAACAGGGTGTTGTAGAACAGAATCTTCTGATTGGAAATGGGGCTGTCATAGGGGACCAGAGCCACTTCTCCGAAGTAGCTGGCGCCTTCGTCCACACTGATGGCGGCTTTCAGGAATTCCTCACCCTTTTCGGCGTGAGCCTCAACAATCTTGCCGTCCCGGATGATGAAGTAGAACTTGTCGATGATGTTGCCGCTGTCCACCAGAGGCATGGCGGAATAGACCACGCCGTTAATGCCGGTTTTCAAAGGGGCGGTGAAGATTTCCTCCGTGGGCATGTTGGCCACGAACTCCACCCCGTTTTTCATCACGGAGTTGCCGGCGGCCCAGAGATGGTCCTCCGGCAGCTGGATGGTGAGGTCAGTGCCCAGAGAATTGGTGTAGTGCAGGTATTTGAAGTGGTACTCGTTCAGCAGCTTTTTCCGGCGGCCCAGGGTGTCCAGATGCTGGCGCCAGGCGGCCACGGCGGTGCCGTCTCCCTGAATGCGGACGGAGCGGAGAATGGCATCCCACAGCTTTTCCATGGCCTGATCCTCCGGCAGCTCCGGAAACACGGTGGCGGCCCAGGAGGGAATAGGCACCGAGGCGATGCACCAGGGGAAGCCGTTGCTCATCTGGAGCCGGTCAAAGGTCTTGCGGAGCACGGAACCGGACTTCTGAGACCGGACCAGCCGGTCGGGGTCCACGCCCTTCAGCGTTTCCGGATCGCTGGCGGCAATGGCCAGATAGGCGGCTCCCATTTCCGCATAGCTGGTGAAAAACTTTTCGCGCCACTCCGGCGTGTCATCGAAAACGGAGGCGTCCGCCCGGAGGAACTTCTGCCGACTAAGATAGTCGTCACTCCAGTTCATGATGACCTCCCGGCAGCCTGCGTCATAGGCCGCGTCAGCACACAGCCGGGCGAAGGAGGCACACTCCACCGGCGATGAAATGATGAGAGTCTGGCCCTTTTGAACATTCAGGCCTACTTCAATCAGTAATTTTGCATATTCCTGCAATTTTGTATCCATAAAACAGCTTCCTTTCCCGCAGCGAGGCCGCGGCTGAGATTTGACAGACGATTTATGTCTTGGGTATGTTGACGCCCTGCTCCAGACGGTCCTTCCGCATACTGATGAGCACACCGTTCATCTCCGCACCCAGAATCAATGTGAATGCCGAGAGGTTCAGCCAGATCAGCACCACAATGACGGCGCCGATGGAGCCATAGAGCACAGAGTAGTGGGAGAAGTGGTTGACGTAGTAGGAATAGAGCCAGCTGAACGCCATCCACGCTGCCAGAGAGAACAGAACGCCGGGACAGATATTTTTCAGGGGTTGGATGGTATCCTGGGCCAGGGCATAGAGCAGGAACAGTGCCAGAAAGCTGACGGCCCCGGCTACGGGAAACCGCAGCGTTACCCACAGCTTCGCCAGAAATTCCGGCAGGTGAAAATGCTCCACGGTGTACCACAGCGCCCGCTCTCCGAAGGTCATCAGAGACAGGGTCAGGGCGATGGTGACAATGAGGGTCACGGTATAGAGCAGCACCTTGATCCATTGGGTGATAAAGCCCTTGGGCGGGCCTAAATGGTAGGCTGTCCGCACGGCGGCCATCAGAGAGTTGGTGGCCCGCATGGGGAAATAGATGGAAAAGACCAGACCGAATACCATGAGTTGGGGGCTGGGATTGTCGGTGACGTAAGTGAAGTACATCCGGAGCAGGTCCACCACTTCCTCCGGCAGAAAATCCGAGAGGACGGTCATCATGCCGGTGATGTTCAGATCCAGCAGACCCAGCAGGGCGCTGATGAAAATGAGGAAGGGAAAGATCATGAACAGCAGGTAAAAGGCCAGCGCCGCACTCTGCATGGCCACGTTATGCCGCCCGCAGCGATGGGCCATCAGTACACAGAAGCGGAGAAATCGGTTTTTCGGCAGGGTGTTGTCCCACATAGCAGTGTCTCCCTCCGGGAAGATTTTACTCCCATTTGGCCCAGACGTCCGGGCAGTAGCCCACAGTGGCCTCCTTGCCATTGCGGACAATGGGGGTGTTGAACAGCTCCGGATATTCCAGCAGCTTTTCCTCTTGGGCGTCCGGGGTGATATAGGCCATGTAAAGCTCCTCGTACGCCCGGCATTTTGTATTCACCAGCGCCTCAAAGCCAACTTTCTGCTTGACGGATTGGTACTCCCGGGGGGATAATCCCTTTGAGGGAACGTCGATATACTGATACTTGATACGGCGCTCCTTGAACCAGCGCTCCGCCTTCTTCGTATCGAAGGATTTGGAGGAGCCGAAGATCTGAATGTTCATAGATAACTTCCTTATTATACAGACTGGAGGGGTATTTTTATGACGGATGCGGTCAGAACATTAAAGGAATGGACCGACACGGCCCGGAAAATTGTTTTTTTCGGCGGAGCCGGAGTGTCCACGGAGTCCGGGATCCCGGATTTCCGCAGCACCGGCGGATTGTACCATCAGGAGTGGAAATACCCTCCGGAGACTATTTTAAGCCATACGTTTTATAAAAGCAATCCCGAAGAATTTTTCCGCTTTTACCGGGCGAAAATGCTTTGCCCTGACGCAAAGCCCAACGCCGCCCACAAAAAGCTGGCGGAATGGGAGCGGGAGGGGAAGCTGCTGGCAGTGGTGACTCAGAACATCGACGGACTTCATCAGGCCGCTGGCAGCAAACAGGTCTATGAGCTGCACGGCAGCGTACACAGGAATTACTGCGAAAAATGTGGAAAATTCTACGATCTGGACCACATCCTCCACACCACAGGGGTTCCCCGGTGCGATTGCGGCGGCGTCATCAAGCCGGACGTGGTGCTCTATGAGGAGGCCCTGAATGACCGGGTCATCGACGGCGCGGTGAACGCTATCGCGCAGGCGGATCTGCTGATCGTGGGCGGCACCTCCCTGAATGTGTGGCCTGCGGCGGGACTTATCAACTATTTCCGTGGGGACCGGCTGGCCCTCATCAACAAATCCCCGGTGGCGCGGGATTTGGCGGCGGGGCTGGTCATTACGGACCCCATCGGCGAGGTTTTGTCCCAGCTTTGAGGCCCTGTTTTCCGGGCGGCTTTGCCGCCCGGAAAATTTTTTTAGAAAAAGCTCACTTGAAAAAGTAAACGCAAGTTTGAACGATTAAATGCAACATTAGTTGAATCAAACTGTAAATTACATTTACAAATTTACTTGAAACCCCTTTACAAACGCTGAAAAACTGATAAA
>Ga0256405_10004195_pt1 | contig 27609 bp, 22 predicted proteins | sample RumenRJG_02DNA_FD_189096 | JGI IMG/M metagenome (GOLD analysis project Ga0256405, IMG submission 189096) | Bovine rumen microbial communities from Lethbridge, Alberta, Canada - RJG_02 | ecosystem: Host-associated > Mammals > Digestive system > Stomach > Rumen | place: Canada: Alberta... | reverse complement strand
CTTGCCCGCCGATTCAGAAACCAGGTCCAGATCGGTGAGATCAAAGCCGAAATAGAGGTATTTTTCATCCCACAGGACTTTGACTTTTCCCGGTTCGATGACGCCGCTGCTGAATTGTTTCCGGACTCCGGAAGGCAGATCCCGGAACTGGTTTTCCCCGTGTCCCAGCGTGTAAGACGGAGTTTTATACCAGACCGGTTCGTCCAACCGTCCGTTTATCGATGGTCTTGACACCGTGTGCTTTGCCACGATCTCACTGGTGAACGAAAAACAGGCGGTTTGGCTGACAAGCAGCAATGCGGCAATGGCCGAGGGCATAAGAAATATATTTTTTTTCATGGTTTTCTCCTTGATCGGGAATTGGTCTACGCTGAAATATATCCGGGCAAATCCAAAAAACAAGACGGAACTCGGAAAAATCTTCCGGATTTTCTTCCTGTGGAAGAGAAAATGGACTCTTGAACCCGGAAAGGGAGGGCGTTTTATTTTGCCGCGGCTGATGGTTTTTCCCGCGGGCGCAGATCATAATGGGAACCTTCTTTTCTCATGATGATCAGTTTCAGTTCCTGTTCATTGTTGCCGCGGAGACGCATGCGGTCAAGCAGTACTTCTTCGATTTTTTTCGCCAGCGGGTAATTTTTCATGCAGCGTGCGGCAACGACCATGTTGTAAACCGGACGCAGCGCCAGAGGAAACAGTTCCGCTTCGGTCTGATAATCCGCCAGCGCTTCGGAAAAACGTCCCAGCCTCATCAGCGCATTTCCCCGGCCCATGTGCACACCCGGATAATTCGGTGTATGCGACCCCGTCATGACATCCGCCACGGCAAGCGCTGCCTGCGGGCGGCCGTGTTTTTCCAGATAATTCAGCAATTCGAAATTGACCTGATATTCGCCGGGGTGCCGCCGGGCGGTTTGCACGATCTCATCCAGCGTGAGTTCATTCCGGTATGTGCGGCGGAGCTGCAGTGCCGCATGACAACTGTGCCAGGCGACGATCCCCCCGAGGCAGAGCATCAGAAGCAGGGCAATCAGTTTTCCGTATTTCGGCAGTTCCTTTGACGGACGTGACTGGTCAACAAGTTCATGCCACAGAATGCCAAGACTCATCAGTGCGATCAGCGAGTTCGGCATGGAAACCAGGATCAGATCGAGACAGCCATGGAGGAAAGAAAAGCAGACGGTCAGGAAGCAGACTGTTTCCAGAAGCGGCACTTTTTCATGCCGGTAAAATTTCCGGGCCATGAGCCACAGCGGAGCGAAAAGCAGGATCCCCCAGAGGAGCAGTCCGATGATCCCCCAGGATCCCGCCATGAACAGCAGATGGTTGTGCGGATGATTCGAACGTGCGGCCGGGTTCAGGATCCAGAAATAATCGGCGTTCCGGTATCGCATGTATTCATTTTCGAAAGAGCCTTGTCCTACCCCGAACAGCGGATGGTCGGCGATCAGCCGGAGCGCGTTTTCCCAGAAGATCACGCGTCCGTCATCGGAAATGAACTTGCCGATGGGATCCGTATTCCGGACCGCCCAGAATGCTCCGGCAAGGAGACACAGCAGAGCGGCTGCGGCCAGGATTTTCCGGATCTTGTTCCCGCTGCGAAGGAAAAGGAACAGCAGCCCGGTCAGCCCGGCAGCAGCGAGGGCGCCTTTGGACCCGATGATCCAGAACTGGCGGAACAACAGCAGTTCGCCGGCAATGCCGACCGCCGCGATGAATTTTTTCTGTCCCGGTCCGGCGGCGCGGGCCAGCCGTTCCAGAATGAGTCCTCCGAAGAAGATCATCGTGACGATGAACAGCGAAGCGGTCCAGTTGACGTTGCCGGTGATCCCGGCGGTCCAGATGTTCCGCAGGTCGGAGCCGAGGGAATAGAGCAGGGAGTATCCGCCGACCGTCAGCACATAAACGGGCAGCAGTTTCCGGAATGCATCATAATTCAGACAGACCATCGCGGGAACCGTGATCCAGAACAGTGCTTCCCCGATCTGCGCGAACTCCCAGCGGGCAAAATGTGCCAGTGCGTGACCGGCGATCAGCAGGAAGAACAGCAGCAGTGCCCACTGGAAATACGTTTTCCATGGCCGGCCCCGGCCGGCAAGCAGGACTCCCGCAGCCAGAAAACCCAGAGAGCCCATGGTGAAGAGCGGCAGATACTGCGCATGGCCGATGGAAACGAAGATCCCCGGATTCCACAACAGGGCGGAGAACAGGAAAACTGCGCACAGCAGGAAAGAGTTTTCCTGCGGTTTCGTTTTCTGGAGCAGCTCGGCCGGACCGGTCATTTCTTATGTTCCTTTTTCCATTGCCGGACGCGGTGTTCCGCATTGGCCCGGATATTGCCGGCAAAGAACCAGACGTCATTCATATGGAAGACGCCCCGGCCCATGAAAGCCTTGGCGTCCCAGACGGAATCGGACGGCAGATCCACGATCAGCGCACCCCGTTCCGGATCGACCCGCGCTCCGAACATACGGCTTTCCTTTTTGGCGGAACCGTCACGGTAGTCATAGAAATATGCAAGGATATGCAAGTCCGGTTCAGCCGGAACCGCATCGGTCCGCCAGTTCAGCGGATTGATGCAGTAAGTTCCTTTCCCGGTCATGAAATTGCTGACGGCCTCCCCGTTCTGGGTATTCCAGACTGCGATGACCCCGCAGCCGTCCGCATTTTCCGCGGGCTGGATCCTCCCGCCGAGATCCTGCTTGATCTGTGCAGCGGAAATGTGGGGCAGTCCGGGGAGATAGGCGGCGACGAAACCGTTTTTCACCGTGATTTCGGGACAATGCTCCATCACGGAATAGAGATCCATGGCGCCCTGACTGTGTCCGACCAGAATGAAGGGGCGTCCCCGGTTGAAGTTTTTCAGATAGTAGAGGAACGCCGATTTCGCTTCCTTCATGCCGCGTCCGAAAGCCGTCCATTCTGATTTGGTCAGCGGGTGCCTGGCAGCGATTTTCATGATCGAAGCGTAGGTGAGCTGATGCAGATACGGGACGAAAACCCTCACATTCTTTCCGAAAATGTCATAGGTCTGCGCACGGGAAAACGCAATGATTTTTTCCCGCAGACCCGGATCGTTCTTCCATTCCATTTCCCTGGCCGGTGCTTTCCCGGCAAGAGTCGGATAGATATAGAAGACATCGTAATCCGCATCGGTCCGCTTCGAATCGCAGATCACCCAGCTGCCCGGATCGGAATAAGCGGACCCCGTTTGAGCGATGCAGCCGGAAAGGATCATGACCGGCAAAATAAAACAGGACAGATATATGTTGAGTTTCATGGGGATACTCCTAATTTACCGGACGACCGATTTGAACAGAATTTCCTTGCGCCACCGTTTTCCCGAGGGATCTTTATAAAGCAGGTAGAAAGATCCTTTTTCATCCAGGACCGCCATGACCGGGATGGATTTGAAGGCGAAAACGGCTTCCGGATCGCCGGTGGTCCTGGGGCGTCCTTCTTCCGGGTTGACGCCGCTCTGCTCCCGCAGGGTGGAAAGTGAGACCCGGGAGATCCGGCCGAGACGGTTTGAAACGGTCCCGAAAAATTGTTCCGGAGCATCGGGCAGCGGGATCAGCATCCCCCGGGATTTTTCTCCGAACGGCTGCACTTTTCCTTTTTTGACCGCTATGGCGGGGCGCAGCTGGGTCTTTTCCGGAGCCGCGAGAATCGTATCATCCGGCATGACCAGCAGATCCGCGGTGATGAATCCTTCCGGCAGCAGGAAACTTTCCAGAAGGTGCAAATCGGAATTCTTCCGCAATTCCACGGAATGATCCCCGGCCATACAGACCCGCAGCCCGTCGGCGGAAAACGCGATCAGCGGCGCACGGTTGGCGCTGCGGATCACTTTGCTCTGCGTATCCCCGTCTTTCAGCAGGGAATCGAAAACCAGAACCTCTTTGGCCCTTTCCGAATCCCGGTCGAAGACAGCAAAGATCCTTCCGTTGGGATGGATGTATGCTTTTCGTATTCCAGGGAGGGGAATGGCCTGTTTTTCCGCGCCGGACCATGGATCCAGCAGAATGATCTCATCCTTGGTATGGAAAGCCTGCTGCCCGCGTGCCGCCAGGACCAGGGTGTGATCGGGTGCGATGGCAATGAAACGGACATCTTTCTTCCAGAGATGATGCACAGCGGTGATGGTCCAGCTGTGTGTATCCAGAAAAACCAGCCGGGTCCCGAACGGACCTCCACTTTCGCCCAGGGTCTCCGCGATCAGGATGATGCTGCGGTCCGGACTGATGGCCGCTGCCGGCAGCCGGACTCCTCCCAGATCATCTTTCCAGGGGGCCCACCGGATGACTTTTCCGCTGTTCAACGGCTCCAGAACGGCGGCAAAGGATTTTTCCGGGCGTTTGGTCCGGAAGGAATCCCGGAGCGCCTTTTCCTTTTTGGATAATTTTTCCTGTGAGGGTGCTGCCGCCGGATCGTTTTTTTTCAGCACATTGAGATTTTCCGTTCCGGCTTTGACCTCCGGCTGTTTTTTGTTTTCATCCTGATCTTGAAAGCGGACCTTCAGGGAACCGGATTCTTCATCGGCGAAGGTCTTCCGGGGAGGGGGAGTCTTTTTTTTGTCCGGAGATCCCTTTTCCCGGACTTCTTTTTCCTGCGGCGCATTGTCTCCGCAAGCGGAAATCAGCAACAGCCCGGACAGCAAAACTGCCGGGACCAGGAATCGGACGGATGCATTCATGAAAAACGTACCTCCCGGTTGGTTTTCAATTCATGGGGCCGGTTTTGAATGCCGGTCCCGGATCAGGACCCCGTTTTATTTCCGGTCCAGCCATGCGGTGATGACCTTGACCGCTTCCGGGCTGGTTTCCTGTCCTTCAAATGCTTCGCCGATGAGTTTTTCCAGTTCGCCTTCGGCCAGCTTGTGTCCCATGAATTCGCCTACGATCCGGGCGAGTTCCTCTTTGGTGAAACTGTATTCGGCCACCAGGGTATCGATTTCCGCTTCGGCGGAGACTTTTGCAAGTTTTCCGCGGAAATCCTCATCACTCATCAACCGCACGACGAACGCTCTGGCACTTTCCATTGACATTTTCCCGATCCTCCCGTTAATTTTTCAGTGGTTCAACAATATATCATTCAATTTTCAAAAAGCAATGCCGCCAAATCTTCCGGACGGACGATTCCCAGTTGTTTTCTGTCCCGGCTCAGGACGGCGAAGAACGGGATCCGCCGGAACCGCATCTTTTCCAGCAGTTCACCGAGCCGCAGGTCTTCATTGATGAAATACAGCCGCAACGACGCGGCGGAAACCGGGGTGGTATCCCATTTCGACTCGTCCACCGAATAGATGGTCTCGTAAACACTGTAGACTCCGATCCAGTGTCCGTTCCGGTCGCGGATCGGGACCTTGGTCAGATCATGCTTCTGGCAGAACTGAAACGCTTTCCGGATCGGCAGGTCTGACGGAATGGAATGGACTTTCCGGACGGGGATCAGGATCTGATGGATCAGCATGCCCGGCACGTCCATCGCACGGTCCAGGATCGAGGCAGTGGCTTCGTCCACCGATCCGCTGTTCTGGCTTTCTCTCAAATACAGCCGGAAATCCTCCCGCATGACCACATTCGGCTCTTTCGTCCCCTCTTTCCTGAACCGGTTGATCAGCCGGCTCAGCGCACCGGTGAAAGCGGAAAACAGCCGGACCGGCAGCCAGAGCAGCAGATAAAAAACGTAGAAGACCGGAATGAAGCGGGAACAGCGTTTGAACGCCGATTCTCGGAACCAGTTTTTCGGGATGATCTCAAAACACAGCATCAGAATGCTCAGCAGAATACTGCAGCAGGTCATTCCCCAATTCCCTTTCAGGTCCAGCCTGCGGAACAGTTCCTTGGCCATCAGCGAAGCCATGACCACGCTGATGTTGACTCCGATCAGCGCAGTCGCGATCATGATCCCCGGACGGCGCAGGAAAAAGACCAGCATTTCAGCCGACCGGCTGCCGTTCCGGGCCGCATGTTCCGCCCGCGGACGCAATACCGAGACCATCCCGGTTTCCATCCCGGAAAAGAAGCCCTGGCAGAGGACAAAAAACAAAGTCAGCAGCAGATAGCCCGTCATTGGTCCTTGTCCTCCTTTTCTTTCGCGCCGGACGTTTCCTCCGGGTTCAGGGTCACCAGCATCTGGGCGATCCGGTTCCCTGACATTTTGCGGGCCTGCAGGGTGATCCGGTCAAATGATACCTGGTCTCCCTGTTGCGGAATGGCTCCCCGCAGTTCACAGAAAATCCCGTTGAGCGTGTTCGCGCTGAATCGTCCCGGCTGGATCTTCAGCGAGAGTGCCGCATTCATTTCGTCCAGGGTCGCCATGCCGTCGAACATCCATTGGTCCGGTCCGACTTTGAGCAGGACGTATTCCGTCTGCTCATCCAGTTCGACGGATTTCCCCGTCAACTCCGAGTAGATGTCTTCTCTGGTAATGATGCCGGAGACGGCACCATATTCATCCGCCGCCAGCGCGGCGTAGGTTTTGCACTTTTTCAGCGTCCGCAACGCTTTTTCCAGCGTGGTGGCTTCCGGAATGAACACCGCATGATCCTGTACGCAGGGGGAATGCTGCCAGTTTTCCCTTGCTTCCGGCGGAAGGGCGAAAAACAGCCGGGCGGAAAGGATCGCGTCCGCGCTGTCCAGCCGTTTTTCGCTGCTGACCGGGAGATATGCCTGCGCATGATCCCGGATCAGCTGCCGTACGGTTTCCGGCGGATCGTTCCTGGTCACATAATACAATTCGGAACGGTTGCGCATGACGCTTTCCACGGTTTTTTTCCGCAGGGCAATGGCTTCTTTCATCAGTTTCGCCTCTTCCGCGGTGAAGGTGCCGCGTTTCGTTCCGCTTTCGATAAAGGATAGATATTCTTCCGCCCGCAGCCCGTGTTCTTTTTCATGCCCGAACAGGTCCAGGATGCGTGTGCAGCCGTTATCCACCAGTCCGATCAGCGGCGCAAGCAGTTTGCGGGCATAATAGACCGGACGCGCGGCAACTTCCGCCCAGCGGTCGGAAAATACATAGGCGATCGTCATCGGCGTCACTTCCCCCAGCAGCAGGAGAATGATGATCCCGGTGAAGGCGGAGACGGCCAGGGTGGCCGAAGGAGACAGGTGGAACCGCTCCAGCAGACTTTCGTTCAGCATGGAGATCAGACTGTTGACGAACATGTTGCAGAAGATGATCGTGATCAGCGTGCGGGTTTGGGTCTCCATCAGTTTCCAGATCAGTTTGCGCACCGGTTTCCGGGAGTTCTGGTAGGAAAGCACTTTGGGGCGGCTGAGTGAAAACAGCGCCATTTCCGCGCTCGAGCAGAAAGCACTGATCCCGATCAGCAGGATCGTTGCAGTCAACTGCAGTATAAATGTGATTGAAATCGTCTCCATCGGATGCAGGATCCCGGTTCCGCTTATTTGTTGTCAGGTAATTTAGCGTGTTTTTTTCGCCATACAAATCCAAAAATCTCTTTTTCTTGAAAAAATGGAGCAGACAAGTTATATTACCATCCATGCCGCAAAATGAACCCCGAAAGGAGAAATGCTGCCATGTTGAAAAAAATGCTGCTGGCCGGAGTGATCTTTGGAATGTGGACTCTTCCGGTTTCCGGAAAAGACCTGAAAGTGCTGATGGTCGGAAACAGTTTTTCCGTTTGCGTGGGCGTTTATCTGCCCTCCATCGTGAATTCGTCTCCGAAGCATTCGCTGGAACTGACCAGCGCCTACATCGGCGGCTGTACACTGAAAAAGCACGCGGACAACCTGAAAAAAGCCGAAACCGATCCGGACTTCAAACCATACAAAATAACCTTCTGGACTTCAAAACCACCTCTGAAAGCCAGGAAATTTTACGACGGGAATGTCAACGAACTCCTGAAAAAAAATCAGTATGACGTGGTCACCATCCAGCAGGGCAGTCCGCTGAGCTGGGATTATACCACCTATCAGCCGTTTGCCGCGGAACTGATCGAATACATCCGGAAGCATCAGCCGAAGGCGGAGATCGTGATCCAGCAGACCTGGGCCTACCGCTGTGACCATCCCGCTCTGCAGCCCCAGCCGAAAGCCATCTGGGAATTTGATCAGACCGGCATGTACAAACGGATCCGGGATTCCTACAAAAAACTGGCCGAGGCGGAAAAATTGCGGGTGATCCCGATGGGCGATGCCGTCCAGCTGTTCCGGAAATACACTCCGGTCAAATTCCAGCCTTCGAACGAAGATTTCAAGTATCCGAACGTTCCCTCCTATGCAGGTGAAGTGGTCGGACGGAGCACTTGGAAGAACCATTCAAAATCCGGGATCATGCAGCTCTCGACCGACCGGTTCCATCTGAATCCCGACGGAAATTATTTGCAGGCTTGTCTGTGGTTCGCTTTCCTGTATGACGAGTCGGCGCGGAAAATCAAATTCGTCCCGAAGACTATGAAGCCGGAACTGAAAGAACTCCTGCAGAAATGTGCGCAGGAAGCTCTTGACAAATACGTTCAGGTAAAAAAATAAAAATCTCAAATTAAGGAGTTATAGAAATGCTGAAAAAAATGATGCTGAGCAGTCTGCTCATCGCCGCCGCGGTCATTCCGGCTGCCGGAAAAGACCTGAAAGTTCTGATGATCGGAAACAGTTTTTCCATTTGTGTGGGCTTTTTTCTGCCCTCCATCGTGAAATCGGTTCCCGGCAACACGCTGGAACTCACCAGTGCCATGATCGGCGGCTGCCAGCTGGAAAAACACGCAGACAACCTGAAAAAAGCCGAAACCGATTCGAACTTCAAGCCCTATCGGGTCACCTTCTGGAATTCCAATAACCCCCTGAAAGCGAAAAAATCTTTCAGAAGCAGCGTCAATGCACTGCTGAAAAACAACCAGTATGACATCATCACTATCCAGCAGGGCAGCCGAAGAAGTTGGGATTATGCTTCCTATCAGCCGTATGCCAGTGAACTGATCGCATATATCCGCAAACATCAGCCGAAGGCGGAGATCGTGATCCAGCAGACCTGGGCCTACCGCTGCGACCATCCGTGGCTCAAGAACAAGAAGCGCTGGGATTTTGACCAGACCGGTATGTATGAACGGATCCGCGAGTCCTACAAAAAACTGGCTGAGACCGGCAAATTCCGGGTGATCCCGATGGGCGATGCCGTCCAGCTGTTCCGCAAATACACTCCGGTTAAATTCCAGCCTTCCACCGGAGAATTCAAGGAACCGGATGTTCCGTCCAATGCGGGCGACGTGGTCGGAGGGGGTTCCTGGAAGAAAGATCCCAAGAGCGGTGAAAAGAAATTGGTTATCGACCGGATCCATTTGAATCCTAACGGTCATTATATGCAGGCTTGTCTGTGGTTCGCCGCCCTGTATGGCGAGCCGGTCAGCAAAATCAAATTCGTCCCGAAAGACATGAAGCCGGAAATGAAAGCCCTGCTGCAGAAATGTGCGCAGGAAGCTCTGGATAATTATGTCCAGGTAAAGTAAACAAAGGGTTTTTGGTTCGAGATGGAATCCACGGTCTTTCAGCTGCTGGACTTGTTCGGCACCGCCGTTTTTGCCGCCACCGGTGCGGTGAAAGGCGTCCGCTGCAAAATGGACGTGTTCGGCGTGATGGTTCTGGCGTGCTGTGTCGGAGTCGGCGGCGGCATGGTCCGGGATTCCGTTCTCGGCGCCACTCCGGCCGCCGCGCTGCAGCACTGGAACTATCTCGGCGTCTGCATCGGGATCGGCCTGCTCATTTTCTATACCGCACGTTACTGGATGCATTTCCGGAACCTTATCCAGATCTTCGATGCGGTCGGACTGGGGGTCTTCACCTCGATCGGCGCGGCCAAGGGGATCCAGTTCGATGTCAGCGTGATCGGAGTCATTCTCTGCGGCGTCGTTACCGCGATCGGGGGCGGAATGATCCGGGATATCCTGACCGGTTCGGTCCCCGTAGTCCTGCGCAGCGATTTTTATGCCACGGCTTCGCTGATCGGCGGGATCCTGTATCTGTTCCTTCACCAGACCGGAATGAACTGGTTCGTAAATTTCCTGATCACGTCGGCATTCGTTTCGCTGATCCGCCTGCTGGCGATCCATTACCATGTGCAGCTGCCCGAGGCTCACCGGAAAAAAAGGCGTCACCGGTCCGATATCTGATTTTTTCCGGTTTTTTTCCGGTTTTTCTCTTTTATCCTGAGAAAAACGTGTTACATTATCAACTTGTATGGGTTCACCCTTAAAATTCAAATAAAGGAAAAGAAAAATGGCAACACTTCTTGAGTCGATCCGTGAGAAATCGAAAAAACTCGGACGGAAAATCGTCCTGACCGAAAGCGATGATCCCCGGAATCTGATCGCGGCCGCAAAAATGGCGAAGACCGCGCTCGCCAAACCGGTGCTCGTCGGCGATGCCGACGCTATCGTCAAACTGGCGGCGGAAAACAACATCTCCCTCGAAGGCGTGGAGATCGTTGACGTCCTGAAGACCCCGAATCTGCAGAAATATATCGACCTGGCCTGCGAGATCCGCAAGAACAAAGGTCTCACGCCGGAACAGGCCCGCGAATGGCTCAAGGACACCTGCGTCTTCGCCGCGATCATGGTCTGCGCCGGGGATGCCCACGGATATGTTTCCGGCGGCGGCAATCCCAAGGGATACAACCACAATACGGCCGGCAAGACCCGTCCCGCGCTCCAGCTCTTTAAAACCGCTCCCGGCATGAAATCCGCTTCCGCCTGCTTCATCATGCAGATGCCCGATCCCAAGTGGGGCTACAACGGCGCTCTCTTCTATGCGGACTGCGGCCTGAACATCAATCCGTCCGCCGAACAGCTGGCCGAGATCGCCGTCACTACGGCACGCACTTTCAAGACCCTGACCGGCGCCGAACCCAAAGTCGGCATGATCTCCTGCTCGACCAAGGGATCCGCCCATGACCCGATCATCGACAAGGTGATCGAAGCCACGAAACTGGCCAAGGAAATGGCGCCCGATCTGCTGATCGACGGTGAAATGCAGTTTGACGCGGCCGTCATTCCGGAAATCGCCGCCAAGAAGGCTCCCGGTTCCCCGGTCGCCGGTCACTGCAACGTTCTGGTCTTCCCCGACCTGAACTGCGGCAACAGCATTTACAAAGCCACCGAACGGCTTGCCGGCGCTACTGCCATCGGCCCGCTCGTGCAGGGCTTGCGCAAACCGTTCAACGACGTTTCCCGCGGCTGCAGCCCGGACGACATCGTTGACTGCGCTTGTGTCGCTTCGATCACCGAATGGGTCTGATCCCGTTCCCTGAATCGGATTTCCATTGAAAATCCATGGTGCGGTGTTTTTTTCCGCATCTTGGATTTTTTTTGCCGGAAAAAACGGAAAAGTGGCGCGATCCGGTTTTACTTTTGGATTTTCGGCGTTACAGTATGGAAAATGACCGGATGCACAATGGATCAAGGGGAGAAAAATGGATTTTGTTTTGACTCGGGCCGGCGTCGGGGATGCGGAACTCCTGGCGAAGATGCGCGTGGAAATGCGCAAGGAACGCGAAAACGTCGTCTGCCCCATGACGGAGGATGAATTTTACCGGAGGACCCTGAATTTCTTTCAGGAACAGCTTGCAGCCGGAACTTTCATTTCTTATATCGCCTGGGCCGGAGATCAGGCCGCGGCCTGTTCCGGACTCTCCATCCAGATCCATCCGCCCACTTACGAAAATCCGAGCGGAAAACACGGATATATCTCCAATATGTATACCCGGCCGCCCTGGCGCCGTATGGGGATCGCCAAACTCCTGGTCGATCAGCTGGCGGAAACCGCAAAACAGGAAGGCTGCGCACAGCTTTTCCTGAATGCGTCTCCCATGGGCCGGTCCGTTTATGTCCGTTACGGTTTCCTTCCGGTCAGCGGCGAGATGGTTTTCGACCTCCCTCACGGGGAATGACGGACCATTTCCCGCAATGTCAGTTCGCGTTCGGACGGAAGGGTGAATGGGCGATGTAGAACGGCTGGCTCATGGCCCGGCGGACGATCCAGATCGTTACGGGGATCAGGATCGCCATCAGCACGGCTCCGGCAACGAAGGCTGCCCGGACGTTCCCGCAGGCGAATACCAGCCATCCGGCGAAGAAGGACGCCAGCATGCTGCCGATCTGATGCGCCGTGCTCCGGTAGCCGAATACCGCACCGCGTTTCCGTTTGGGCGTCGTGTTGGACATCAGTTTCATGAAGATCGCGCTGGAGCCCCCGAAGACGAAGAACATCAAAGTCCGGCTGATCCCGAACGTCCACAGATCGGTCGAAACTGCCTGGATGAACATGCAGATCGTGGTGATGACCATGATCGGGATCAGCAGCCGCAGCGGCCTGACCCGGTCCGAAAGCATGCCGATGATGATCCCGGAGAGCATCGAACCGACCGACACGAAAGCACTGACGATCCCCGTCCAGAATGCCGCCTGCCTGATCCCGATGATCTGCTCGACGATCATGGCGATATAGGGCAGTTCGAAACTCCGGGCAAACCCGAACAGCAGCGTCAGCAGCATCAGCAGCCAGACTCCGATCGTGAAGCCGGGCAGCAGCGAATTCCGGTAGCGATGGATCCGCTTCGCCTGCGGCGATAAAGTTTTCTGTGCCGGGATATAATCGTCTTTTGAAAAGATCACGAAGATCCCGGCGACGAAATACAGGATGCCGCAGAACCAGAAGGTTTTTTCATACCCGTAAAAGTGTACGACCAGTCCGCCAACCACGTTTCCGAGCATGGTCCCGCTCCAGTATGCGGTGGTCAGCATCCCCAGCGCAAAGCCCTGTTTGTCTTCCGGAGTGTTCTTGACCAGCAGCGTCTGCGAGGCTGCGGTCGTGCCCGCACAGGCCGCCGTGATGAACCGCAGCGCGATCAGCATCCAGACCTGCGTCACATACGCCATCATCGGGAAGAAGACCGCTGTCAGGAACGTGCCGCGCAGCAGCATCGGCTTGACGCCGAACCGGTCGGACAGGCTTCCCCAGATCGGATTGAAAACCCCGTATGCGAACATCCCGAAGAAATAGAACATCGACATATAAAGGCCGCGTTCCCCCTCGTTGACGATCCCGAGATGTTCTTTCAGATACAGGGGCACGAACGGAATGGCCGCGGAAAAACCCGCCATGACCAGCACCTGTGACAATGACATCATTGCCACATTCCGTTTCCAGTGGCGCGTATTCTCCAGCAGCATGGCGTCAGTTGCCTCCTGCGATCCCCAGCCAGTTCTGGATGATCGGAGAGAACTTTACGATCACCGGTGTGAAGACCACCGCGACCATGCTCATCAGTTTGACCAGAATGTTCAGCGACGGTCCGGACGTGTCTTTGCACGGGTCGCCGACCGTATCGCCGATCACGGCCGCGCCGTGGGTCGGGTTCTTGCTTCCGTCGGCGAGTTTCTTCCCGCCGAAATTCCCTTTTTCGATGTGTTTCTTGGCATTGTCCCAGGCACCGCCCGCATTGTTGAGCATGCACGCCAGCGCAAATCCGGCGGTCAGACCGCCTGCCAGCAGGCCCATGATGCCTGCCACTCCGAGGATCAGCCCCGTCAGGATCGGAATGACGATCGCCAGCAGGGAAGGCAGCATCATTTCATGCTGTGCGCCTTTGGTGGAGATCTCCACGCATCTGGCGTAATCCGGCCGTTCTTTTCCTTCCATGATGCCCGGCATTTCACGGAACTGCCGGCGCACTTCCTCCACCATCCGGCCAGCGGCGCGTCCGACCGCTTTCATGGTCAGCGCGCAGAACACAAACGCCATCATCGCACCGATGAACATGCCGCAGAGCAGCAGCGGATTCATGATGTTGATGTCGTAATGGTTGATGAAGAAACGGATATTGTCCGTGGCCTTGTCGTTGAGTTTGGCAATGATTTCAGCGGAGACCGTGCCGAATTTCCGCGTCCAGATCTCCACTTCCTGGATCTCCGCCGCCAGCAGCGCCATTGCAGTCAGCGCGGCGGACCCGATGGCAAAACCTTTGCCCGTGGCCGCGGTCGTGTTGCCCAGCATGTCCAGTGCATCCGTGCGTTCACGCACATGCGGCGGCAGGTGGGACATTTCCGCGTTGCCGCCCGCGTTGTCGGCAATCGGTCCGTATGCATCGGTCGCCAGCGTGATCCCCAGCGTGGCCAGCATGCCGACCGCGGCAAAGCCGATCCCATACAGCCCATAGATCATCCCCTGCGAAAATCCGCCGGAGAAGGTGAATGCGCAGATGATCGCGATCACAGTGGCGATCACCGGGATCCCGGAAGAAAGCATGCCCAGCGCCAGACCGTCGATGATCGTGGTCGCCGGACCCATCTGGGCCTGGGACGCGAGTTCCTGCGTGGGTTTGTATTCGTCGGAGGTGTAGTATTCAGTGGAATAACCGATGATCACTCCGGCGATCAGCCCGGAGACGATGGCTCCGAAAATACCCCAGGTGATGATGCCGAACCAGGCCAGAACGGCACAGGCGACCAGGATCAGGAATGAACTTCCCCACGTCCCGGTCCGGAGCGCACCCAGCAGCGTGCTCATGCTTGCGCCTTCCTTGCATTTCACTGCAAAGATCCCGATGATCGAAAGGATGATCCCGATCCCCGCCACGATCATCGGCGCGTTCACTCGCATGACCGTGTCCTGATAGGCGATCGGCAGCGCCGCACCCAGCGCGGCGGTCGCCAGGATCGAACCGCAGTAGGATTCATACAGGTCCGCGCCCATTCCCGCCACATCGCCCACGTTGTCGCCCACATTGTCGGCGATCGTGGCCGGATTCCGCGGATCGTCTTCCGGTATGCCCGCTTCCACTTTCCCGACCAGGTCCGCGCCCACATCGGCCGCTTTCGTATAGATCCCGCCGCCGACACGGGCAAACAGCGCTTGTGTGGATGCTCCCATGCCGAACGTCAGCATCGTGGTGGTGATCTCCAGCAGACGGTGATCCGCGGTGACGGCTCCCGCTTTGACCAGGGTGATCCCAAACAGCGAAAAACCGTTGGCCAGATGTTCCGGCGTGTAGACCAGCTGGTCCAGAATGTAATACCAGATCGTGATGTCCAGCAGCCCGAAGCCGACCACCACCAGACCCATGACCGCACCAGAACGGAACGCCACCTGCAGTCCGCGGTTCAGGCTTTCACTGGCTCCCTGCGCCGTACGGCTGGACGCCGCGGTTGCCGTTTTCATGCCCAGAAATCCGCACAGTCCCGAGAAGAAGCCTCCGGTCAGGAAGGCCACCGGCACAAACGGATTCTGCACCCCGATCACCGCCAGGACAGCAAAGACGATGAAAAGAATGAAAAACACCAGCCCGACCCGGGAATACTGCTGGCGCAGATATGCCATGGCGCCTTCCTTCACGAACCCGGCGATCTCCTCCATGGTCGAATTGCCTTTCGGCGCCCGGATCATCAGCTTGTAGCACAGCAGCGCGGTCAGCAGCGCGATCACCGCGCACACCGGCGCGATCCACCAGAAACATGTTATGGCTCCGGACGATACTCCTTTGCCGCATTCTCCCGCCGAAAGGGCAAATCCGGACATCATTGCCAGACCGGCGGACCATTTGAACAGAGACGATGACTTCATCATGTTTTTCCTCCCATCCTTTTTCAAGGGTATTTTCGTAATGATTTGTTCGTTTTTATATTTGGATGATATAATATGACATAATTTGCCTGGATTTGCAAATATTTGAAAGTTTTTTTTTGGTTTTTTTTAGAAAAATACTGCTTCAGAGGACTGAAACACGCCTGGCCTGACATCATGCTGCGCAACGGCAGGCTTATTTCCCGTTTTTCCTCGGGGGCAGGGTCCCATGCCAGCAGTCATAGAACACATGTTCCGCAGCTTTCCGGCGGAGTGCGCTTTCCGGCTGGAAGATCCGGCTGTACGAATAAAATACCGAACCGGAAATTTCCGCCCGGCGGGAATTGAACAACAGCTGATTTTTCAATTCCAGCGGATCGTTGACCGCAAAGTGCAGATGCGCACCGTGCCCGATATACAGTTTGACCCCGGTCCCATGAACTGTGTCGGCCCACCAGTCGGCCAGTCCTGCATAAGGCGCTTTCGGATGGGAAAATTTCCAGTAAAGCTGCGGAACCACATAATCGATCCAGCGGTTCCTGATCCAGGCCCGCGTGTCGGAATAATTCGACGAATAGGATTCATTGCCCAGGGTCGGTGAACCCAGCACGGAGGAGGAACGGTTCCGCCAGATCCCGAACGGGCTGATCCCGAACGCAATATTTTTCCGCTGGATCCGGTTGTTGGTCCGGATCAGTGCAGAGACTTCCTTCACCAGCCGGTTGACATTCTGTCGCCTCCATTCCTCAATGGAGATCCGGGGGTCTCTGTTCTGTTTCCTGTAGGTCGGTGCATCGGCGTTCCCGTGGTAATCATACGGGTAGAAATAGTCGTCAAAATGAATGGAATCCGGTGAATATTTCAAGATGATCTCCCGTATGGTGGCCAGCAGGTGCTGACGGACCAGCGGCAGTCCCGGATCCAGCAGCAGCGTAGTCCCTTTGGCGGTCTGGACCGCCAGGACCGTATCCGGATTCTTCCGGGCAAAATTCTGCGGCGACAAGGTTTTCAAATATTGCCATTTCGGCAGATTGGTGATCCCGGCGATCCGGTAGGGATTCAGCCAGGCATGGAACTGCAGACCGTGCCGGTGTGTTTCCGCGATCATCCAGCCCAGCATGTCAAACTGCGGATACCCCGTTCCTTCCTGCCCGCAGATAAATCGGGAAAAAGGATGGATGGATGAATGGTAGAAGGCATCGCCCGAAGGACGGATCTGAAAAAATACGGCGTTGAAACCCGCTGCCTTGACCTTGCGGAGCATGGCAAGATAGGTTCGCTTGAATTGTTCCGCCGTCGCGGTCCGGGGAAAATCCAGATTGGTGACGGTTGCCACCCAGACACCCCGCATTTCTCCCCGTTTCGGTGTATAATGCAGCGGAATGACGACCTTGCGCTGTCCGTTCGGGAGCGCCGAATAAGGCACCGGCCGGCGGGTTTGCGGATCGGTCAGAAGCCGGACCTGTTCCTTTGCCTGCAGCGTCAGGATAAAAAGAACCGCGGGCAGCCATGAAAGCAGTTTTTTCATGAAATCCTCCCGCGGTTGTTCCGTTTTGATCCCAGGCGGATCAGGACAGCCCAAGCTCCTGCTGAAGCGCGGCATCCGCTTCTTCCACTTTCCGGGTCTGTTCCGCCCGGAATTCGACCAGTTTGCGGTGCAGTTCCGGATCCGAAAGCGCCAGGATCGCAATGGCCGACAAGGCGGCGTTCTTGGCACCTGCCGGACCGGCTGTCACGGTCGATACCGGAATGCCCGGAGGCATCTGGACCATCGCCAGCAGGGCATCGAAGCCGGAAAAAGGCTCGCTGGCCATCGGGATCCCGATCACGGGCAGTATGGTATGGGCCGCGATGACGCCCGCCAGATGTGCCGCCATGCCGGCCGCGCAGATGATGACTTTCAGGCCGCGTTCTTCGGCTGTTTTTGCGTATTGGGCGGCGATATCCGGAGTCCGGTGTGCGGAGATCACCCGGGCTTCAAATCCCACGCCGAATTTCCGCAAGGTTTCAAACGCGCCCTTCAGCGCCGGCAAATCACTTTTACTGCCCATGATAATGGCAACTTGTGCTGACATGATCCCTGATCCCTTTCCAATAAAAAACGGACAAACACGGAAGCGTTTTTACGCCGGTCTCCGAATGGAGCTGCGGCGGAAAACTTCATTCCGTGCCGTTTCCGTAACAATGATTGCGGTCAATCTTCTTTTTTCCGTCCGGCCGTTGCTGCCGCCACCTGGGCTTTCACTGCGGCGATCTGGGCCATGAAATCATCCGGCTGGTCGTCAAAATTCGGGACCAGCAGACCTTCGGCGATCTCCTGCAGCGCCACATCCAGGAAGTTTTCGCTTTTGCTCCTGACCATCGGAGGGGCTCCGGTAGCCAGCAGACGGGCGCGTTTGGACGCAAGGATGATCAGTGTTTTCGCATCCGGCACTTTTTCCCGGGCTTTCAGAAGCAGTTCGTTATTCATAGGAAACCTCCAGTTTCTCAGTAATCAATGACTTCGCGGTTCCGGTCGATGACCGACAGATCATCGCTCATAACCAGCTGATAGTTGCGGTTGAAATCGGCATCGGCGTCCATGATGTAGCGTTCCGCCAGTGCTTCACGGGCTTTGTCCTTCATGGCATCCCGGAGCATCAGCAGTCCAACAAAGATGAATGTCTCGTTTTCCACCAGATTCCGGGCCCGGAGATCATGGTAGGCGGAGTTCTTCTTGTCCGCGACGAACTGGACCGCTTTCTGATGTTTCCCGTGCATGTCCGCGATCATCTTTTTCAGGCGTCCGATCAGTCCTTCGTCGGAAGTTTTCGCCAGCATGTCGGCGATGATCGGATCGAGGACGCGCTGCATGACGCCGCCGATGGCCGCGACCACCTGCAGCTGCGTGGTGCCTTCATAGATATTGGTGATGCGGGCGTCGCGGTAATACCGTTCCGCGTCGAAATCGTGCATGTACCCGGTCCCACCGTGGATCTGGATGCAGTCGTAGGCGATCTGGTTGGCGATCTCGGTGGAGAGCGCTTTGCTCATCGGGGTCAGGGCCGCGGCGATCTTGGTATAATATTTGGATTTGTCCTTGATCTCCTGCGTGGCCTGTTCCGGCGTATGATCCACAATGTGAGTATAGACCCCGCGCAGGTCCACGATCTTGGTGGTCTCATACAGCAGCGCACGGGCCGCGGTCAGTTTCGTTTTCATCCTCGCCAGCATGTCATAAATGGCCGGGAATTTGTCAATGCTCTGCTTGAACTGTTCCCGTTCGGAGGCATATTTGCGCGCTTCGCGATAGGCCGCTTCCGCCACGCCGACCGCCTGCGCACTGATCGCCACGCGGGCGCCGTTCATCAGCGACATGACATAGCGGGTCAGGCCGCGCCGCTGCTGTCCGCAGAGTTCCGCCGGAACATGGTTATACTGCAGTTCGCAGGTCGCGACTCCGTGGATGCCGAGCTTGTGTTCGATGCGGCGGACCACCAGTTCCGGACATTTTTCGCAGATGAACATGGAAAGTCCGCGTCCATCCGTGCTTCCCTCCACCGAACGGGCCAGCACCAGGTGGATCTTGGCACAGCCGTTGGTGATGAAGCGTTTGTTCCCGTCCAGATACCATTTCCCCGTGGCGGGGTCCTGCGTGGCTTTGAGCCGGACAGACTGCAGGTCGGAACCGGAATCCGGTTCGGTCAGGTCCATGGCCCCGTCCGCTTCGCCGCAGGCAAAACGCGGCAGATAACGCTGACGCTGGTCTTCATTTCCGAATTCACTGATGGTTTCGGCAATGTCCTGCAGACCAAACAGGTTCTGCAGCGAGGCATCCGCGCGGGAGACCATTTCCGTCATCATCGTATAAACGGTCGTCGGGAAGTTAAGTCCGCCGTACTGACGCGGAAGCATGACGCCGGACACGCCGGCCTTGCGCAGGTCTTCCAGATTCTTGACCGTCAGCGGATGGTAGGTCACGACTCCGTTTTCAAAGTGCGGACCTTCCTCGTCGACCTGGCGCGAACGCGGGGCGATCCGTTCTCCGGCAACTTCGCCGACCACGGTCAGGACCCGGTCGAAGTTATCCATCGCATCCGCATAATTCTCCGGTGAACCGTCGAATTTCTGCGCATCGGTGTATCCATGTTCCCGCACGGAAACCACTTCTTCGAGATCCAGATTCTTGAGGGTGAAGAGAAGATCCTGATTGTCGGTATAGAAATTAGACATGGTATTACTCCTCTCAGGCTTTCGCTTTATATGCTTTGATCATCATGGGAATGACGCTGTTCAGATCCCCGATGATACCATAATGTGCCACCGAGAAAATCGGGGCGCCGGGATCGGTGTTGACCGCAATGATCTTTTTGCTTTCGGTCATGCCGGCACGGTGCTGCACCGAACCGCTGATCCCGCAGGCAATGTAAAGTTTCGGTCGCACGGTCACGCCGGTCTGGCCGATCTGATGATCGTGATCGATCCAGCCGGCATCGACGGCCGCGCGGGATGCGCCCACTTGTCCGCCCAGGACTTCCGCCAGCTGGTGGATCAGTTTGAAATTCTCTTTGGAACCGACTCCGTAGCCGCCGGCGACAATGATCTGCGCCGCCTTGAGGTTGACGGTTTTTTCCTGCCGGACCCGTTCGATCACCTTCACCACGGTTTCCTGCGCGGTCAGCGCCACGGTAACCCGTTCGATCTCCCCTTTGCGGGAGGGATCGGGCTGATCCATTTTCATCACGCCTTCGCGTACCGTGACCATTTGCGGATCGTCCCAGGTATTCACGATCGTGGCAATGATATTGCCGCCGAAAGCAGGACGGATCTGCATGAGTTTGTCGGTATATTTCTTATTGTTGACCTTGTCTTCGAAATCGTCGATTTTGAGGTCGGTGCAGTCGGCGGTGAGTCCGGCCAGCTTTTCCGACGCGACGCGCGGAGCAAGTTCACGGCCCTTCATGGTGGCGCCGAACAGCAGAATGTTCGGGCGGCGTTCCCGGATCAGGTCCATGATGACTTTTGCATACGGAAGAACGGTAAAAGGTTCCAGACGGGGATCTTCCGCCAGAATGACTTTGTGGCAGCCGTAGCTGAACAGCGTGTCGGCGCAGTGCGCGACATTGTTGCCGAGCAATACGGCTTCCAGTTTGACATTCAGCCGTGCGGCGAGTTCCGCACCCTTGCTGACCAGTTCGAGACTGACATCGGCGATCTTGCCGCCTTCCTGCTCGACGAATACCCAGACGTTACCAATATTTGCCATGGTGCTCACCCCAGTGTATGATCTTCAATAAGTTCACGGACAAGATCGGACACTCCGGCTTCGGTCGGTTCGATCTTCTTGAAATCTCCGGCAGTCAGGACCACGCTGATGATCTGTTTGACATTGGTCGGAGAACCTGCCTTGCCGCAGCGTTTCGGATCCGCTTCGACGTCGGCCGCGCTCCATTCCTGAATGACCAGACCTTTTTTCGCACTCTGACTGATGAGATCGTCAGTTGCGGAGGCCGCTTTGAATTCGGACGGGGTTTTGGCTTTCTTGAATTTCATGATCCGCGCAGCATTCTGCGGACGCGGTTCATTGGCATCGATCACGGTCAGCAGCACCGGCATCGGAGCTTCCAGGATCTCATACCCGCCTTCGATCGCACGTTTCGCCCGGATCGTTTTGCCTTCCAGGGAAATCACGTCTTCCACATAGGAGAACTGCGGGATCTTCAGTTTTTCCGCGATCTGCGGTCCGACCTGGGCCGTATCTCCGTCGATCGCCTGACGTCCGCACAGGATCAGGTCAAAATCTCCGATCTTTTTCGCACAGCAGCTGAGCGCATAACTGGTCGCCAGCGTATCGGCTCCGCCCAGGATCCGGTCGGTCAGCAGGACCGCCTCGTCGGCTCCCATGCACAACGCTTCCCGCAGAATGTCCGCCGCTTTCGGAAGACCCATAGTCGCCGCCACCACACGGGCACCGAAACGGTCTTTCAGCTGCAGGGCCAATTCCAACGCATTCAGGTCTTCCGGATTGAAAATCGCCGGAAGGGCCGCACGGTTGATCGTGCCGTCCGGCTTCATCGCTTCGCCGGTCACATTTTTTGTGTCAGGCACCTGCTTGACAAAAACAATGATTTTATAACTCACTGGCTGCTCCTTTTGCTATGTTATGTTTTAGTGAGAATCCATTCAAACTTTCCGTTCCCTCTGCCGGATCTATTTCCTGCAATGGAACTATCCTGTAATATAGCACCATAAACGGGGATTGCAAGCGGATTTTCAATTTCACTGTGATTTTTGACCGGACAAGCCCGGAGGCCGCAGATTCCGGATCACGGATCCTGGATCCATAAATAATTTTTTTTTCTAAAAAATTTAATTTTTATTGTTTTCCCATTTGAATAATTTGGGATCCCATGTTATTAGTATATCATCGGAGAGGGAAAATGGGAAAATCATCCGGAACAATGCAGCGTATCATAGCGGTGGCGATTCAGGAAATTGCCAACGAGGATATTTATCATCGTATCCGGCTGGAACGGATCGCTGAAAAAGCGGGCGTTTCAGAGGCTACCATCCATTATCATTTCGGCCGGAAAGAAGATTTTTCCAAGGCCGTATGGGAAAAAGTCCTTGCCGAACGGAAGCCCTATTCCCTTCCTTACTATTATGAACAGAACCGTGATATGTTGAAGACTCCGGCGGGACAGCGGAAATTCCTTTCCGGGATGGTCCGCACTTACTGTTCCTTTTTCCACTCGCCCAAAAGCGAATATCTCCGGAAAGTGATCCGCCTTTTCTTCATTGAAAATATCGGACTGGCCAAAGAACCCCGCAAACATGTCCGCCAGTATTTTCAGACCGAATTGAACGCCTTCCTGCAGATTTGCGCGAGATCACCGGAGTGGATGATCCGGTCAAGTATGCCAGATTGTTCCTGTTTATCATGCACCCGCTGACGATCGCCTGTGCCCATCCGGTGAATCCGTCCAGAAATGAAATCCCGATCACGATGGAACAGTATGAAGAACTGGTCATGGAACATGCCAACGTGGCCCTCTGCTTTCATCTCGGACTGGGCATCGAGACGGAAAAAATCAAGACTCCGGAGCCGACCCCGGCCCGGAAGTCAGCTAAAGCGAAAAAATAAGCGCCGTTTTCAGCTCCGGTGCAGCAGTTCCCTGACCCGGAAGAATTCCGAAACTCCCCAGGCCTGGGCCCCGCATCCGCGCTGCGTATGCGGGTAGTCCCCGTCCATGATCTCCGTAATCTGGCAAAGACAGCCGGCGTTCATCGGCAAGGTCATGGAATCCAGCAGCGCCGAAGCTGTTGTTTTTCCGCGTTCTCCGTATACCATGCTGTAGGCTTCGCAATAAGCGGGGAACTGCCAGCTCCAGGCGGTCCCGTTGTGGTAAGAGGGTTTGCGCCGCGTGTCCTCGTCTCCTTCATAATGGCCCCAGTACGGACGATTCGGATCGTTCAGCAGTTCTCCCCGGTTGCCGCGGATCGGCAGCGGATATTTGACTGCCGCATCATCCAGCGACCGGATACCCCCCGGGATCAGCAGCAGCGAACATGCGCTCAGGATGTCTCGGCAAAGTTCCGGATCGGTCACGGCTCCCAGCGTGATGGCATACAGCTGGTTCGGCCGCAGATGATCATCCGGTTTTGCTTTCGCCGCGGGCGTACCCCTGCCGCAGTGCAGACAGTCGGAAAGATACGGCTGGTTCGGCAGACGGAAGAATTTCAAGATGGATTCCGAAACTTTCTGCGCTTTCTTCCGCCAGACTTCTCCCTGCTCGTCAGGGAAGATCTCGCCCAGAAAACGGAGCGCGGCAAACCAGAGCGCCTGGATCTCCACCGGATAACCTTCCCGCGGCGTTCCCGCCGGATAATTGGTGTCCATCCAGGTGAAATGCGCCGGACTGAAGACCAGCTGCGACTCCGGATCGACCCGGATCCCGTTCGGCGTGCCGTTTTCGATCCCTTCCGCCAGTTCCAGCAGGACTTGCGCCAGGGTTTTCCTGCCGGACAATTTCTGCCCAGTGAAGGCAAGCGATTTTTCCTGGCGGCAGAGATCGCGGCACGCGGTGAACAGCCAGAGCTGGGCATCGGAGGTGTCGCGGTTGTCTGCATTGCTGCCGCTGATCATATTCGGGATCGTCCCCCGTTCGGCGAATGAGGCAAACTGCAGCAGGATCTTCTTCGCGTCTTCCCGGAATTCCGGGTCGATGACCAGTCCGCGGGCGGCGATCAGCGTATCCCGGCCCCAGTCCAGGAACCACGGATAGCCGGCGATCACCGTTTTCAGTTCATTTCGTTTTACGATGAATTGTGCCAGCGAATCGCGCAACGCGCTTTCAATCGGCGACCAGACGATGAATTCCCGTTTGATCCCCTGGCCCTGCACGGGCATGATCCGCGTTTCCTGCGGCGAGGTCATCACCTGACCGATGATCACCGCGCTTTCATCCCCGCTCAGGTTCAATTCAAAATACCCCGGACTGTAGAGGTCGGTATTCGGATCCAGTCCGCGCGATGCCTCGTTTTTCTGCCAGACCATGTATTTCCATTCGTCCGACCGGACAAAATGGCCCTTGCTGGATGTGAGTTGAAGAATCCGGTCTTCCGCCGGACGGAAACTGAAATTCCTCGGTCCGGCTTCGATCTTGCCCGGCCAGATCCGTTCCGGTCCGGCTGAGGCTTTGGTGCAGTTGTGGAACGAACGGTCTTCCAGGTCGGCCCGGATCAGCAGACGCACGGGCTGCCGGTCGTTCAGACGCCGTTCCTGACCTTCCGCGGCATAGCGGTGCAAGGTCAGACGTACCGCATTTTCTCCCGGAATCAGTTCCAGTCTCATGGCCACGTCGATGAACAGACCGTTGCCGACGGGTATGGCAAAGTTCCAGACGCCCGCCCGCTGGGGATCCAGATAGAAATTGGTCATGCGGTCGGACGTGAATTCCTGGATCTTGGCATGGTAATGACTCCAAATCCGGAATCTCCGGAGCATGATGTGGCGGTTTTCCGGATAGTCCGGGTTGAGGTTGGCCAGCAGGACCGCGTCGTAGCGGCTCCGCAGTTCGCCCGGTTCGATCGTATGCCACAGCAGCGCCCCCCGGCCGTTGCCCCGCATGAAATGGAATTCCGCCCGGTGGAAGTCCTTGCGGATCAGTCCGGTCTGAAGCTGGGAAACCTCTTTCGGCAGATAGATCAGATGTCCCTGCTGCCGCGGATTTTTCCCCGGAGAAAACACCGCCGTTTGCAGGATCGCCGTTTCGGGTTTTTCCGGCGTCTCCTGCGGCGGGATCAGCAGAAAATATTGTCCGTCCCCGCTCGGCAGGGAACTGCAGAACGTATGAATCTTTCCCTGATACAGCAGACCCGCACGGATGCTGGTCGGCGATTTGATCAGCACATAATGGCCCGGCGGCACCATGACATGACGGCGGAGATCCTGCGGCATACGCCAGATCACCACCGGCGCGGGATCGTCATGGCCGTAAAGTTCCCGCAGAAAGTCTTCCGGAGATTCCAGCAGCTGCCGCGCCATGCCGTCCAGTTCCGCATTGTCATTTTCGGAGAGAATGGTTCCGTTTTTGCATGCGACCGCACGGGCCGCCGCGGCACGCGCCACCTGAAGGATGATTTTTTCAGGGTAGGGCAGGCGGCGGGTCTCTGCTTTTTCAACCTGCTTGACCAGCTTTTTGTCCGAAGTGAGACAGAATACTGCTCCGCCCGGCAGCCTCAGGGATCGTTTCCCGCCCGGTTCCCGGGTCAGTTCGACCGTTTTCCCGGTGAGCAGATCATACATGATGCTGGAATCCTCCGGCGCCGAATAGATGTTCCAGCTGATCGCAGCCGGCATTCCCGGATTCAGATTGACCGCGATCAGCACCGGATTGCCGCCTTCGGCATCGGTTCGGCCCATCAGCAGGCAGTTTTCCGCATGACAGTCTATGAAAGACGGGATCGATCCATTATGGAAACACGGCAATTCCGCCAGAATGGTGTTGAGCCGGCGGATCCATTCGACCTGATTTTCTTTGGCTCCCCAGTTCAGGGCCGAGGCTTCATGAACATCGATTTTTTCTTTGGCGAACCATTCCACCCCGTTGGTGAAACCGAAAGCACCGTTGGAAGAGGCCAGGGCGGATAACGCGGTCCGCATCTTCGCGTAAGTGTTCGAGCTGGCTGCCAGCCTGGGATTGTCATGCGTTTCCGCATAATGGATCATCAGGCCGTCTTCCCCGCTCTGTTTCCATGCGTAATTCAAGTATCCTTCGATTTGCTGACGGCTGTAATTCTGGAACAATTCGGAATAGGCCCAGTTCATATTGGCATGGTCCAGCAGACTGGAGGTGACGGATGGTTCCCCTCCCAATCCTTCCAGCAGGAAAACCGTTTCCGGAAATTCTTCCCGGATCTTCGCCACAATATATTCCCACGCCGGTTCCGGGATCATATACCCCGCATCGCACCGGAATCCGTCCACGCCCCGCGTGCACCATTGACGAAACACGCCGGCCAGATATTTCCACAGTTCCGGTTTGGTGTGATCCAGTTCGGTCAAATCGCCCCAGGTGACTCCCCATGCTCCGGGGGAATGGATCGACCCGTCCGCATTCCGCACCAGCCATTCCGGATGGGTCTCATGGAGTTTTGCCGCCCAGCCGGTATGGTTGATCGCTATGTCGATGAAGATTTTCCCGCCTTTCATGTGGACCGCGTCGATCAGTTCCCGGAACTGGTCGAGCGGGGTCGCACTCCGGTCGAATTCCGCCAGTTCCGGATTGACTCCGGTGAAATCCAGCGCCGCATACGGGCTTCCATACCGCCCCATCCGTCCGTAAACCGTCGGTCCCGGATGGATCGGCAGCAGATGCAGGATCCGGCAGTGCAGCTGATCGAAGATATGGTCCAGTTCCTTGATCAGGTCCCGGAAGGTGCCCGAGGGCGGAATGACGTTATACTGCAGCTTGTCCATCGTCTGCAGGTTTTCCACGCTGATCCCCTGCGGCAGTTCGGACCGGGCTTTGGTTTTATTCGCGCCGAACTGCCGGACAAATGCGCAGTAGACACCGTTCGCACAGCAGTAGGAGGCCGGCTCCACATTGATATGCACATTCGCTCCGTCTACCCACAAGGGTTCCTTCATGCTTCCCGGCTGATAGACAAAACATTTCCCTTCGAAATGCCCTTCTTCGGTCAGCAGCAGCCGGATATGCCAGCTGAAATCGTCGATCTTCTCCAGCGGAAGGTTGTTCCAGTCCTGAAATCCGGGCGTGATCTCCTCTTCCACGTTTTCGATGATCTCTTTCCGGTGATACCCGGCATTGCCCAGATTCGTGCGAAGGTAGGCTCGGCCTTGTATAGGTATGGGACTTTCCAGACGGAATTCCAGCAGATCGCCGCAATGCAGCAGCAGATGGGTGCCCGGCGCGGGGTTTTGTATGTAATCGGACATAAGCAGTATTCTCCTCAAAAACTTTTTCATATTTTTCGCTTACTATAATGCAAAACATCTTTTTTGCAACCTGGACTTGCAAAAACCGGTTCATTTTTCCTGTCCCGTGGATCAAAAATTGAAAAATTAGTTTGCCGCAGGAGTGTTTCCGTAACTTATGAACGTGGCGTTCTGCGGGGCAGGGGGCAAAAGCTAAAGTCATCGAAAAACGATCTGCCGCTGTGTGACGGGAACGGCCCGATGTCTTTTCCTGATTGCGAGCCTGAAAATCAGTGCGACGGTTGAGTTCTGTTACCATCAAATCGAGGCAGGGCCGGAAAGCGGAACGGAAAGCAATGCCTGGTTATGCCGGAAAACGGAAATCGAGGCTGAATTTGTTATTGGGGCAAAAAAATCGAAAAATTTTTTGAAAACTGATTTGACAAAATGAAAAAGTGTGCTAAATTTTATTCCCATGCCTCCCCGGACTGGAAAGGTTCTGGTGCGAGGCGGTGCGAAAAAATTTGAAAAAAAGTTGAAAAACGATTTGACAAATGAAAAAAGCATGCTAAATTACAATTCCATTGCGCCTGATGAAGGGCGATGCTGATTGTA
>Ga0256405_10004193_pt1 | contig 27614 bp, 24 predicted proteins | sample RumenRJG_02DNA_FD_189096 | JGI IMG/M metagenome (GOLD analysis project Ga0256405, IMG submission 189096) | Bovine rumen microbial communities from Lethbridge, Alberta, Canada - RJG_02 | ecosystem: Host-associated > Mammals > Digestive system > Stomach > Rumen | place: Canada: Alberta... | reverse complement strand
TCAGCATGTTTTAAGAATTTTTGTCCTTTTGAAGCCATAAAAATACACCTCCTTTCAGGGGTGTATTATATCACTTTTATTAAAACTAGTTTTTTTATTTGTGTCTACTCTAAGGGGTGCAGTTCAATTTTCAGATTTTTCTCTTTCTAGGATATCTCTTGCAGCTACTAGTCCGTTTGCTGCGGCTATTACTATATTTCCTGCTTTTCCAGCTCCATCTCCTATGAAGTATATATTTTTATCTTCTAATTTAAATTTATTGTTTGTTGTTATTTCATTTGAGAAAAATTTTATTTCTGGACCGTATAGCAATGTTTCATCATTATTTATTCCAGGTATTATTTTATCTAATGTTTCTAGTCCTTCTATTATATTTGTTACTATTCTATGTGGTAGTACAAGTGATAAGTCTCCTGCAACACAGTCTTTTAGTGTTGGTTCTACGAATCCTTTATTGATTCTATCCCATGTTGAACGTCTTCCTTTTTTAAGGTCTTTTAGGGATTGGATTATTGGTTTTCCGTCTCCTAGTACGTTTGCGATTCTAGCAATTGATTCTCCATATTCTCTTGTATTTGTTACTGGATCTGTCAGGCTTATTTTATTTATGAATGCGAAGTTTGAATTGTTTGATTTTATTTCTTTTAGTGAGTGTCCGTTTACACATATATATCCATAGTAGTTTTCTTTTGCGACAAATCCTCTTGGGTTTGTGCAGAATGTTCTTATTTCGTCTCCATATGTTTTTGTTTTTATGAATATTGTTGGATCATATATAATATTTGTGATGTTTTCTAATATTTCTTTTCTTGTTTCAACTCTAACTCCAATTTCAATACTTCTTGATGTGTATTCTATATTATATTTATCTGCAATTTCTTGTATCCATTTTGCACCTGTTCTACCTGGGGCAACTACAACATTTTTTGCTTGTACTTTAATTTCTTTATTTTTTTCTTTATATGTTATTGTATTTATATTATTTTCATCTGTGTTTATATCTATTACATTTGTATTTTCTTTTATTTCAACGTTGTTTTTTTCAAGATAGTCTGTTAGGTTTTGTATATATGTTGGAAGTTTATCGCTTCCTAAGTGCTTTTGTTTTATTAATAGTAGTTTTGCACCATTTATTGCGACTTGTTTTTTTATTCTGTCTGCTTCTTCCATATTTGTTGGATATATTTTACTATCCATATTGAATTTATTAAATATTTTTTCTGTGTCATCAATTAGTTCATTTGCTTCTGATTCTGTCATATACTTAAATAGGTCTGATTTTCCAAGTTTTGGTATGAAGTTTAGTTTTCCATCAGAGAATGTTCCTGCACCTCCGTATCCAGACATGATTTGACATGGGTTACAGTTTTTACATGGTATTTTATTTTTGCTCATTGCGCATATTCTATTTTTTGCAAATTTTCCTTTGTCAAGTAGTAGTATTTTTAAGTTTTTATTGTTTTCACTTAATTCGTAGGCTGTAAATAGTCCTGCTGGACCTGCTCCTATTATTATTACATCGTACATATTATCACCAATTTAATTTTATCATTTTTATTTTATTTAATTCAATATTATTTGAATAATTAGTGAAATTTGACTTTTTTTCTTATTGTAGTATAATATTCTTTACTTTCATTTTTGGAGGGGATATTTATGAATAAAAAAAATTTAAAAAAATATAGTGGATTATCAATATTTATGGGTGGTATTTTAACGCTATCTGGTTGTGGTGTTGTTAAAAAAACTGGTGAATCTAATTCTTTTGAGACATCTAGCATTGTTACTACAGTAGAAACAACGACAGAACCATTTGCTTATGCTGGATATGGTTATAAGCAATATTTAAAAAATAAAGAAAAAGAGGAACAGCCTACTACTGATGTAGAACCAACAACAGAATCATTTGCATCCGCAGGTGAGTACGTTGAAAATAAAAATGAGGAAGTAGTTGAACCTACAACTGAGCCATTTGCTTATGCAGGGTATGGTTATAAGCAATACTTGAAAACTGAAAATAAAACAAATGCTGAATTAAATGGGAATACTGATATTCTTTATAGTAGTTATGTTATGAGTATGGATTGTAAATATGTATATTCAAGATATGATGATTTTTATAAGATAACTGATGAGGATTCCATCGAAGATATTTGTAATAGATTTAATATATCTACTAGTGAGTTATATTCTCATAATCCAAAACTTGGTGCTTATCCAGTTGGAACTACTATTGCTTATCCAGTAATGGAAGAATTATATTTAGGTCATATTGGTGATAATATTGAAGAAATTGCAATTGAAACTGGTGTTGATATTGATATAATTAAAAGTAATAATAAATTGAATTTATCAGGTTCTATTCTTAATGAAGAATCTCAAATTTCATTGCATAAGTTTATAGGTAATGAAAATAGTTATGTTACTAATAAGGGTGTTGTTAATATTATTAACAATAATCGTATTTTTGGCGATAAGATTATTCAAGCAAGTGGTTTTGCAGGAGCGTCTAGTCATTATTTAGCTTTAAATGAATCTGTTTATAGTTATGGTGTTAATGATGTTATGTCATATACTTTTTATGATGATGATTATAAATCTGAATTTGTTTGCTCAAATGCTAAAGATATAATTTCTGTTGATGGAATGCCTATTGCTTTATTAAGAAATGATTCTGATATAAAAACACTCGCTGATTCTGTCAATGTTCCTGTTGATGATATGGCTTATATGCAATGGGGATCTAATGTAAGTGACTCATATTCTATATGTACTAGTGGTGAAAATAGTTATGTTGTTATGAATGGTATGAATATGGGTAATCTTGATTTAAGTAAAAGTTATACTAAAACTAAATAAATATATGTAATTTTACATATATTTTTTTGAAAACAATTTTTTTTACTTGTAAAAATATTTGTTTTATTATATACTATATTGGTACAAATGGAGGTTATTTATGGAAAATATTAAAGAGATAAAAATTAAAGTTGAAGGAAAAAAATGGGAGGATGCTTTAGAGAAGGCTTATAAGAAGGCTAGTAGTAATTTTCAAGTTGATGGTTTTAGAAAAGGTAAGGCTCCTAAAAGTGTATTTTTAAAGAAGTATACTCAAGAAAGATTAAATTTTGATGCAGCTGATATATGTTTAGATGATGCATATAGTGATATGTTTAAAAAAGCTAAAGATTTAGAAATAGTTGCTCAACCAGAGATTACTTTAAGTGATATTTCTGAGAAAGGTGTTGAATATTTATTTACTTTAACATTAAAGCCAGAAGTTAAATTAGGTAAGTATAAAGGTTTAGGTGTTAAGAAAGATAAGGTAAGTGTTTCTAAGGAAGAGATAGAACACGAAATTGAGCATTTAAGAGGTCATTATACTGAGAATGTTGTTAAAGAATCTGGTAAGGTTGAAAATGGAGATATCGCTGTTATTGATTTTGAAGGATTTAAAGATGGTGTAGCATTTGCTGGTGGTAAAGGTGAAAATTATTCTTTAGAGATTGGTTCAAATACATTTATCCCTGGATTTGAAGATCAAGTTATTGGTATGGCTGTAGGAGAAGAAAAAGATATTAATGTAACTTTCCCTAAGGATTATCATGCTGAAGATTTAAAAGGTGCTAAAGTTGTATTTAAGGTTAAAGTTAATGAAATTAAAGTAAAACGTGTTCCTGAATTAGATGCTGATTTCTTTGAAGATTTAGGTATGGAAGGTATTGATTCTAAGGAAAGTTTAGAAAAACAAGTTAAGGAAAATATTAAAGTAAGAAAAGATAGCGAAGCAGAGAATAAGTATATAGATGAATTATTAGCTGTTGCTGGAAAGAATGTTAAAGTTGAAATTCCTGAAGTTATGATTAATGAAGAATTAAATCGTATGGTTAAACAATATGAAGAGACTTTAAAAATGCAAGGTTTAAGTTTAGAACAATTTTATCAATTTACTAATTCAGATGAGTCTAAGTTAAGAGAACAAATGAAAGATGAAGCTACTAAGAGAATTACTTATAGATTGATGCTTGAAGAAATTGCTAAGGTTGAAAATATTGAGGTTAGTGATTCTGATGCTAAAAAAGAGGCTAAAGAAATGGCTTCTAAGTATCAAATGAAGGAAGATGAATTCTTAAATGCATTTGGTGGTCTTGATATGATGAAGTATGATATGAAGATGAGAAAGGCAATTGAAGTTTTAAAAGGTGAGTAGTCACCTTTTTTTCTGTTGATAAATTTTTTTTTATATAGTATAATTATAGTAGGTGATTTATAGTGAAGAAGTTTTTTAAAAAATTATTGAGATTTATTATGAATAATAAGTTGTTATCTATTTTATTATTTTTGTTGATTTTAATACTTATTTTAATGCTAGTTGCTATTAAAGTATTAATTTTCCCAAGTTATAAGGTAAATAAATATGGTAATAGATTAGATGGTATTGAAGATATAAAACTAACTGAAACAAGGGTTAATGAGGTTAAAGATAAGTTTGAAACTGTTGATGGCTTTACTATTGATAAGTTTAGATTATCTGGTAAAATTGTTAATATTTATATTAAGGTTAATGGTGATATTTCTGTTGACAAGGTTAAGTCTAGTTCTATGAAATTGGTTTCTAGTTTTAGTGAGGAAGAGTTGAAATTTTATGATTTTCAAGTTTTTGTAACTGGTCCTGAAGATAATAAGAATTATCCTATGATTGGTTATAAGAACAAAAATTCAGAGGGCATGGATTGGAATTATGAGGGTGGAAATTAATGAAAAATAAAAAGAGTTTTATAATAGTTATTTCTATTGTTGTTGTTCTAATACTTGGTTTAGTATATATATTTACTAAGCAAGATAAAAATACTTCTTTTACTTTATTGGAAAAACAATGGTTAGAAAATAATAAGAGTAAGGTAATTGATATTTCTATTTTAAAAGATATCCCTGTTATTAATTATAACGGAAATGGCTTGTTATTTGATTTTATTAATGATTTTGAAGAGGTTACAGGTTTGGATTTTAATCCTATAGCATCTACCGGTGATGTTAAGGCTGAATATTCTTTTCAAGTTGTTGATCAAAAGAATGATAATGATATATTAGTATATAGTGATAATTATGCATTATTAACAAAGAATAATGTTAAGTATAATAAGTTATCTGAAATAAGTAATTTAAAAATTGGTGTATTAGAAGGTGATTTAGAGAAACTTTCTAATATAATGGATGGTAATAGTGTTACTTTCCAATCTTTTCAATCTGTTGACGAAATGGTTAATGGTTTAGTTCCAAATGAAACTGGTGAAAGTGTTGACGCTATTGTATTACCTAAGATAAGTTATTTTGCTTTAATTATTTCTAATCAAAATTTACATATTTCATATAATATAAATGAAATTAAGCAGGATTATGTTATCCGTTTGGGTAGTGATGAAAAACTTAATGAGGTAATTACCAAGTATTTTAAAAAGTGGAAGGAATTAAAATATGATGAATCTTTTGGTAAACATTTTTCTTCTAATTATTTTAGTTTTTCAAATGTTGATGACAAAGGAAAAGCACTTTTTAAAAGTAAAAGATATGTGTATGGATATGTTGATAATAAGCCATATGATTCTTTAATTAATGATAATTTGTATGGTATTAATAAGTCATTTTTAAATAGTTTTTCAGAATTAGCTGATATTGATATTGATTATAAGAATTATTCTTCTATCGATTCTTTAATTGGTGATTTTAATTCTGGAAATGTTGATTTGTTTTTTGATAATTTAAGTAATACTGAGTATAGTGCTTCTAATGTTAATTTGATTTCTAATTATGATGAGCAGATTACTGTTTTGGCTTTACCTACAAATAAAGTAACAGTAAGTTCAGTTAAATCATTAATTGGTTATGATGTTGCGACTTTATCTAATACTAAGTTAGCAAGTTATCTTGAAAGTTCGGGTATAAGTGTTAAAACTTATGATAATCTTTCTACATTACTTAATAAGGTTAAGGATGATGTTATTATAGTTTTGGATTCTGAAATGTATAATTTTTATGCTTCTGATAGTTTAAATGATTATAAGGCTATTTATACATTTAATTTGGAGGATCAATATTCATTCAAAGTTCTTGATAATGATGATAATAAGTTATTTATTAAATTTTTTAATTTTTATTTATCATTTATTTCTAATCAAGAGTTATCTAATATTGGATATTCTGATTTAGTTTCAATAAATTCTAGTAAGGGAATTGTTCATATACTTATTTTGGGAATTATTGTAATTTTGACTGGATTAATTGGAATTTTATTTCATCAAAATAAAAAGAATCCAAAGGTTAAGGTAAATGTTCCTCGTGATAGTAAAATTAAGTATATTGACGTTTTAACTTCTTTAAAGAATAGAAATTATTTGAATGATAATATTGATGCATGGGATGATAGTTTAGTATATCCTCAAGGTATTGTTATTGTTGATTTAAATAATATTGCTTATATTAATGATAATTACGGTCATGCTGAAGGTGATAATGTTATTAAAGAAGCTGCTAATATATTGATTAAGTCTCAAATTTCTAATACTGAGATTATTAGAACTAATGGTAATGAGTTTTTAATTTATATGGTAGGTTATGACGAAAAACAAATTGTTTCTTATATTAGAAAATTGAATAAGGAATTTAAAGATTTATCTCACAGTTTTGGCGCTGCTATAGGATATAGCATTATTACTGATGAGATTAAAACTATTGACGACGCAATTAATGAAGCAACACTTGATATGAGAAATGTTAAACAAGAAAATAAGTAAAGCTTTTGCTTTGCTTTTTTGAAAGGATTAATTATGGAATTTACTAAGAGATATTTTAAAAAATTAATTAGAATTATTAAGAAACCTGAAATGAAGGTATTACCAGGTAATATTGCGTTTTTTCTTGTTTTATCTATTTTCCCTATAATTACTTTATGTGGTTTTTTTGCAACTTTCTTTAATGTTTCTATAGATAGTGTTATTAATTTGATGAATGATGTATTACCAAATGAGGTTAATAATATATTAGTTCCTTATATAACTGGAAATGGAATGGATTTACATATAGGTTTTTCTATAATATTAGGTTATATTGTTGCTTCAAATGGTGCTCATTCTATTATTGTAAGTTGTAATACTTTATATGGCTTGGAGCATAGTAGTTATTTAAAAAGAAGAATAAAAGCTTTATTTATTACCATACTATTATTAGCACTTTTTGTTTTTTCTTTAATTGTTCTTGCTTTTGGTAATAATATATTAAAGTTTATTCTTTCTATGAATATTTTTGACAATATTGGTGATAAAATTTATTATTTATTTTTATTACTTAAATGGCCAATTGCGATTATAGTTATATATATTATGATTAAGTTGATTTTTATTTTAGCTCCTGATTCTGTAATTAAGAGTAAAATTACTACTCGTGGTGCATTTTTTACTTCAATTGCTTGGTTAATTTCTACTTTTATTTATTCTTATTATGTTCAACATTTTTCTCATTATGATATATTCTATGGAAGTTTATCTAATATTATTGTTATGATGATGTGGATTTATATTTTATCTTGTTCATTAGTTATTGGTATTGCGATTAATGTTCAAAATTATAGAAATTATGAGAATAAAAATAAGGATATTGCGGATAATAAATAGTGGATATATATTTTACCAGTATATATCTGTTGGCAAACTATATATGGTAATATCCTCCATAAACGACAATAGTCGTTTTTTTTAAATTTTTTTTTTGTATTATTTTATATATTAATATTTATATTTTGATTTATCTTTTTTACTAATTTTAAATATCTGCTTTTATTAAATTTTATTTATAATTTTTTGTATTATTTATATAGCAAAAATTAACAAACAAATGTTTGATAAAAGTATTGACATTGTATTTTTTTTATTGTAAAATGAGTTTGTACTTAGTTAGGAGGAATATAAATGGTTAAATCTTCAGGTGATAAAACCTTAGATCAAGTATTAGCTGATATTGAAAAACAATTTGGTAAGGGAGCTGTTATGAAGCTTGGTAGCCATGAACATAGAGAGATTGATGTTGTTTCAAGCGGTTCTATTTCTTTGGATGTAGCTTTAGGTATAGGTGGATATCCTAAGGGAAGAATTGTTGAAATATATGGACCAGAGTCAAGTGGTAAAACTACTTTTGCTCTTCATGCGATTGCGGAGATTCAAAAGAAGGGTGGTAGAGCTGCTTTTATAGATGCGGAACATTCTTTGGATCCACAGTATGCTGCTAGACTTGGTGTAAATATTGATGAGTTATTGTTGTCTCAACCTGATAATGGAGAGCAAGCTTTAGAAATTTGTGAAGCTTTAGTTCGTAGTGGTGCGATTGGTATTGTTGTTATTGACTCAGTTGCTGCATTGGTACCTCAAGCAGAAATTGAAGGTGAGATGGGGGATTCACATGTTGGATTACAAGCAAGACTTATGAGTCAGGCTTTGAGAAAGTTGTCTGGTATTATTAATAAGACTAATACTGTTGCGATTTTCATTAATCAGTTAAGAGAAAAAGTTGGAGTTATGTTTGGTAATCCAGAGGTCACTCCAGGTGGTAGAGCACTTAAGTTTTATTCGTCTATTAGATTGGAAATAAGACGCTCTGAGCAAATTAAGTTAGGCACTGATATTATTGGTAATAAGACTAATATTAAAGTTGTTAAGAATAAGATGGCTCCACCTTTCAAATCATGTTCTGTTGATATCATGTATGGTGAAGGTATATCTCAAACTGGTGAATTAGTTGATTTGGCTAGTGAAGCTGGTATTATTGATAAGAGTGGTGCTTGGTATTCTTATAATGGTGAGAAGATTGGTCAAGGTAGAGAGAATGTTAAAGAATTATTCAAGCGTGATTCTAAATTAAGAGAAGAAATAAATAAAAAAGTTAGGGATTATTATTTTGACAAGGATGTTAAGTCTAAGGAAATTGATGTAGATCCTGATACTGGTGAAATAAAATAGGATTTTTCCTATTTTATTTGCTTTTATATGTATTTTCGTGTAGAATGTTTGTAGGTGATTTTGATGGAGAGATTACAGAAGGTTATAGCTAATAGTGGTTATTGTTCTAGAAGAAAGGCTGAAGAGTTAATTTCTGCTGGTAAGGTAAGGGTTAATAGTCAAGTTATTTCTGAGTTAGGTTTTAAGGTAGATGGTAATGATGAAATAATGATTGGTAATAAAGTTATTTCTCGTGAGGAAAAAGAGTATATTTTGCTTAATAAACCAAGGGGAGTAGTTACTACTACTAGTGATGAGAAGAATCGTAAGACTGTTATTGATTTAATTGATACTGATAAGAGATTATATCCTGTCGGAAGACTTGATTATGATACTACTGGGGCATTGTTATTGACTAATGATGGAGAGTTAACTAATTTACTAATTCATCCTCGTAATAAAGTTGATAAAGTTTATATTGCGAAGGTTAAGGGCTTTTTTGATAAAGAAAGTGCTTTAACTATGAGTCGTGGAGTAGTTATTAATGGCGTTAAAACTGCTAAGAGTTTTGTTAAGTTGAGAAAGTATGATAAGAAAAGTGATTCTTCTATTGTTGAGGTTATTATTCATGAAGGAAAGAATCATCAAGTTAAAAAGATGTTTGAAGCAGTTGGTTTTGATGTTTTAAAGTTAAAAAGAGAAATGTTTGCTTTTTTAAATGTTAATGGGCTTAAAAGTGGAGAATATAGATATTTAAGTGTTAAAGAGGTTAAGCAATTATATAGTTTAGTAAAATAAAAGAATTATACGTTTTTGTATAATTCTTTTTTATATTTCTATTGCGCTTACTGGGCATCCTTCTGCAGCTTCTTTTATGTCTTCAGTTATTTCTTCAACTTCTTCTTTTATTGGTTTTGCGTATCCTTCATCACTAAATTCAAAATAGTCTGGTGCGATTGCTGTACAAGCACCACATCCTATACAATTTTCATTTACTTTAATTTTTTCCATTTTAATACCTCCTTCTTTTATTATAAATAAAAATAGGTGATTTTGCAATTAAAACTTTTAAAAAAAGGTATTTTGTGGTATTATTATATTGGGTGATTGTATGGCTAGTAGAATGGAAAAGTATCATGGAAATGTTTCTAGTGTTGGTAGAAGAAGCGTTAGAAATGAAAGTTTATATAAGGATATGTATGAAAATACTGAATATTCTAATATAGAAAAAGTGGCTACTTTAGAAAAAACTAATGAAATTAGTTTGGAGCAAATACAACAATTATTAAAAGAAAGAGATAATTTTAAGAATAAAAATAATAATGTTAAGAGAGAGGTTCCAAGGGTATATCAGGCACCTGTTGATGATAGGAGTTATGATATTAGAGATATTTTAACTAAGGCTAAGGATGAACATGTTGATGATAATAAAAATAGAAATTTAAAGAATACTCAATATAATATTTTAAGAAACATTAATATTAAGGAAAAAATGGATTCTAATGAAGTTTCTGAACTCGAAAAAACTTTGGTTGATTCTAATGTTTTAAAGAGTTATGATGATAGTGAATTATCTTTGGATATGCTTAGTGATTTAAAGTCTACTGGAAATACAATTGTTGAGAAGACTAATGTAGGTGATTTACTTCAAGAGGTTCAGGAGGCAAAGGATAAGTATGAGCCTACTGATGAGGATGGTCTTGATAAGTCTTTTTATACTTCTAGTTTAGGTTTTAAGGATGAAGACTTTGAACAGTTAAAGGATTTAAAGGATAGTATCGCAAGTAATAATAAGATGATTAAAGTTTTGTTTTTCTTGTTATTCCTAGTTATTGCTGGGGTTGTTGGATTTATAATTTTTAAAATGATGTAAAGATTTATTCTTTACTTTTTTTCTTCTTTACAATTATTCCAATTTATTTTTGCTTTTTTATAATATATGTTTTTCATATTAAAGAATTCATTAATATTTTTATAAGTATATGAATATTCTTTATATTTATAAGCGATACTATTATTATCTTTATATGGTATTATTTCTTTATAATTGACAGTTTTATTTTCACAATTTATATTTATACTATCTATGATAATTAGCTCATTTAATTCTAAATAATTAGGTATATATATAAATGATGAAATTATAAATAATAATATAATTATGGTGAGTATTTTTTTCATTTAAACCATCCCCTAATAGTATTTTTTGTAAGTTTTGAATTACGATATTTGATATTACTATCCATTTTTATAAAAGAATCTTTTATTTCATTTTTATCAATTGTTAAATAATTATAATTAAATATTCTTGTGAAATACATGTTATAAAGCATAAATATAAATCCTATTAAGACTCCATATATTCCTAGAATTGTGCTAGAAATAAGTATTAGTATTTTATAGAATCTAATAGTATTAACTAGTTCAATTGAATTGAATGTTAATTCTGATATGGAAGATAATGCAGTAATAATAATTATTATCGGTGATACTATTCCTGCTGCTACTGCGGCATCTCCTAAGATTAAACCTCCAAGTATTGATACCGAAGTGGAGGTGGTTGTAGACATTCTTACATCGCTTTCTTTAAGTATTTCAAAACTTATAATCATTAATAATGTTTCGATATATGCAGGAAATGGTACAAAACTTCTTCCTGCTTTCAATACAAGTAATAATTGATATGGCACTAAATTATAATTACGGGTTGTGACGGCAATATAAATTCCTGGAAGAAATATTGCGGTAAAAAAGGCAATTAATCTAATAATTCTAATAAAGGTTGTATTGAATGATTTTTGAAAGTAATCATCAGTGGTATGAAAAAAATCAATGAAGAAACTTGGTAATATTAGGGCATAAGGACTATTATCAACAATAATTACTGCTTTCCCTTCTAGAAGTGCCATACTACATTTATCGGGTCTTTCGCTCATCATGATTGTAGGAAATAAATTGTTTTTTTCTTCTAAAGAGTTTTTTAAGTAACTTGAGTCAATTATTCCATCTATGTTGATTTTTTTTAGTTTAGAAATAATATTATTAATTAATTCATGCTTGCATATATTATCAATATATAAAATGCCTACTTTGGTTTTAGTATAATTGCCAATATTAATATTTTTACATTTTAAATGACTGTTTCTAATTCTTTTTCTAATAAGACCTAAATTATTATTAAATAGTTCTGAAAAACTATCTTTTGGTCCACCTATAGATAGTTCGCTGTCACATTTTGAAATGCCTCTATCAAGATTATTTTTAAGTTCAAATGCATAAATAGTATTATTAACAATTACAATTGCATATCCCATATTTAAATAGTAAATAATTGATTTATCATTTATTATTTTTGAATTGCCGCAAGGAATATAATTATTTAAGTTTTTGAGTTCTTTTTTATTTAGTTTAGTTAATCTAAATAATATATATTCATTAATGTTATTTGTACTAGTCAATACTTCGTTAAATATAATATTAATTTGCACCTCATCTACAATAATATTTTTAAATATGTAATCGTTAGATGGGTATAATTCTTTTTTAATTTTATCAATAGGTTTCATTTAACCACCATTATTATTATGAATAAAGGATATATTAATATACAAAATTTTGATATAATTATAAAGAGGGATTATTATGGAAGTTAAAATAGAAAAATTAGATAATTTTGGAAGAGGAATAACTTATATAAATGATAAAATATGTTTTGTTGAAAATGCGTTAGATGGTGAAATAGTAGATATAGAGATTATTACTGATAAAAAGAAGTATCAGGAAGCAAAAGTAAGAAAACATTTGAAAATATCAGATAAAAGAATAAAGGAGGATTGTCCTTTTTCTAAAATATGTGGTGGATGCAATATAAGTCATATGAATTATTCTGATGAAAATGAATTTAAAAAAGAAAAGGTCAAACAGTTAGTAGAAAAATATACTAATGTTAATTCTGGTTTAGTTCGGAATATAGAGTTTAATGAGAGAAATAATTATCGTAATAAAATAGTATTGCATGGAAAAAATAAGAAACTTGGGTTATATAAAAAGTTATCAAATGATATAGTTGAAGTTGATAAATGTATTTTAGTAGATAATAAGATAAATAGTATTATTAAAGTATTAAATAGAATCAATAGGGATATAAAAGAAGTAACTATTAAAATTACAAATGATGGAAAAGAGACAATGGTAGACATAAAAGGCGAAGTATCGGATATATGTGAATTAATTAATACTGTAGATGTATTAATATTAAATAATGAATATCTATCTGGTAAACGTCAAATAATAAATCCGATAGGTAATAAAAAGTATTATGAGTCTAATGAATCATTTTTTCAAGTGAATAAAACATTAACAGAAAAATTATATGATGAAGCTTTAAAAGTTGTGAAGGAAAGTAACCCAAATAATGTATTAGATTTATATTGTGGTACAGGAACAATTGGAATATATGTAAGTGATTATTGTAAGAAAATAATAGGTGTTGACTATAATAAGTCTAATATTGATGACGCTAATAAGAATATAGAATTAAACAATTGTAATAATATAGAGTTTATTTGTGATAAAGTAGAAAATCAAATAGATAAATTTGATAATATAGATATAGTAATAGTTGATCCACCAAGAGCTGGATTAGATTCAAAAACAAAAGATTATTTAAAGAAAATTAATTCAGAAAAAATAATTTATATATCATGTGATCCAGTAACACTTGTAAGAGATATAAATGATTTAGAGAATAGTTATCAAGTACAATTTATTAAACCGTTTAATATGTTTCCTAGAACATATCATGTTGAATGTGTTTGTTTATTAGAAAAAAAGTGATTTATTATTTAAAAAGTATTGATTTTGATTTTTGGTTAATATATAATTAATTTGTATTAATACTTACCGTTAATTAATATGACAATTTGAGCGACTAGGTCTTTCTTTTTATGGTAAGATAAAAAGATTGCATGCATGCGGGATACTTATTTTAGGATAAGTGTCTCTTTTTTTGTTATTTTGAAGGAGGAATATTATGAATGGAATAATGGAAAAAGAAATTAATATTAAGGATATGATTTATGAAGTTAATGGTGTTGAGGTGATGTTGGATTCTGATTTGGCAAAACTCTACAATGTTGAAACAAAAAGAATTAATGAGGCTGTATATAGAAATCAACAAAAGTTTCCTAAAAGAATTTCGTGGATAACAAGTGATAGTGAGGTTGATATTTTGTGGTCGCAAAATGCGACCGCAAATATAAGTACAAAATCTCGTGTTAATCCAAGAGTTTTTACTGAACAAGGTGTTTATATGCTAGCTACTGTGTTAAAGTCAAAGGAGGCAGTTCAAGTAAGTATTAGAATTATGGATACATTTGTTAAGATGCGACATTATATTAATTATAATAAAGAATATTTACCTTATAAATTTTTACTTTTAGAAGATAAGGTTGATAAAAATACTAAGAGAATTGATGAATTATTTGATAAGTTTAATCCTAGAGAGATTATAAAAAGATGTATATTTTTTGAGCATGATATTTATGATGCGTATTCAGTTATTATGGATATATTTAAAAATGCTAGGAGAGAGATAATTATTATTGATAATTATGCTGGTAAAGAATTATTGGATATAGTGAAAAAAATAAATAAAAAAATAATAATAGTTTCTAAAAATATTGATGAAGTGTTAAAGAAAAAATATGAAAGTCAGTATAATAATGTAACATTTATAAATTGTGATTCATTTCATGATAGGTTTATAATATTAGATAGGTATAGATTATATTCTTGTGGCGCGTCTTTTAAGGATATGGGTAAGAAGTGTTTTGCGATAAATGAATTCGATGATGTGGAGTACTTGGATAAAATATTAAAAATAGTATTTGATAAATAGATAGTTAATTCTATCTTTTTTTGATATAATATATTTGGTGATTTTATGAATCGAGCTTTATTAGAGTTTAGTATTGATAAAGATTGTTTATTGATTGATTTTTTGAAGTATAATATTGAGAAGTCTAAGAATAATATTAAGAGTTTTATTTCTAATGGGTGTTGTTATGTGAATGATTTAGTTATTACTAAGGCTAATTATTTATTAAAAACAGGCGATAAGTTAGTTGTTATTTTGAAACAGATTAGAGATAAGAATTATGGGTTAATTAATATTATTTATGAGGATAATTATTTTATAGGTATTAATAAGCCTAGTGGATTATTATCTGTTTCTGATATTAAAGGTAATGTAAGTGCTTATGATATTGTTAAGAAGTATGTTGGTGGAAAATTATTTGTTTTACACAGACTTGATCGTGATACTTCTGGCATACTTTTATTTTGTCGTGATAAAGGTATTGTAGAAAAGATGCAGGATAATTGGAATGAAGTTGTTTTAAAACGTGGTTATATGGCTATTGTTAATAAGATTAGTGGTAGTGGAACTATTAAAAGTTATTTATATGAGGATAAGAATTTTAATGTTAAGTCTTGTAATGATTCTAAAAAAGGTAAGTTAGCTATTACTCATTATAGTGTTGTTAAGAGTAGTAAGAATTATTCTTTATTACAGGTTTTTATTGATACTGGTCGTAAGAATCAAATTCGTGTTCATATGAATTTAATTGGTACTAGTATTTTAGGTGATAAAAAGTATGGTGGTAATAAAGCTAAGAGACTTTATTTACATTCTAATATTTTAGAGTTCGTTCATCCTGTTAGTGGTAAGAATGTTTGTATTAAGTGTAATTCTAATTTTGATATACTATAAAAAGATACGTTTGTATCTTTTTAGTTTAACAAATATATTCCAATGTTTAAGTATGTTGCGAATATACACCATATTAGGTATGGTATTAATAAATATGCGGATGGTTTATATTTTTGATTAAATAGTGTTATTAGTGTGTAGATTAATATTATTAGTGCGAGTATCCATATTATAGAGAAAAATCTTAGTTTTAGTGTGAAAAATATTATAGACCACAATGCATTTACTAATAGCTGAGTATAATATATAATTATTTCTGTTTTATTTGTATATGTGTTTTTTTTATATAGATAATATGATATTCCTATTAATAAATATAATATTGTCCATACTATAGGGAATAATATACTTGGTGGAGCAAGTGGTGGTTGTTTTAATTCATTTAGATTGAAATTTCCTCTTGTTAGTAAAGGTACAGTTATTCCAATTATTAATGGAAAGAAAATATAAAATAAATTTTTTATTAGTTTCATAGTTCATCCTTTCTAATAGATTTTATTATATTTGTTTTAAAAATATTTCATTATTTTTAAATAAAAACTTTTAAATTTTTAAATTTTTGTTATAATTATAATAGGGGTAATTGTAAGGGTGATAATAGTGAAAGAGAATTATGATAATTTATGTGTTTTTAATTATGGTAAGCACTGTTATGTTGTTATGAAGAGTAATGACAAGGTAATGTATTTTGAAAGTGTCGATGGTAAATATGTTATGCCTATTACAAATTTTAGTCTTTATGAAAATCAAGGTAAGTCATTAACTTTAGTTAATCAGCATTTTTTTATGAATCAATTAATTAATAGAATTAATATTGCTTTGAGGAAGGGATATTTTTCTAATGATAGTGATATTGTTAATTATTTAAATAATATAAAAAAGGATTCAGAGTCAAATGTTCAATTAAGAAATTTATTTAAAGGTTCATTAATGGGTGATGTTAATGAAGAAAATTTTGAAAGTAATAAAAGAGAACTTTTAAAGTATTTAGATAAATTTAGATATGATACTTTTGTTAGTTATAATAATGTTTCATTTTTTAATGGTTCATTAGAAAAAAATCAAGATAGTGTTGATATCGATGATCAAGATGTGAATACTGCTGCTAATGTAGATGTTCAACAAAGTATTGATAGTGTAGAAGATGTTGATATTGTTAGTAGTGATGAAAGTGTAGAAAATGTTGACATTGTTAGTAGTGATGAAAGTGTAGAAAATGTTGATTCGCAAGTTATAGAAAATAATGAGAATACTGAAGTTGTTTCTTCAGATAATTCTTTAGAGGATGTTTCTAATTCTATAATTGATAATAAGCAGGATAACGAATTATTTGATTTTGATAAAATAAGTTCAAATGATTCTAATGAATCTGTTAATAGTAATGATTATTTTAATTCATTAGGAACTACAGGTAAAGCAGAATCTGCTGCTGGAACTGTTACTGGTGTAGGAGTTAATTCAAATGATTATTTTTCACAAATGAATCAAGGTAATGTTGATTTAAGTAATAATGTTCAACAAAATAATATTGATATTAATACAGATAATAATGTTAGTCCAGTTATGGATAATACAGTAGAATCTAATAATCAAATTAATAATGGTGTTGTGAATAGTTTTGATTTTAATAATCAAGCTAATAATAGTTCTTTAAATCAAGGTGTTGTAGATACTGTTACTAATAATGTTGATAGTAATGTTAATAATAGTGTTAGTGATAATATTGATTTTAGTAATCAGGTTGAGAGTACTCCTTTAAATCCTAGTGTTAATGAATTTAATAATAATATTGTTAATAATGATTTAAATAATAATTTTAATAATATTGGATTTAATAATCAAGTTGATAATAATTCTTTGAATCAGGATAATAATGGCGTTTTTAATGTTCAGGTTAATGGTTTAGAGTCTATTAATAATGAAATATCAATTAATACTAATAATGTTAATCAAAGTAATAGTTTTAGTAATACTTTAGAGAATCTTTCATTTGTTAGTGACAATAGTTCTAATGATCCATTTAGTTTATCAAATAGTTTAAGTACTCAACAAAATGGTTCTAATACTTCATATATTGATCAAGTTAAGGATAGATTAAATGCTGGCTATAATGGTTCTAGTAATTTAAATAATTCTCAATTTAATAATGAAATTGGAACTGAAAGTTTAGGTTTTTCTCCTAGTAATGTTACTATAGGTGATAGTGTTATTAGTGATAAAAGTGATATGGCTGAATTAGAAAGTATTTCTAGTGAACCTTTAGAAGAAAAAAAAGAAGATAATGTTAAGAAAAAAGGTCATTTGGTTTTTATTATATTTATGATTTTTTTGGTTATTGCTTTAGGTGCTTTATCATTTTATTTATATAAATATGTTTTTTAAGAGAAATTTATTTTCTCTTTTTTATTTTTTTGTTGATTATTTAATTTGTTTAGTATATAATATGTTTATTAGAAATGTTGAACTTGAGGAGTAAAGGTTAATTTATTTAAAGAGAGTTAGTGGTTGGTGCGAACTAATAATAGATTGCTTTGAAGGTAGCAAGGGAGTTTAATTTCTGAATAAGTAGGAAGTTACGTATTCTCGCGTTAAGAGATTTAGAGTGCATAGTAAATCTATGAATTAAGGTGGTACCACGGGTTATCTCGTCCTTAAGTTCATGGATTTTTTTTATTTGAAAGGGTGATTTTATGTTAGATAAGAAGTATGATCATATTTCTGTTGAGGAGGGTAAGTATGATTATTGGAATAATAAAGGATATTTTACTAGTGGTGATTTAAGTAAAAAGCCATATTGTGTTGTTATACCTCCACCTAATGTAACTGGTAAATTACATTTAGGCCATGCATGGAATACAACAATTCAAGATATTATGGTTCGTTATAAAAGAATGGATGGTTATGATGTTTTATGGCTTCCTGGAATGGATCATGCTGCTATTGCGACAGAGGCAAAAGTTGTTAAGAAACTTAAGGATCAAGGTATTGATAAATATGAATATGGTCGTGATAAGTTTTTAGAGGCTTGCTGGGATTGGACACATGAGTATGGTGGAAATATACGTACTCAATGGGGAAAGTTAGGTCTTTCTGTTGATTATACAAAGGAAAGGTTTACTCTTGATGAAGGATTATCTGAAACTGTTAAAAAAGTTTTTGTTGATATGTACAATGATGGACTTATTTATCGTGGTGAACGTATTATTAACTGGGATCCAGTGGCTCTTACAGCTTTATCTAATGAAGAGGTAATTTACAAAGATGATGAAGGTGCTTTTTATCATTTGAAGTATTATATTGAAGGTACTGATGAATATTTAGAAGTGGCTACAACTCGTCCTGAAACTTTATTCGGTGATACTGCTGTTGCGGTTAATCCTAATGATTCTAGATATAATCATTTAATTGGTAAGAATGTAGTTTTACCTATTGTTGGTAAATTAATTCCAATAGTAGGGGATGAACATGCTGATCCAGAGTTTGGAACTGGTGTTGTTAAAATTACTCCTGCTCATGATCCTAATGACTTTGAAGTTGGTAATCGTCATAATTTAGAGCGTGTTGTTGTTATGAATCCTGATGCGACTATGAATGAAAATGCCATAGGTTATACTGGTTTGACTCGTGAAGAGTGTAGAGAAAAATTAGTTAAAGATTTAGATGAAAAGGGATTATTAATTAGTGTAGAAAAAATGGTTCACTCTGTAGGTCATTCAGAGAGAACTGATGCGGTTGTTGAACCATATCTTTCTAAACAATGGTTTGTTAAGATGAGAGGTCTTGCTGATCGTGTTTTAGAAAACCAAAAGAATAAAGATACAAAAGTTAATTTTGTACCTGCTAGATATGAGAAAATAATGAATCATTGGATGGAAATTACATATGATTGGTGTATTTCTCGTCAATTATGGTGGGGACATAGAATTCCTGCTTGGTATAAGGGTGATGAAATTTATGTTGGTATGGACGCACCAAAAGAAGATGGTTGGGTTCAAGATAATGATGTATTAGATACATGGTTTAGTAGTGCTTTATGGCCTTTTTCAACACTTGATTATCCAAATAGTGAGTTGTATAAGAGATATTATCCAAATGATTTTTTAGTAACTGGTTATGATATTATTCCTTTCTGGGTTAATAGAATGACTTTTCAAGGGTTATATTTAACAGGGAAAAGACCGTTTAAAGATTGTATAATTCATGGTTTAATTCGTGATAAGCAAGGGCGTAAGATGAGTAAGTCACTTGGTAATGGAGTTGACCCTATGGATGTTATAAAGGAGTCTGGTGCTGATTCACTTCGTTTCTATTTATCAACTGCTACTGCTCCAGGAATGGATTTAAGGTATGATCCTGATAAAGTAAAATCAACATGGAATTTTATTAATAAACTTTGGAATGCTTCAAGATTTGTTTTAATGAATATTGATGGTTTTAATGATAAGGAAATTAAACTTGATAATTTGAGTATTAGTGATAAATGGATTTTAGGCAAAATGAATGAAACTATTAAAAATGTAAGAAAACATATGGAAAAATATGAATTTCATGTTGTAGGTACTGAAATTTATAATTTTGTATGGGACGATTTCTGTGATTGGTATATTGAACTTTCTAAATTTAATAAAAATGAGCATGTACTTCTTTATGTTTTAACAAATATTTTGAAAATGCTTCATCCTTTTATGCCATTTGTAACAGAGGAAATATATATGAAACTTCCTATTCATGATGAATCTATTATGATAAGTAGTTATCCAGTTTATAATAAAAAATTAGTTTTTGATACTGATTTGGATTTAATTATTGATTTAATTAAAAATGTTCGTAGAGTTAAATTAGAAAATAGTATTAAGGATTTTACTTTTGTTTATGATAGTGAAGTAATTGATGATAATATTGATTTAATTAGTAGAATGTTGAAGTTAAGTGATATTAATAAAGGTTCATATAGTAGTGATTTAAAGAATGTTGTTATTCCTTTTATGGGTACAAGCGTTTATCTTTATTATGATGGAAGTATGAATGATCAAAAGGAATTAGAATCTAATACTAAAGAAAGAGATAGATTAGTTGCTTCTATTGAAAGAAGACGTAAATTATTGTCAAATGAAGGTTATGTTAATAAGGCACCTCTTGCAATTGTAAATAAAGAAAGAGAAGATTTAGCTCGTGAAGAACATGAGTTAGAGATTATTAACTTAAAATTAAAAAATATGGATTAATTTCCATGTTTTTTTATAATTTTAACTTTTTTGGTTATAATATAAATGGTAAATTTATGTGAAATAATTTTTCGTAGATTTACATATGTAGTTGATAACTATATTGACTTTAAATGAACTAATGTGTTAAAATGTTTTTAGAAAAGGGTAAGGTGGTGATAGAATGAAAATGAATAAGAAAGGTTTCACTTTGATTGAGTTACTAGCGATTATCGTAATTTTAGCTATTATCGCAGTAATCACAGTACCTATTATTTTAAATATTATTGATAATGCAAAGAGTGGTGCTGCAAAAGATAGTGTTATTGGTTATGGTAAGGCTGTTGAATTAGCTTACACTCAATATCAATATGACACTCAATTAAATGCTCCAGTTGCTGCTGTTACTCCTACTGATGATGGTAAGACTGTATCTTTAACAGATAGTGGAATTACTGGATCTCTTGTTTTAGCAGTTGATTATGATGGTGAGCAAGTTAAATGTAATGGTGGTACTTTAACAGATGGAAAAATTAAATTAACTGGATGTCAAGTAGGTACTGATACTGCTACTACATATATTTATGGTAAGGGTAAAGCATGTCTTACTCCAGCAACAGATACTACAACTGATTGTGATTAGTATAAAGAATCTATTTTATGGATTCTTTTTTTAAATTTAATGTGTCTTTTGTTTGAAAAAATTCATTGACTATTTTAATGTTATTTGCTAAAATAAGATTATATAGGATAGTAAGGTGGTGATAGAATGAAAATGAATAAAAAAGGTTTCACTTTGATCGAGTTACTAGCAATTATCGTAATCTTAGCTATTATCGCAGTAATCACAGTACCTATTATCTTAAATATCATTGACAATGCTAAAAAAGGTGCTGCTAAAGATAGCGTTATTGGTTATGGTAAAGCAGTAGAATTAGCATATACTCAATATCAATTTGATCAAAAACTAGGTACAACTGTAGCTGGAAATACTGATGTTTATATATATAAGACTGAATCAGAAAATTTATTAAAAGTTGATTATGATGGAACTGCTGTAACATGTACTCAAATAGTTATTAAGGAAGGTAAATTACAAATGGCTGGTTGTACAATAACTGGAACAACAGGTACTTTCTCATATAATGCTGGTAAGGCTTATGCTGATACAGATACAACAGGTTATGTTAAAAATTTAACTGATGTAATAAATACACTTCCAACTGCACCAGCTGCACAAGAAACATCAGAACCTTAAGTCAATAATTTAGTATTTAAAGAACTCTTTTGAGTTCTTTTTTTTGATTTTTGTTTTTATATGTGTTATAATTCTTTTATAGTTATAGGAGGTATTTTATGGAAAAGATTTCGGTAATTGTGCCATGTTATAATGAAGAGGAGTCAATGCCATTATTTTATGATGAGATATGTAAGGTAGCAGAGTCTTTTAAACATGTTGATTTTGAATTTATTTTTGTTAATGATGGTTCTCGTGATAGAACTTTAAGTATAGCTCGTGATTTATCTAAGAAGGATAAAAGAGTTAGATATATTTCTTTTTCTCGTAATTTTGGAAAAGAGGCTGCAATATTAGCTGGGTTAGAATATTCTCAAGGCGATTATGTTGCTATTATGGATGCTGATTTACAAGATCCACCAAGTTTATTACATGAAATGTATGATGGAATAAAGAATGAGGGATATGATTGTGTTGCGACTCGTCGTGTTTCGCGTAAGGGTGAACCACCTATTAGAAGTTTTTTTGCAAAGTGTTATTACAAATTAATAAATAAAATTTCTAAGACAGAGATTGTTGATGGTGCAAGGGACTATAGATTAATGAGTAGACAAATGGTTGATAGTATCTTGGAGTTGAAAGAATATAATCGTTTTTCTAAGGGAATATTTAGTTGGGTTGGTTATGAAACTAAATGGTTAGAGTATAAGAATGTTGAGAGAGTTGCTGGTACTACTAAGTGGTCTTTCTGGAAGTTATTTTTATATTCTTTAGAGAGTATTGTTGCTTTTTCTACTGTTCCTTTAGCGATTGCTTCTATAATGGGATTATTATTTTTCTTAGTTTCTGTTATAATGATTATTTTTATAATTGTTAAAACTTTGACTATTGGGGATCCTGTTGCTGGATGGCCTTCTTTAGTTTGTATTATATTCTTTGTAAGTGGTGTTCAATTATTTAGTATTGGTGTTATTGGACAGTATTTATCTAAGTTGTATTTAGAGGTTAAGAAACGTCCTGTTTATATTGTAAAAGAAACGGAAAAGGATAAGAAATGAGAAAATTGATTGAATTATATAAAAAATATTCTGAAATAATTAATTATTTAATTGTTGGTGTTTTAACTACTTTAGTAAGTATAGTTATATATTGGACTTTTACTAAGTTATTCCATGTTAATTATATGATTAGTAATGTTATTTCATGGATAGGTTCTGTATCTTTTGCTTATATTACTAATAAAATATTTGTTTTTAAGAGTAAGTGTGATAATGAAAAGGATGTTTTAATTGAGGTTTATCAGTTTTTTAAGTATCGTGTTTTTTCATTATTAATTGATATATTATTAATGTATGTATTTGTTGAAATATTTAATATTGATGATATGATTTCTAAAGTGATTGTACAGTTTATTGTTATTGCTTTGAATTATATATTTAGCAAGTTATTTGTTTTTAAGAAAAAGTCTTAATTTTTAGATTTTTTCTTTTATTTTATGATAAAATTATTATTGGGAGGGATAATATGTATATTGATGTTTTGGTTGAATTAAAGGCTAAAAAGTTAGATAAAACTTTTACATATAAAGTTCCTTCTAATATGATTGATGATATTAAAGTTGGCAAGAGGGTTTTAGTTCCTTTTGGAAGACAGAAATTGGAAGGATTTATTATTGGTATTAATGATAATGATTCTTTTCTTTATGAAATAAAAGAAATTATAGAAGTAATTGATGAAGATGTTGTTATTAATGATGAGATGATGTCCTTAGGTAGATATATTAAGAATAAGACTTTATGCACCCTGATTAGTGCGTACCAAACAATGTTACCAAGTGCTTTAAAGGCTCATAAGGATTTTGTTGTTAATAAGAAGTATGAAACTTATTTGACTATTTGTTCTGATGATATTCATAATAGTATTAAATCTGATAAACAGAGAATTATTTATGAATTGTTATGTAGTAATGAATTTGTATTGAAGAAGGATTGTACGACTATATCTAATTATGTTGTTAAAAGTTTTATAGACAAGGGTTTTATTAAAGAGGTTAAAAAAGAGGTATATCGTAACAATTTTATTGATATAAGGGAAGAAAATAATATTGTTTTAAATTCTGAACAACAATTAGCTGTTGACAGTGTTGTTAATAGTGATGGATTTAAGCCTTATTTATTGTATGGTGTTACTGGAAGTGGTAAGACTGAGGTTTATATGCATATCATTGATTATTATTTAGGTATTGGAAAAGAGGCTTTGGTTTTAGTTCCAGAAATTAGTTTAACTCCACAAATGGTTTTAAATTTTAGAAAAAGGTTTGGTACAAGTATTGCGATTTTACATTCTGGTTTATCTGATGGTGAAAAGTATGATGAGTATCGTAAGATATTAAAGGGTGAGGTTAGTATTGTTATAGGGGCTAGAAGTGCAGTTTTTGCGCCTTTAACTAATTTGGGTGTTATTATTATTGATGAGGAACATTCTAGTACTTATAAGCAGGATACAACTCCTAAGTATAATGCGATTGATGTAGCTTTATATAGAGGTAGGAAACACAGTTGTCCGGTTGTTTTAGGTAGTGCGACTCCAAGTATTGAAAGTTATACTAGGGCTAAGTCTCAAGTTTATGAATTAATTTGTTTGAAGAATCGAGTTAATAATAATTTACCGAAGGTAACACTTGTTAATATGCGTGATGAGATTAAGGTTGGCAATAGAGTTTTTTCTTCTATTTTAACTAGTTCTATTAATGAGTGTTTAAAAAAAGGTGAACAAGTTATATTACTTTTAAATAGGCGTGGTTTTTCTACTATTTCTAGTTGTGGCTATTGTGGTTTCGTTCATAAGTGTCCTAATTGTGATATTCCCTTAGTTTATCATAAGTCTTCTAATACTATGCGGTGTCATTATTGTGGGTATGGTAGCAGGAGACTTTATGAGTGCCCTGATTGTCATAAGAAGGGTATGAATGAAATTGGTATGGGTACTGAAAAATTAGAGGAGTATGTTATTAATAATTTTCCTTCAGCATCTGTAGTTAGAATGGATGTTGATACTACTAGTAGGAAGGGTGCTCATGAGAGAATTATTAATGATTTTAAGTCTATGAAGTATAATGTTTTAATTGGTACTCAAATGATTGCGAAAGGTCTTGATTTTCCTAATGTAACTTTAGTAGGTGTTATTAATGGTGATGCTTCTTTATCTATTCCTGATTTTAGAAGTGGTGAGAGAACTTTTCAATTACTTAATCAGGTTGCTGGTAGAGCTGGTCGTGCTGATAAGCCTGGGAAGGTTATAATTCAAGGGTTTAATATTGATCACTATAGTATTATTTTTGCGAGTGATCATAATTATGATTCATTTTATAATGAGGAAATGAGAATAAGAAAATTACTTAAGTATCCCCCTTATTATAATTTGTGTTCTATTAAGGTTAAGAGTAGGTTTGAAGATAAGGCTATGAATGAGGGTAAGAAAATTGTTAATTATTTGAAAGGTTGTTTGGATTCTTCTAATATTGTTTTAGGTCCTAGTAGTAGCAATATGTATAAGATTAATAATGTTTATAATGTTCAGATTGTTATTAAGTATAAAAATACTCTTGAATTAGTTGATAAGTTAGATTATATTAATAATAGATATGTAGATAATAAGGAAGTTTTCGTAGATATTGATTTAAATCCTTATAAGATATAAAATATTGTTTGGAGGTTATTTATGAAGAAATTAATTAGTTTATTTATTACTTTAGCAATAGGGTTTGGTTTATATTATTTATTTTTACCACCTATTAATTTAAGTAGTTTTGGGTTTTGGTTATTTTTATTTGTTTTAGCGATTATTTATGGCTTTATTAGTTTGTTATTAAGGTTTGATTTAAAGTTTGATTCTTTAAAGTCATATTGGGATATTATGGGATGTATTGGATTTATAGGGTTAAGTTTAGTAGGTATTTTATTTATTAATTTTATACTTAGTCCAATATTTAATTCTAAGGCTTATAAAAATAGAATAGTTATTGATGATTCTGTTTCGTTTACAGATGATATTGATTTGGTTGATTTTAATTCTTTACCTTTACTTGATAAGGATTCTAGTCAAAAATTAGGTGATAGGGTTATGGGTCAAATGCCTGAGTTGGTTTCTCAATTTTATGTATCTGATTTATATACTCAAATAAATTATAATAATAGTGTTATTAGGGTTACTCCTTTAGAGTATGATGGTATTATAAAGTATTTTTCTAATAGGCGTGATGGTATTAAGGGATATATTTCTGTTGATAGTGTTAGTGGTGAAGCTAAATTAATAAAGTTAGAAAAAGGTATGAAATATATGCCTAGTAGTATGTTTAATGAAAATTTATATAGAAAATTAAGATTTGATTATCCTACCAAGATTTTTGGTGCTGAATCTTTTGAAGTTGATGAATCTGGTAATCCTTATTGGATTATTCCTACTATTAAGTATAGTGGTGTTGGATTAAAAAGAGACGTTAATGGTGTTATTATATTAAATCCTATTGATGGAAGTAGTGAATATTATAGTGTTGATAATGTTCCTACATGGGTTGATAATGTTTATAAGGCTGATGTAATTCTTGAACAAGTTAATGATTGGGGTAAATATATTAATGGCTTCTGGAATTCTAAATTTGGTCAAAAAAATGTAGTAGGTACTACAGAGGGTTATAATTATATGGCTATGAATGATGATGTTTATTTATATACTGGTATTACTTCTTTAGCAAGTGATGAGTCTAATATTGGTTTTATTTTGACTAATATGAGAACTAAGGAAACTAAGTATTATGCAGTTCCTGGGGCAGAAGAGTATTCAGCAATGGCTTCAAGTGAGGGTCAAGTTCAACAAATGGGTTATGTTTCTACTTTTCCATTACTTATTAATTTAAATAATAGACCTACTTATTTAATGAGTTTAAAGGATAATGCAGGACTTGTTAAGATGTATTCTTTTGTTGATGTTGTTGATTATCAAAAGGTTGTTGTTACTGATTCTTCTTTAGGTATTCGTGAGGCAAGTCGTAATTATTTATCTAAGATGGGATTTACTGGTGTAAATTTAGATAAGTTAAATATGAAAGATATTACGATTTCTTATATTAATTCTTATAGTGTTAATGGTAATTCAGTATTTTATATAATGGATACTAAGGAGAATAAGTATAGTGTTGAAATAGGAATTAGTAATAAATTGCCTTTCTTAACTGTAGGTGATACTATAACTATTGGTTATGCGAAAGATGAAGATGTAACTAAGATATTAGAGATAAAATAAAAAGTAACATTTTGATGTGAACCCCAGTTTGGAGACATCAAATAAAAAAGACTTATATTAAAAAGAGAAAATTATTTTTCTCTTTTTGTGTAAGTTTTTCTCTTTTTCTTAACTTT
>Ga0256405_10004192_pt1 | contig 27620 bp, 23 predicted proteins | sample RumenRJG_02DNA_FD_189096 | JGI IMG/M metagenome (GOLD analysis project Ga0256405, IMG submission 189096) | Bovine rumen microbial communities from Lethbridge, Alberta, Canada - RJG_02 | ecosystem: Host-associated > Mammals > Digestive system > Stomach > Rumen | place: Canada: Alberta... | reverse complement strand
GCTTACCATAACAAACAACACCGGAATGTTCAAGGCGGTAACAGCCTCGGCCGTAAAGAACGAGGACGGATCGGCCGTCCTTACCATGGCTCTTTCCGGATCAGGTTACCACTACCTGTACAAGGGTACATACGAGCAGGCTGTGGCAAACGGAGCGCACACCGAGAACTGGATCGAAGGTTACCTGAATGATGCAGGCCTGTGGGAATTCAAGATCCCCATGGAAGCTTCAGAACTGGGCAAAACAGTTTCGGTTACAGCAGTATCCCAGTCATACTATGAGAAGTACCTGAACGGTCAGAACTCAATCGACCGCGCATTCTATCCCCGTCAGCTTAACCTTGATCTTGAGGCTGCCACGCTTGTTACAGACGACTACAAGACCGAGAAGGAGATAACGGTCACCAACAATGTGCCCATGTTCAAACCGGGAACGAAAGCTACCCTGGATTGTGTGGGAGGCCCCAACTCCAACAACTACAAGGCTGATCTGATTCTGCCCATGCAGAGCACATCCTTAAGCAACGTTTTCGTGGGAAGTTTTGCGGAAGCGGAAGCAGCAACCAACACCATCGCGTTCAACGCAGACGACAAGACCTTCACCATCCCTGTTAAGTGGGTAGCGACCTTCGGAAAGCCGGAGACTCTGGTGAACCTGGCAAACGGCGAGACGTTCTACATGAGCTTCAAGTCAGCCTCCAACGGCAAGTGGTACGAGAGAAAGGCCACTCTGGACGAGAATGCAGGAACACTCGTATTTGATCCTTCAAATGCAGACTACACGGCAGTTACCGCTGCGCAGGCTGCAGCCGCTGCCATCGACCGTGATCTTTACACAGAAGAGAGCCTTGCTGCACTGGATGCTGCCTTAGCGGCAGTAACCACCGGCAAGTTCGAGAGCCAGCAGGCAGAGGTAGACGCCATGGCTCAGGCCATAAATGATGCCATTGCCGCACTGGTTGAGAAACCACATCCGGAAAAAGCGGTCCTTCGTATCTACGGAAAGGACAGAGTCAAAACATCACTTAAGATTGCGGACGAGCTTCTGGCACTTAGCGAATCTGACCAGTTCGATAAGGTCATTCTGGCCAGCGGAATCAACTATCCCGACGCTCTGGCAGGAAGCCACCTGTCATGCGCAGGCAACTGTCCCATCCTGCTTCTTGACGGAAACAGCGCAAACCTTGCTGCCGTACAGGATTACATCAAGGAAAACCTTGCTGAAGGCGGAACGATCTATATGCTGGGAGGAGCAGCGGCTGTTCCGGAAGAAGCAACGACAGGATTAGGCGAGTATGAGATCGTAAGACTGGGCGGTAAGGACAGATACGCAACCGACCTTATGATTCTCGAAGAGGGCTTAAAGCTGGATCCTGAGGCAGACGAGATACTGGTAAGCACAGCCTTTGGATTTGCAGACAGTTTATCCGCAGCTTCCGTTGGCAAGCCCATCCTTTTGGTAGGAGCAGCGCTGACTGACAGCCAGAAGGAATTCCTTGCAGGACTTGAAGGTGACTACACCTTCACAGCAGTAGGCGGAACCGCCGTGGTTTCAGAAGCTGTAATGGAAGAACTTAAAGCATACGGAGAGACTGACAGAGTAAGCGGAAAAGACAGGTATCAGACCTCCGTGGCGGTAGCCAATAAGTATTTTGAGAAGCCGGAGTTCGGAGTACTTGCTTACGCATTGAACTACCCAGACGGACTTTGCGGAGGAGGCCTTGCTTATGCTATGAACGCTCCGCTCATCCTCACCAACGACGGCGCAACTGGTCCGGCGGTGGCCTTTGCGGAAGAAAATGAGATGATCTATGGAGCAGTTCTCGGAGGAACCAGCCTGATTAGCGACGACTCCGTAAGGGCGATCTTCCATATGGATCCGGAGGATGAGATCGTAGTCAGATAAATAAGACTGCGGCCAAACAACAGTTATCGTAATACCGCGCGGGGTGCTGCGTGCGCCCCGCGCATTGTCCTGCGCAGTTGACGCGGGAAAAAAGAAGGATCATAATAATACGATGACCATTTTTATGTAATCAGATCGGAAAGGTTGAATCTACATAATGAAAAAATTTTTGAACAAAACACTTGTGGCCTTGCTTTCATTAGCCATGGCATTTACCATGACGGCGGCACCTGTCTTTGCGGATGAGGATATCCCTGTATCCAATGAGAACGTTGCCGAAGAAGTATTGGAAGAAACTGAACGGGATGACGTTCGGGAAGATTTTTCGGATACGACGGCAGAGGTCACGGAAACAACATTTGAGGAGTCGGGTGAGACCGAAGAAGCAGGGGAAGACTTCAAAACGACAGAGCCCTCTGACGATCTGATCGAACCCGAATGCGATGAGGCTCTCTCTGAAGAGATGGCAGAGGCCGTTTCGGCTTTTGCTCCTGAAGAAGATGAACTTAGAGACGAACCTGAGGAGACCTCTGACATTGACATAGTTAAGGAAATGATCTCTGAGCTTCCTAACTGCACCGATGTTACAGAAGCTGACAGAGTTAAGATAGAGAGTGCGGCTGCCGCATATGACAGCCTCAGCGCGGAAGATCAGGCCACTCTCGACCGGGAAGTCGGCACATATGCCTACAACACCTCACAACCCTATGGAAGGGTGCTTGAGGTGGCCCTCTGGGGACTCTGGTCATTTAATCCTATCGATAATACAACAGATCTTGCAGACGGTACGTATGACAAGACAACAACGCCTGCACTTTCATCCGTATACAGCAAAGGAAAGAGTACCTCATCCAGGGTGAAGCCCTGGTCCGTTAAGGCAGTTAAGGTGGAGAACGGAAAAGCCTTTGCAACCATCACTGTGGAGAGCGACACCTATACCCATCTCTGGATGGGCGGAGTGTTGTATCCCAACACCAATACATCGGGATCCGGTGACAGTGAATTCGCCGGCGTTCCCATCGATCTCAACAGCACGTTCTATTTTGCGGGAGTATCCAGCACCATGCCGGTACCCATCGCTTTTTCCCTTACTACCACTATCAACGAGTCCGGTGAAGATCCGGCTGAGGAAAAGGCCGATTACTCTGCGGTATATGCGGCTCTGGACAAGGTGCCTGAGGATCTCAGCATCTACACCGATGAATCGGTTAAGGCCCTCATGGATGCCATCGACGCAGTAGTTTACGACAAACCCGCTTCTGAGCAGGCGGAGGTTGACGCCATGGCGCAGGCCATCGAGGACGCTATTGAGGCACTGGTCTTAAAGGCTGAGGACGATGAAAGAATTGACCTTACCATCACCAATAAGACCGGGATGTTCAAGGCTGTAACCGCATATATTCTGAGAGAGAACGGTGAAGAGAGCCTTGTGGTGGCGCTGAGCGGAACCGGATATCACGAACTTTTCAAGGGTACTTTTGAAGAGGCCGCGGCAAACGGTGACGGCACCCTGGAAAACGGAAATGACACCTGGGCTCACGGCCATCTGAATGCGGCAGGCAAGTGGGAGTTCAGGATTCCCCTTGAGCCCGGCGATTCCTTCATTCCATGCGTGGCCATATCAAACTCGTACTATACGAATTACCTGAACGGTTCCAACTCTCTCGAAAGATCTTTCTTTCCGAGACAGTTTACTCTCGACAGGGAAGCAAAAACATTGGAGACTGACGATTACAACGAGACCCGTGATTTCTCGGTGACATCCAAAATCGCAGACTTCAAGGCTGCACCCATCGCTCCCACCACCGTGGTGGGCGGGCCGAACTCCAATAACTACAACGTTTCTCCGACCCTCTTGATGGAGGACAGTACCTATGACGAGGTCATCTTCGCAACAGTGTCGGACGGAAAGATAACCGAACAGAAAGCTTCCATCAAAGACGGCAAGTTCGAGATATCTCTGTTAAACGCTCCGGGACTTGAGGCTTTCAAGGACAAGGAACCCATAGAGATGAAGTTCCACGTATCCGAAAGCGCACCCTACAAGGCTGCCGGGCAGTACGTGAAGAGGACGGTTACCATAGACAAGTTGGCGAAGACCATCGTGATCGACGGCACGCCGCTGGCGGAGAAGGGAAGCGACCAGAACGATGACATCGTAGATCCCGACGATCCCATTGTGCCCGGAGACAATCAGACCGGAGGCGGTTCCGGTTCAACCACTCCGGTGAATTCCAGCACCACGCTTCCGGACGGGGAGTACACCCCTGACTCGTTCAGCTGGTCAGGCGGTTCAGGAAGACTGGCATATATCCGCTGCCTCAAGATCACCGTAAAAAACGGACAGGCATATGCAACAATTGAATTCAGCAGTCCCTCCTACGATGCGGTAAAGGCTGCAGGTTCGGTTTACTATAAACAGGGATCGGGAAACGCCGTATTCACAATTCCTGTGAAGCTCAATGCCAACAACAAGATCATAGGCAGAACCACTGCCATGTCTCAGCCGCATTGGATCGAGTACACCATATATATCGGCCTTGCTGAGAATCCCGAGGATGCAGGAGACAACGCAAAGGCGAAGCAGGATGCTGCCGAGGCCAAGATGAAGATCAGCGACGAGGCGCCCACCATCGTAGGCCTTGAAGCGGTCGAGGACGGGGAGTACGATGTGGAGTACGCCGAGTACTTCAAGATATTCTGCTATGAACACGGAGTCAGGATGCTTTCCATCGACATATCCGGAAATACGGCTCTGAAGGAAGATTATACGGAGAACGCCCTGAAGGCCCTGGAAAACAGCCAGTCCGCCGACGAACTCGAGTACGACGAAGAAGGCAACATAATCGCAAGGTCCAAAGGAGAGATCATCGAGGGATTGTACAAGAACAACGTGATAAACTATCTTCTGGTCCCTGAGGATTTCGAAGTTCCTGCAGGATTGGATAAAGAGTACATAATCGTTACCATACCGGCAGAAAACAGTTTTGCGGCGTCCCCAGAGGCCGTCGCGATGATGGAGGAACTGGGATGTCTGGACTATGTATCCCTTTTGGGATTAGAGGAAGAGGATATCGAGTCCGAGGAACTGAAACGCGCATTGGAAGAGGGCGAAGTTGAAACTGCCCTGAAAGACGGAAAATTCGACTACGCAAAGGTCGTAAAGGACAAGTCAGGTCTGGCTATCCTTTCAGGAGAACTCCTTCCTGAAGAAGTGGACGAGGACGCAGAAGACTATGAAGATCTTCTGGAAGAGGCAAAGGAAAAGCAGGAGACCCTGGAGAAGATGGAGAGCAGGTTCACCACCCTGGAAGTTCCCGTACTGATCGACAGGTCTATCCACGAAGAGGAGGAGCTGGCAAGGGCCGAATGGATCAAGGTATACGGCGTGCTTTTCGGCTGCGAGGACCTTGCAAACGAGATATTTGACAATATAGTTAAAGAGGCAAAACAAGATGACAAGAACTAAAAAATCAAGGATTTTGATCCTCATTCTCTGTCTCGCCATGATCTTCAGCCTGTGTTCGTGCGGACAGGGCGGGGGAGGCACCGGGCAGCTGGATAACCCTGAGACAGAGGTTATGAGCGAGGCACCTGAGATAAGCGGACTGACCTTCGAATCCGAACCGGAGATCGACTACGCTGAGCAGTTCAAGATCTACAAGTACGAAGGTGGCTATAAGTTTTTCCACATAGTGGAAGGCGAAGATATCCTGTTGGTCCCGGAGGGAGGAACAGTTCCTGAGGGTCTGGATGACAGCGTTATAGTGCTGCAGGCACCGGTGCAGAACATCTACCTGGCAGCCACGGCTCAAATGGCGCTTTTCCTGAGCATGGACGGCGAAGATTCCATCAGGATGGTATCGCTGAAGCAGGACGGATGGACGTATGACGAGCCCAAGCAGCTCCTGGATCAGGGAAAGGTGGTATTCGCAGGAAAGTACAGCGAACCTGACTACGAGCTTCTTATGGACGAGGGCTGCGGTCTTGCCATCGAGTCCACCATGATCTATCACACTCCTGAGGTCAAGGAGATGCTGGAGGATCTGGGAATACCCGTTCTGGTTGACCGTTCCAGCTATGAGAGCAACCCTCTGGGGAGAACGGAATGGATCAAATTCTATGGTGAACTGGTGGGAAAAGAAACCGAAGCCAATGCCTTTTTTGAAGGGCAGAAAGAATTGGTATCCGGCCTGGATGATTTCCCGAATACTGAGAAGACGGTAGCCTTCTTCTACATCACCACAGACGGAAAGGCCAACGTAAGAAGGGCGGACGACTATATACCGGCCATGATAGAGATGGCAGGGGGAAGATACATATTTAAGGATGTGGTGGACGAGAGCGGCCGTTCCACCATACCCATGACCATCGAGGCCTTCTATGACATCGCAAGGGATGCAGACTACATCATTTACAACGCTTCCATAGACAGCTCGGTTACGAACCTGGAGGAACTTCTGGCCAAGGACCCGATCCTTTCGGAGATGAAGGCTGTCAAGGAGAACAACTGCTGGTCTTCCGGCGGATCCATGTATCAGAGAACCGATCTTGCGGGAGATATGATCATGGACTTCCACATCCTGTTCACGGACGATGATCCTGAAGGAAAACTTAAGTATATAACCAAACTCGATTAACATTTTTTGCAATGACCAAACCCGTAGCACAAAATAATAATACTGCCCTGGAGAGCTTCCGCCAGGAAAATCTGAGGAGGCGCAGCCGGTATATGCTGGTGTTCATATCCCTGGCCATCGCTTTCTGCGTGATCATCGTGGTGAACATCAATTCCGGAAACGTGAACATACCCATATCCAGGATCCTTAACATACTGTTCACCAGGTCGGGGGATCCAAAGGAAGTGGACATAATCTGGAGGATCAGACTGCCCCGAATACTCATGGCGGCGATGCTGGGAGGAGCGCTGAGCTTATCAGGCTTCCTGCTTCAGACCTTCTTTGAGAACCCCATCGCAGGTCCCTTCGTTCTGGGAATCTCCTCGGGAGCAAAGATGGTGGTGGCGTTCACCATGATATTCAGCCTTAGCCTGGGATACACCATGAATTCCTATTCGCTGATCGGCGCGGCCTTCGTGGGATCCCTGATCTCCATAGGCTTCATACTTCTGGTGGCCAGGAGGATCAAAAACATGGCAGCCCTTCTGGTTGCGGGCATCATGGTTGGTTACATCTGTTCAGCCATTACCGACTTCATCGTGACCTTCGCCTCTGACTCCGACATAGTCAACCTTCACGGCTGGTCTCTGGGAAGCTTTTCGGGCATGAGCTGGCCCAACGTTAAGATCACCGCAGTAGTGGTGGGCATAACCTTCATCCTGACCTTCCTTTGCTCAAAGCCCATCGGTGCTTATCAGCTGGGTGAAGCCTATGCTCAGAGCATCGGAGTGAACATCAAGGTGTTCAGAGTAGCTCTGATACTGCTTTCCAGCGTGTTTTCCGCCACGGTCACAGCCTTTGCGGGGCCCATATCCTTCGTGGGTATCGCGGTGCCCTTCCTGATCAAGGGGGCCCTGGGCACGTCAAAGCCGCTGGTGGTCATACCTGCCACCTTAGTGGGAGGAGCAGTGTTCTGTATGTTTTGCGACCTCATTGCAAGGCTCGCCTTCGCTCCGCTGGAACTCAACATCAGCACCGTCACATCCATCTTCGGCGCGCCGGTGGTGATCTACATGATGATCAACAGAAGGAGGGGAGTGAGATGAACGAAAAGTATTTCGAACTGTCAAACCTCTCCGTAGGATACAATAAGAATGTCCTTATCCATGACATCTGTCTGGACATCAAAAAAGGCGAGATAGTGACTCTCATCGGACCAAACGGTGCAGGTAAGTCGACTATCCTTAAGAGTATCACAAGACAGCTGGAGATCATAGGCGGACAGGTGATGTTCGACAGTAAGGAGATACGCTCCATATCCTACAAGGAACTGTCCAAAAAGATGGCAGTAGTCCTTACCGAAAGGCTCAAGACCGAACTTCTGACCTGCCACGACATAGTGGCTACGGGGCGCTATCCCTACACCGGGCGACTGGGCATCCTCTCCAAAGAAGACGAGGACAAGGTGGACGAGGCGCTGAAGGCCGTAAATGCACTGGACCTGGGAAACCGCGACTTCAATGCCATTTCCGACGGACAGAAGCAGAGGATCCTTCTGGCGAGAGCCATCTGCCAGGAGCCGGAGGTGATCATCCTGGATGAGCCCACGTCCTTCCTGGACATCCGGTACAAGCTTGAACTTCTGAGCATTTTGGGCCGGATGGCAAAGGAGAAGGGGATAACCATCATAATGACCCTTCATGAGATCGACCTGGCGCAAAAGATTTCCGACAAGATAGTCTGCGTTTCAGGAGACCACATCACAAGATACGGAACGCCCCGGGAGGTCTTCAAGGAGGAGATCATAAAGGAGCTGTACGGTATAGATAATGGATTTTTCGACCCAATGTTCGGGTCAATAGAACTGATGAAGCCTGAAGGAAAGGAACCGGAGGTCTTCGTCATCAGTTCCGGAGGCACCGGTATCCCGGTGTTCAGAGAGCTCCAGAAGACAAATACTCCCTTTGCAGCAGGCATACTCTATACAAACGATATGGACTATCAGCTGGCCAGACTTCTGGCCTGCGAGGTGGTGACGGAGGAACCCTTTGAGGAGATCAGTGATAAGGCTCTTGGACGGGCTGAAGAACTGATGGGCAAGTGCTCACGGGTGATCAACGCAGGAGTTCCCATAGGAACGCAGAACAGGAGACTTAAAGAGCTTCTGGATCTTGCTTCTGAACAAGGGAAACTTGAATAGGCAATAAAAAACCAACTTCACGAAAAGCGAAGTTGGTTTTTGCTTATGGAAAGTTTTTAGATCTCGATGGATGTTCTTGGGAATTGCACAAGGCAGTTCACGCCCCGCTTCTCACAGGCAAGCATGAGCTTGTAGAAGACCACCTCGGTCTTTTCTACCAGTCTGGGCATTCCTTTGATGGGACGGTCCAGAGGGGAGAAGAAATTGTCCCAATGAAGGGGTATTACCACTTCAGGTGAGACCTTGTCCACTGTTTCTGAGAAGAAATGCTCTTCTGTTTCAGGATCTGCCTTGGCAAGGCCTGCCACTCCAAGGAAAAGCACGTCCGCCTTTATTCCATCCAGCTGTCCTTCGATGTAGTTGAAGCTTGGCCTTATCAGGTAGCTTTTGCCGGAAGCCTCCACCAGGAAGTCGAAGGATCCGCCTTCCTTGTAGTCCCGAAGTCTGGCAGGCTGCCTGAGGGGCTGATCTATGGTCTGACCCAGGTCATTATTTATGATGGTTGGCTTGGAGTGAAGGGATGGGAGCACCGTGATCTTGTAAGCCCCCACCTGGAAGGTCTCTCCACCGGAGAATTGGTGGAGCCTGTCTTCCGGGATATCGCCGCCACGGGCTACGTTCAGCGCTGAACTTGAGCCGTAGATGTCCGCGCCTGTACGGCTTGCGAAGTAGGGTGCGTCCATTACGTGATCATGGTGTGAGTGGGAGACGAAGATGGCTTTGAGCCGATCGATGTGGTGGAGGCTGATCATCTCGTCAGCCATCCTGCGGTCGGTCTCACCGCTACCGAAGATGTATCTTACAAGAGATGGTCTGGTCACGTGTGCATCAAACAGTATCTGATCCTTGCCGTCATCAAACAGCAGGGTAGTGGTTCCGAAAAATGTTACTTTCATGTTGATAGCTCCTTTCTCAGACCATTGTACTCACGAAGGGTGAGAATGTAAAGGTGTGAGAATGTGAGATCATAAACAAAGGACTCCGCAAGTAGCGGAGTCCTGAAACAGCAATATACTCTTTAGGTCTATTTGTTCATTACAACAGTGGTCGTGGGAGCGGGGCCTGAAAATCCGGCTTCTCCGATAGCTGTCGCGATATCCTTCTGAAGAGCGAAGTAAACGTCCCAGTAATCAGCGCTCTTGCACCAGGCACGGACAGTGTACTGAAGACCGCCCGGGATGCCTGAGAGAGGTGCTGCAAAGGGAGCAGGCTCCTGAAGGACCTTATCATTTGCGTTCATAACGCCCAGCATGACTTCCTGTACCTTGGAGATGTCGTTTCCTCCACCCAGATTGAAGGTGAGGTCAACTCTTCTGTTATCTTCAGATGAGAAGTTCTCCACGTTTGCATTCATCAGAGAGCCGTTGGGGATGGTGATCTTTTTGTTATCCACTGTGAGAAGCACGGTGTAGAACATGGAGATCTCCTGAACTGTACCTTCACCTCCGGCTGCGGATACATAATCTCCTACGTTGAAGGGCCTGAAGATCAGAAGCATGATTCCGCCGGCCAGGTTGCCAAGAGCTCCCTGAAGAGCCATTCCTACAGCCAGTCCGCAGGATGCGATGACTGCAACTACGGATGCCATGGGTACTCCGAGAATTCCGATGATGGAGACTATGAGCACCATGTAGAGGACCACCTTGATGGCGCTTAAGATGAATTTGGATGCTGTGGCATCCATATTGGCCACGAACTTAGCCTTGTTGAATGCCTTCATCAGCTTGTTGATCACGAACTTGCCCACGATGAAGACTATGATGGCCAGAACGATCCTGCCGCCTGCATTGGTCAGGATCGCAATTAATTTGTCTAAGAAGTTTTCCATTTAGATTCCCCTTTCTTTAGCATTGATTCAAAATGACATTCTCTTTTTTAAATTATAATTAAAATAGAAAACAAAGTAAAACGTATTTTTTGCATAATGGGCTTGGGTTGTGTTAAAATAGACCAAGCTAGTAGATCAAATATACCAAGGAGACAGATATGTTCAGAAAAATGAGACGCAGCCCCCAGGCACTTACACAGGAAGAGATCACAGACCTTCTCAAGAAAGAGACCAGGGGAGTTCTTTCGGTCCAGGGTGATGACGGATATCCATACGGTTTCCCCATCAATCACTATTACGATGAAGAGACCGGACAGATATATTTCCACGGTGCCAACTTCGGCCACCATATCGATGCTCTTAAGAGAGACCCAAAGGTATCCTTCTGTGTGTTCGGACAGGATTTCGTAAGAGAAGGCGAGTGGGCCAAGAATGTTAAGAGCGTGATCATATTCGGCAAGGCGGAACTGGTGGATGAACTGGAGGAAGTAAAGCGTATAGCAACGAAGATCTGCGAGAAGTTCCCTTGTCCTCCGGGATATGTGGAGGAAGAGATCGAGAAGGATGCTAAGCGCACCATGTGCATCGTCCTCACCATCGAAAATATCAACGGCAAGCTTGTAAACGAAGCTTAGTTAAGGCTTGATCAAAAGGATCCACCGGAAGGCGGATCCTTTTTGTCAGTCATCTATATGAATGGCGGGCCTGAGTCTTCGTATCAGAAGGCATGCAACTGCGATCTTGATGGCATCAGGTATTATGAAGGGGAACACGCACCAGCCCAGGGCTGTTGCAAGATCGATAGGACCATTGGATCCAGAATACACCGTCATGAACCAGGCTGTACCGAAGGCGTAACAGAGGATCAGCCCCAGGACCATGGATAGGATAAGGATCTTCATATCCCTGCCAAAGGCCTTTTCCATGAACCACATAATAAGGGCGGAGAACAGGAAACCGATGATATATCCACCGGTGGCTCCCATCATATATCCCAATCCTCCTGCAAAGCCTGAGAAAACAGGAAGTCCTATGGCTCCGAGGAAGAGGTAGACCAATACTGAAATGGTGCCCCGCTTTCCTCCCAGGAGGCCCACAGCCAGGAAAACACCCATGGTCTGCAGGGTGAAGGGCACCGCTGCCGGGACTGTTATCCAGGAGCACACTGCCATCACTGCTGCAAACAGAGCTACCAGGGCAAGATCCCCGGTGTCGAGCCTATTTGAAGCTACTGTCTTTACTTTTTCATCTTTATTGGTATTCATATCTCAATTCTATCCTTTTCCTTTTTTTAGACCCAATCCACATTCTATCTCAATTCAGACCTGACATACAGCTTTTTTTGCACAAAAGGGAAGAGATGTGGTATATTGTTCTTAACAGAACTTTAGCACCGAGCGTGAGCAACGGGATGAAAGGGATTATCATGAACAGATCTGACGGAGTAAGAGTCAAGACCTCCGACGCCATGTATGAGATCGTACCATACGTGATGCCGAAGCGTTACGATGCATCAAACAGCATCACGGTAGATATCGACCTTGAAAAGATCCAGGAATATATCAGAAAATGCCGGGCAAAGGGCATACGCATGTCCCACATGGCCATAATGATCGCAGCATATATCAGGCTGGTTTCTCAGAATCCGCTTTTGAACAGATTCTGCATGAACAAAAAACTCTACGCCAGGAACCATTTCTGCGTCTCCTTCGTTACACTGAAACCGGGCTGCGAGACCGATACCGTAAGCAAGGTCTACTTCGATCTTGACGATGATATTTTTACGGTAAACGACAGGATAACAGAAGCCGTGGACAAGGTGCAGAATCAGGGAGCGGACAATTCCACTGACAAGATAATGCACGTGCTGATGGCGATACCGTTTCTCATGAGAGGGGCGGTGGGAGCGCTGAAGGTCATAGATAAGTATCTGACACTGCCAAGAGCCGTGGTGGACGCCAGCCCATTTCATACATCCATTTTCATCACCAACCTGGCATCCATCAGGACGGATACGATCTATCATCACCTCTATGAGTTCGGTACCACCAGCATCTTCGTATCCATGGGGAAGCCCCTTAGAAAGACATATCTCGATGATGAGGGAAAGCCCTATGAGAGAAAGGTCATGGAACTGGGCATAGTCACCGATGAGAGGATAGCCAATGGTCACTATTTCGGAAGGTGCTTCAGAGATCTCAACAAGTATCTGAAGGATCCGTCCCTTCTTGAGACCAGAGCAGAGTCGATCCTCTGGGATCCCGATGCAACGAAAGAGATCAAATGGTTCAAAAAATAGAGCGCTTATGGAGAACACCGGGTCACTGACCCGGTTTTTTGATGCAAAGATCAGCAAGGGGTTGACAGTGTACTATGCCGAGTAGTACACTTAAGACACAAGAGGGGAAAAGGCGCCGTTTACCGGTAGCCTGTAATTTGAGATTCATTATCAGGGGGTTATTATGTTTTTGGATCTTTTGGACGAGGTGGCTCTTGTCACCGGAATACTGACCAAAGGGGTCAGTTTGTATCTTTTAATTATGTGTCTGTTCTTCAAGTGGCCCAAGAAGGCTCAGGAGGAACCTACCGAGAAGATGAGCTTTGCCTGTGTGATCCCTGCCAGAAACGAAGAGCTGGTGGTGGGGAGGCTGGTGAAGAGTCTTTTGGAACAGGATTATCCGTCAGATCTCATCAAAGTATTCGTCATTCCCAACAACTGTACTGATAAAACTGAAGAAGCTGCCAGGAAAGCAGGAGCAGAGATCATCAGTGTCAGAGGGCACGTCTCAAATAAGGGGGAGGTCCTTCACCAGGCACTTGGTCAGCTGATGCTGAGGGATGACATCGACGCATTCCTCATATTCGATGCGGACAACATAGTGGACAGGGGATATATGAAGGCCATGAACAGGGCATTCTTTAACGGCGCCCAGGTCACCAAGTCGCGGATCGAAGCCAAGAACCCGTACGAGAGCTGGGTCTCCGGGTGCTACGCACTTTACTATGATATCTTTAATCTTTTCTTCAATGAATCGCGGTCAAGGATAGGAATAGCTCCTAAGCTCATAGGAACAGGCCTAGGGATCAGACGGGACCTTCTACTCAGCATGGGAGGCTGGAACACCGTGACCATAGCCGAGGATACGGAGTTCAATGCGGAGTGCGTACATGAGCATGCCATCATAAGATGGGTGCCGGATGCGGTGACCTACGATGAGGCGCCGGAGAGATTCGGCCAATCTTTGAAGCAGAGAAGGCGCTGGGTAGGCGGAATAATGGCAGTTGCAAGGGAGAAGTTGGCCGGACTTGTGACGGATATCAAAGATCTGAGCTATGGGCGTCAGACCTTGGACATGCTGGTGATACTCATACTGCCATACTTCCAGGTCATATCATTGATCCCGACAGGATTTCTCCTTGGATCAGTCATATATACCTACGGCTTCCCGCTGTGCCTTTTGACCATTGCCTGCTACATCGGAGCATCATTGGCAGGCCTTATGCTGTTCGGTCTTATTCTTTCAATACTATCGCCCCACAGCACAAGGAGCATGAAAAAGTCCATAATCATGTTTCCTGTTTTCACCATATCATGGCTTCCTTTGTGCATCATGGCGATGTTCAGAGGAAGCGGCACATGGGCAGAGATCAGGCATACCGGGTCCGTCAGCCGGGGAACTCTGAAATTTACGGGAACTGAAGTCTAAAATGTTTTGATTGAGCACGCACTTTTGTGGTATGATTACCCACGTCACTTATATATGCAAGTTTCAGGAGGAAAAAACATGAAAAAGAACTTAGGAGTGGTGCCAGGCGTTTATCCCATGCCGGTGCTTATGATCGCAGCTTACGATGAAAACGGTAAGGTCAATGCCATGAACGCAGCGTGGGGAATGATCTGCGAAATGGACAAGATCGCACTTTTCATAGATGAGGATCACAAGACTACTCAGAACATTCTGAAGACCAAGGCCTTTACCGTAAGCCTTGCAGACAAGGCTCACATGGACGTGGCGGATTTCTTTGGTATCGCCACAGGAAACACCATGCCCGACAAGTTTGAGCGCACAGGCTATACCGCGGTCAAGAGCGAATTCGTCAATGCTCCCATAATCGATGAATTCCCTGTAGTGATGGAGTGCGAACTCAATGAGGTGGTAGATACTGAAAGCTTCTACTGCATAGTGGGTAAGATCGTGAACACAGCAGCCGATGAAGCAGTCCTCAATGAAGAGGGTAAGGTGGATCCCGCTAAGCTTAATGCACTCATCTTCGACCAGTTCCAGATGGGTTACTATGTGGCAGGAGAAAAAGTGGGCCAGGCGTGGGATGCAGGCGCACATTTAATGGATAAATAAGGGAATGTCTTGCCCGGAAGCGGAGACTGCCGGGATATAAGTGCCGGAGGTCTGTTTTTGAGCGGAATAGACGAAAAATTTGACATTCAGAAGTATATGACAGAGGGAGTGGAGAGGGTAGTCTCAGACGCCCTTAAGGCCACTGCCAGAGACCCGAGAGAAAGCGCTTTCATGCTGAGATTCGCCCTGGCGTCAAGGAATGCATCCAAGAAGAGAAGGATCGCAGAGGACAGGGGAGAGCACATCCCGGCTTTTCTTATCGCAAGCATCACATCAAGCTGCAATCTTCACTGCGCCGGATGTTACTCAAGATGCAATCATCAGACGGTGGATGAAGAGCCGGTCAGTCAGCTTTCAGGCTCAGAATGGCTCAGGATCTTCGATGAAGCCGATGACATTGGGGTAAGCTTCATACTTCTTGCAGGCGGTGAACCGCTGCTCAGGCGCGACATAATAGAGGCCGCCGGCAAAAAACCGAACATACTGTTCCCCATATTTACCAACGGCACCTACATAGACGAGAAATATTTTGCTCTGTTTGACCGCTCCAGGAATCTGGTGCCCATCATGAGCATAGAAGGTGAAAAGGAGACCACAGACCTGAGAAGGGGCGAGGGCGTCTACGATATGCTGATAGCTAACATGGACGAGCTCAAGAGGAGAGGCCTCATATTCGGTGCATCCGTCACTGTCACCACAGAGAACGTAAAAGAAGTCACATCCGATGCCTTCCTTCAGAAGCTTTCGGACAGGGGCTGCAAGGCCGTTATATTCGTGGAGTTCGTCCCTGTCACCGACGAGAGCACAGAACTGGCTCCCGGGGATTATGAGAGGGAGTATCTTGCAGGTGAAATAGAAAGGCTCAGGGATGATCATCCGGAAATGGTATACATATCATTCCCGGGAGATGAGAAGAGCTCCGGAGGCTGCGTTGCGGCGGGCAGAGGCTTCTTCCATATCAATTCTCACGGAGGAGCTGAACCATGTCCATTTTCACCATATTCTGACGTGAATATAAGGGATAAGTCCCTTAGGGAGGCCCTCCATTCGCCGCTGTTCACAGCCTTGAGAAGCGGTGACATCCTGATGGATCACCACGAGGGTGGCTGCGTGCTCTTTGAAAAGAGAGAGCAGGTGGAGGAGATACTGAGAAGATCAGGTAAATAGTTATCAGGCCCACATCAAGTGGAACTTCACGAAGTTCGTTGTGAACAGACAGGGTGAGGTAGTGGCCAGATTCGAACCCACTGCTGACATGCAGGACCTGGAGAAGTGTGTAGCTTCCCTGATCTAATATAGAGAAGATAATATAGACCAGATGAGGCACTTCTTAGGAAGTGTCTCTTTTTATCAGGCGGATCGCAAAAGATATGCCCCTAAGGCTTTATTTTAGCTTTTAAGGCGGGGAAGGGTGCGCCATCGTTAATTGGGACGATTGGATAACAAAAGGCTTGAAAGGCACGTTTTTTGCGCCGAATAGAATATAAAAGAACGGCGGGACCTTTGTCCCGCCGTTCAAGCATTTCGCTTAAGTTTAAGATTATCTGTTATTGTGCCTCAATCTGAGAACGATCAGAACTACTGCTGCAGCTGCTGCCAGCATCATTCCTACCCAAAGGGTGAGGTTCATTTCATCACCGGTCTTGGGTGTGACGTCCTTGGTATTAGTTATCTTGAATCCTTCGATGGTAGCAGTATAGCCTGCCACGGGCTGTTCCGTTACGGTGTAGGCTATCTCAGTCTTACCGTCCTGCTGATACTTGGGAAGCTCCGTGAAGTGTATGCCCAATTGCCTTCCTTGTCGGGAGTGATCTGTACTGTCTCCACGGTGGATCCGTCAGCCAGAAGGTTGACAGTGATGCTTGCAGGACGTTTGCCTTCCTTATTGTTGTCATCTACCCATGTCTTTGTAACGGGGATGTCCACTGTAGATGGCTTCTTAATTTTTTGTGCTATTTCATTGCATTTATGTAGTTTACTGCGGCCATGGCTGCTGTGGCTCCGTCAGCCACAGCTGTGGTCAGCTGTCTTAGGCGCTTCTTCCTGCAGTCGCCTGCGACGAACACGCCGGGGGTCTTGGTGAGGCAAAACTCGTCAGTATCAAAGTATCCGAAGTTATCCAGATCCACCAGATCCTTGTATAGATCGTTCTCAGGAATAAGACCGATGGCTACGAATAGCCCGTCGCAAAAGATCTGCTTAGGCTCACCTTCGTTCTGAACTATCTCCACGCCGCGGAACTGGCCGTTTTCGGTGAGGAGCTTGGTCACCTTGACTCCGGTGAGACCGGATACGTTTGCCCTTGAGAATAGGATATCCTGGAGGGACTGCTCTCCGGTGTAGTAGGGCAGATCCTGTAAGATCATGACCTCACTGCACTTGTCAGAGAGGAGTATGGCTTCCTGCAGGGCGGAATTGCCTCCGCCTACCATGCAGACCTTCTTGCCTGTGTAGAAGTCTCCGTCACAGACTGCGCAGAAGGAGATACCTTCACCGATCAGGTCGGTTTCTCCCTCAAGACCCAGCATTCTGTGCTTGACTCCGGTGGCAAGGATCACAGCCTTTGATTCATATGATCCGCCTTCCTCTGTGGTCACAGTCTTGGTTTGACCGTTGTCTTTTACAGAGTTTACAGTCTCGAATTCGATGTCCGCTCCCTGGTTCAGGATCTGATCCAGGATCTGATCAGCCAGTTCATTTCCGCTGATGGACTTAGTTCCGGGGAAGTTCTCAACCTTGGGAGAGTGGGTGATCTGTCCTCCGAAGCCGTTCTTTTCGATGACTAATGCAGTTTTTCCGTTTCTTCTGGCATAAAGGGCCGCAGTCATACCTGCGACCCCTCCGCCGACGATTATAATGTCGTACATTTTTGTCTCCAATATTAGTTGTTCATGAGCCAGCCCTTGATGTCTGAAACTCCGCGATACTTCTCGAAGCCGTCACCGTTCTTGATGACCAGGGTGGGAGCCTGCTTGACTCCGAAGGTCTCTACAAGTTCCTTGTTCTCGTCAGCATTAAGAGCGGTGTACTTGATGCCTGCCTTGTCCAGAAGGACTGATGCTGCCTTGCAGTTGGGGCAGGTAGGTGTCTTGAAGAGATAGATCTCAGCATCAGATGGAACTTCCTGCTGAGCCTTGGGGGCTTCTTCAACCTTTGCTTCAGCCTGTGCCTGTGCATCCATGAATACTGCCTTGGGAGCAGCCTGAGCGGCTACAGCGCCGTAAGCAATGCTGGCTGTTGCTGTTGCGGGCTCAACGTATACCGGGGTATCAACAGGTGCCGGATTGGGGCCCTGATGTCTCAGAACGCTGTGACCGATGTTGTACAGTCTGCGGTCCTTATACTCCTGAGCCTTACCGTCGTTCCAGTTCTGAACGGGACGATAGTATCCGGTGATACGGCTGTAAACCTCTGTCTTCTTGCCGCAGATGGGGCATGTGAAGGCTTCGCCTGAGATGTAACCGTGATCTCTGCAGACAGAGTAGGTGGGTGACATTGTGTAGTAGGGAAGCTTGTAGTTCTCTGCTATCTTGCGGACCAGCGTGGCTGCTGCCTTCCAGTCAGGAAGCTTCTCGCCCAGGAAGGCGTGGAATACGGTTCCTGATGTGTAGAGGGTCTGCAGATCGTCCTGGATGTCAAGGGCGGAGAAGATGTCCTCTGTATACCCCACGGGAAGGTGAGAAGAGTTGGTGTAATAAGGAGTTCCGTTCATGTTGGCTGTGATGATGTCCGGGAACAGCTCCTTATCGTGCTTAGCGAATCTGTATGTGGTGGATTCAGCAGGAGTGGCTTCCAGGTTGTAAAGGTCTCCGTACTGCTCCTGATAGTCGGACAGACGCTCTCTCATGTGGTTCAGCACGTCTCTTGCGAAGCGCTGTGCTCTGGGGTCTGTCAGGTCGGCTCTGAGCCACTTGGCGTTTAAGGCTGCCTCGTTCATTCCCACGAGACCGATGGTGGAGAAGTGGTTGTCGAAGGTGCCCAGATATCTCTTGGTGTAGGGATAGAGTCCCTGCTCCATGAGTTCAGTGATGACCGTACGCTTGGTCTTAAGGCTTCTGGCTGCGATGTCCATGAGCTTGTCCAGACGCTCATAGAATTCCTTCTCGTCAGCTGAAAGATATGCAAGCTTGGGAAGGTTGATGGTTACGACACCGATGGATCCTGTGGATTCGCCGGATCCGAAGAAGCCGCCGGATTTCTTTCTCAGTTCTCTCAGGTCCAGTCTCAGTCTGCAGCACATTGAACGTACGTCACTGGGCTCCATGTCTGAGTTGATGTAGTTGGAGAAGTAAGGAGTACCATACTTGGCTGTCATCTCGAAGAGAAGCTTATTGTTCTCGGTCTCGCTCCAGTCGAAATCCTTGGTTATGGAGTAGGTGGGGATGGGATACTGGAATCCGCGGCCGTTGGCGTCTCCCTCGATCATGATCTCGATGAAGGCTTTGTTGACCATGTCCATTTCCTTCTTGCAGTCGCCGTAGGTGAAATCACATTCCTTGCCGCCGACAATAGCGGGAAGGTTCTTGAGGTCGTTGGGAACTACCCAGTCAAGGGTGATGTTGGAGAAGGGAGCCTGAGTTCCCCATCTGGAAGGTGTATTAACACCGTATACGAAGGACTGGATGGCCTGCTTGACCTCTTTCTGAGTAAGGTTATCTATTTTAACGAAAGGTGCGAGGTATGTATCAAAAGATGAGAATGCCTGAGCTCCTGCCCACTCATTCTGCATTATTCCCAGGAAGTTGACCATCTGGTTGCAGAGGGTGGAAAGGTGGTTGGCGGGGGAAGAGGTGATCTTGCCCGGAACACCGCCCAGTCCTTCCTGGATGAGCTGCTTAAGGCTCCAGCCTGCGCAGTAGCCTGTGAGCATGGAAAGGTCATGAAGGTGAAGGTCAGCGTTTCTGTGAGCGTTGGCCACTTCATCATCATAAACTTCGCTGAGCCAATAGTTGGCTGTGATGGCTCCGGAGTTGGAAAGGATGAGACCTCCAACGGAGTATGTTACTGTGGAGTTCTCCTTGACACGCCAGTCGTTGATCTTAAGGTAATTGTCTACCAGATCCTTGTAGTTGAGTACTGTGGAGTGGATGTTTCTTACCTTCTCGCGCTGTCTTCTGTAGAGGATGTATGCCTTGGCTACGTCGGCATAACCTGATTCAGAGAGAACCTTCTCAACGCTGTCCTGAATGTCTTCAACTGCGATCCTGTCGTCCTTGATCTTTTTCTCAAAGTCAGATGTGACGTGGAGAGAGATCAGATCGATCACGCTGGGGTGATACTGCTTGCCACAGGCTATGAAAGCCTTGGTGATGGCTTCTGATATCTTCTGGATGTTGAAATCCACTATCTTGCCATCTCTTTTGATTACCTGATACATTTTGATACCTTCCTGATTTATATTATTTCATAAAAATTTACGGCCATTGAATGACCGTAAAAAGAATAGCACCAGAAAATGGGGATGTCAATACATTTTGTAAAGAAATTTACATGTATACACTATATCTTGTGGTTTTGTGCATTTTTAGTCAACTCCGCGGATCTCCACGTGATCCACGAATCTGCCTGCTTCCCAGGCAAAATCTTCAAGGCTCTCCTTTGATGCAGGGTTCATTCCGCCGAAGGGAACGGTATCCCGGTCCGTAAAGTTCTGGAGATAGTAATTTTTTGCGCCCTGTATCAGTTTTCCTATCTCTGTGAAGTCCTCCTTCTGGTGGAACTCACTGACCACTGTGGTCCTGAATTCGTAATCGATGGAACTGTTTATGAGAAGGGAGATGCTCTCCTTGACCTTGCCGAGGTCGAAGCTTGCAAGGCCTGCGGTCATCGCAAACTTCTCGGGACTGTTCTTGATATCCATGGCAACGTAGTCCACAAGGCCTCTGTCCAGTAACTTCTTAAGAACGGCAGGGTGGTTTCCGTTGGTATCAAGCTTTACAAGGAAGCCCAGATCCCTGATCTTCTTGATGAATTCAGGCAGGTCCTTATGGATGCAGGGTTCGCCTCCTGTGATGGCCACGCCGTCCAGGAGACCGTGCCTTTTGGATAAAAAATCGAAGAATTCATCTTCCTCGTACAAAACAGGGGCGGTCCCGTCCACCAGCTCGAAGTTGTGGCAGAAGGGGCACCTGAAATCGCAGAGGCCCAGAAAGACCGTGCAGGCCACATGCCCCGGAAAGTCCAGGAGAGTCATTTTTTGAAGTCCGTATATTTTCATTTCGATTCCTTTCAGTAGTTTATATTGCAGCCAGGATGTGCATGTTCCTCAGTTCTCCGTCTCTGATCCTGTCGTTGACGGAATAGGCGTGCTTCTCAAGATCCTGGCAGATGGCATCTGTGAGACTTCTGTCCATAAGGCAGTCTATCACATCTGAAACGATGGTATCGATGACAGCTTCCTTATCGGAGACTGAATCGCCGCCGTTTCCGGTGGTGATGAGGTACTCCAGAAGATCCGCTTCCTCAGAGAACTTCGGAAGGCCCCTCATGGCGCGGAATCTCCACTTATAATAGGGCATGTACCGACCGTTCAGCAAAAATATTACGTGGGACGCGCTTTCACAGAAGTCGAACAGGGCAAGCTGCGCAGCTCCGGTCTCACCGTGAGAAATGCAGCGCCTGTAGTTGTACTGACCAGACTGAGCCATTAGAAGGAGGGAGGAGGCAAGTTTTTTGAGGAAAACATCCTCAGGGAAAAACTTGAGCTTCTGCCTGGCTTCAGTGATGGAACCTGAATTATCGAAGAAGATCTTGCCGTTGGTAGCTTCGAGGAGGGACTGCTCGGGTATGGTGAGCCACCGGATCACATCCAGGTCCGCGTTACTTGTCCCAAGCTTCTCCTCGAGGAAGTCACTGATGGCAATGACACCGTGGCGGGACCCGCCTACGGGGCTGACCAGACTTCGTCTTAGCCCCATGTATTCCATGGGAAGCTTCTGATAGGCCCTTTCAAGGAGGAAGGCTGTGCGCCTGTCCAGCTTATCCTCACCGGGGATGAAGAGGCAGAAACCGGGCTCGAAGTCGTGATCACGGGACACTTCATCGTCAAATCCGAAGCATTCCGAACCGCTTCCCATGAGGCCGGCAGCCAGAAGGGGAAGGACGTCATGGAATTCAGCCTCCAGCATGGGCCTTCCGTATTCTTCAAAAAACTTTTCTGAGATCTCAAGCCCTTGCATAGAGTTCCTCCGCCTTGTTCTTAAGGTCTTCGGCTGTTTTGAAATATCCATAGTATGAAAAGACGGGGGCGCACTTCTCGAATACGAAGGCGATGTAGCCGTCCTCTGCGTCGTGATCCCGAAGCAGAGCCTCTTCGGCCTTGTCCAGGAGATCGTAGATCTTGGACTCGTTCTGCTCCATGCCGCCATCCTTTAAGAGGCAGTCAGCCATGTTGAGATAGGTTATGGCCTGCTCAAGCTCCCCTGCAGGGACTCCGGACATCTTTTCCACGGCCTCTCTGAAGTATATCTTAGCGTGGGTGTAATCTTCCAGGGCGCAGCAGGTGAGCGCCATGTTGTTGTAGAGACCGCCCAGAAGAGAAGGGTCAGTGGATTCGTTTCCGATATAGACCTTGAGAGCCTTAAGGAAAAGTTCCATGGATCTTTCGTTCTCATCGAAGGCATTCAGCGCCGTAGCAGCATTTACAAGGACTGTGCCTGAGCTGATGGTTCCATTAAGTTCCAGTTTGTCCAGAAGGGCGAGGGCCTTGTCGACCTGCTCCAGAGCCTTTTCCCTGTTGCCGGTCTTTCTGAAGTGACCGATGAGCTCGTTTCTGACTGTGAGCTCGCCTCTCAGATCTCCCAGATACTGCGCCTCGCTCAACCAATAGTTAAGGTGGCGCTCAGCACCTGCATAATCGCGCTTCGACATGTACTCGTCCATCTTTTCGATGACACGGTTCTGGTTTATATGTTTTGGCACGCCGCAGCTTCCGGCGGAAGATCCGCAGCTCTCCTGATAATCTTCAAGTTTTAATGGTCCGTGATCCATTTCTGATCCTTTCTTATGTTCGCGAGGTTCACCTCGTAAGTTTAAACTATACGTAATTATTATACCAGTTGACAGCCATTTAATCATCAATTATATTTTTTGAGTTCGCTATGGCTCAAATCATTTTATGATGATAGAATGGACGTGCCGTATTGAAACAGAGGGAATCACCGCATGAAAAGAATCATAGCATTGGTATTTTTAATACTGGTTGCCGTAGGGGTCACGGTATGGTACTATCAACGGCCGGAGAAACCTGTGGCTGAAAATGTCACGGAGGCTGTGGTTAACTATGTCATAGACGGAGATTCTCTGGATATAACATTTGAAGGGCAGGAGGAGAAACTCAGACTCATAGGAATCGATGCTCCCGAACGGTACAACGAGGACGGGTCTTCCAATGAGAATGGAAGGATAGTTCAGGAATTCGTGAAGCAGGCTCTTCCTCAGGGCACGGTCATATACGTGGAGCTTGGAGAGCAGCAGAGAGACAATTACGGCAGGCTCCTGGCATATGTGTACCGGGACAGGGGAGCCACACAGATGCTCAATCTGGAGCTTCTGGAACTTGGGTATTGTGATGTGCTCACCTTCGAACCAAATGATAAGTACGAAGATATGTTTATAAGGGCCCGGAATAAGGCAAAGCAGGAGGGAGCCGGGTTCTGGAAGGAATAAAAGTATAGGTTTTTATGTGAATGCATGGGACAGGGTAAGACCTGTCTTTTGTTTTTTTGTGTTTTTTTGAAAATGCATGTCCAATTCTTCAACTTTTTGGGATTTATATCATAGAGGGGTAAAAAGAGAGGAGTGATGACATATGAAATAGTTTAAGGGAACGAGAATAAATTGTTATTTATGAAAATGAACCAATGGCAAATGACTTCGTAAAAATGATAAAGGAGGAGACTAAGATGAGAATCCATATCAAAACAATGATTTGTATTTTATTGGCAGCACTTGTATTATTTGGGACAGTAACTATAGGTTTCGCTGATATGACGATCAATGATAGCATGACACTTGGTGATGGCAAGGCAAAACTAGATCAATATTTAACGCAAACAGATCGGTTATTGCAATCCTATAGTGATTACTACGAGTTTGCCCTTGAGCAATTGTTAAATGGTGGGGATAGTTTTTTAAAAAGCAGAAGTGATTATCCCGTCATAGAAGAGTTTATGGTACAATACAAGTTAGCCTATGAGGATTATCTGTATTTACTTGATCTTGTGGACTGTGCAAATCAAACGGAGGTAGTTAACCAAATAATTGGGGAAAGCGATTGTGTTTCAATAGATTCATATGACAATTCGATTAAGTTTGAACTAACAGATAATTTCCTTAATAGAACGCTGGGGGAGATTCGTAGTGACAATGAGAAAGGATTGTTTTCTAAAAGCACTTCAGAAACGGTCAAATACTCATATTCCGGTACAAATGCCGCAAATTATGCCACAACATATGCACTGTTTTACAATAGTGCGAATTATCCAACATATGCGGAAGATTGTGCTAATTTTGTTTCTCAATGCCTTAAAGCTGGTGGCATTCCAACAAATGGGACAAATTCAACCACAGGAATATACAATAGCACGACTAAATGGTATTGTGTATGTACATACGAGCCACCGGTTGGGCATGGAAGACAATATGCTGTGACAACATCCTGGATCAGAGTCCCCGATTTTAATACGTATATGACAGGAATTGCATATTCAAAAACCGCAAAGTACTCTGCAACGGCTCTTTACAATAGTTGTCAGAAGGGAGATGCAGTATTGCTAGTATCATCGAATGGATCTCCTTATCATGCAGTAATTATTTCCAAACGAGATTCTTCAACAGCGTATTATTGTGGACATACAAATAACAGAAAAAACGAACCGATAAGCACGTTGTTTTCTAGCGCAAGCTATGTGTTGTTGTTTGATTTTACATAGGGAGGTATAACAAATGAGACGATTGAGAAATAGAAATTACGGCGTTATTCTCATTTTGGCATTTATTGTGTGCACCATGTTCACTTGGGTCAGACCGGGTCCGGAATCTGCTGGATTAAGTCAAGCTGATCAATTGGGATACGTAATTATTCCATTAGTCATTTGTTTTGTGGGAATATGGAATGACCATTTCAGGTTCGGATCCAGAGTGCTGCTGATTATAATGGGATACGTATTTCTTTATTTGTCGGTCTACATACTCATAGAAAACAGCGGCTTAATGATGAACATCGGCAAAATCGAACTGGATGAGGTTGTCACATGGCTTACCCCTGCGTTCTATGTGGCAATGGCAATAAGCGTTGTTTCATTTGTTGCAAATTTGATGTTTGTGCTAAATAGTAAAAAGTAAATACAACTAATAGATGATTGTGGCAAATGGTAACACGTCATATGAACCCCTGCGTAATGCTTTTAGAAGTGAACGCAGGGGGTTCTTCATGTTGTGACACCTAAGTAAAAATAGTTTAAGTCAGAACTATGTGCGGAATGAATTATCTTCTACACAACTTTTCTTGCCATCCTGGGCTCTCCCAAATATAATAGAGGGAACAAAGAGTATGGCGTAGTGCTCCACATAAATCTTTCTTTTTTAGTTCCTAATTGGAACTAGGGTGTATTATGAGCAAAACAAAAGACCAGACAGGAGGGAGCCGGGTTCTGGAAGGAATAAATGGGTAATAAAAGCATAACGAGGATGACCGAAGGGTCCATCTCGAAAAACATAATATTTTTTGCGATTCCCCTGTTTTGGGGGGCGCTTTTTCAGCAACTTTACAATGCATCAGACGCACTGATAGTGGGAAACTTCCTGGGAAATGAGGCATTGGCTGCGGTGAGCTCCTCGGGAAGCCTGATCTTCCTGATGGTGGGTTTCTTTAACGGTATCGGCATCGGAGCAGGGGCAGTGACCGCCAGATTCTTCGGCGCAAAAAACTATACAGCCCTTAAGAAGGCGATCCACACCACCATTGCATTCGGACTGATCTGCGGTGCAGTGCTCACGTTGGTGGCGGAATTTCTGGCGCCACTGATCCTGGAACTGATAGGAACTCCGGAGGAAGTCATGGTGAGATCCTTGGAGTACTTCCGATTCTATTTCTTTGGATCCATTGCCTTCGTTATGTACAATTTCCTCATGGGAATACTTCAGTCCCTGGGGGATACCAGGCATCCTCTGATTTATCTGGTGATCTCTTCAGGCATAAACATAGCTTTGGACCTGCTCTTTATAGCCGTGCTTGGGTACGGTGTATGGTCTGCAGCCTGCGCCACCGCCATTGCGCAGGCAATAAGCGCCATACTGTGCTTTATCAAGCTGACAAAGCTTCCGGAAGAGTTCAGGGTGCGGATCAGGGACATAAAGATCGATAAGACCATGCTGGGTCTCGTGGTGAGAAACGGCGTGCCTGCAGGGCTTCAAAACTCCCTGATATCGGTAGCAAACGTGTTCGTTCAGGCCAACGTAAACGCCTTCGGAGCCATGGCTGTGGCCGGGTCCGGCAGCTACCTTAAGATAGAAGGCTTTGCCTTCGTTCCTGTCATCTGCTTCTCCCAGGCTCTCACCACATTCATCGGGCAGAATCTGGGTGCGAGAGAGTATGACAGAGCTAAGAGAGGTGCCAAGTTCGGTATCATCTGCTCCATGGGCATGGCGGAAGTCATAGGGATCGCAGTATTCCTTCTGGCGCCCTTCCTGATCAGGATGTTCGGCGCGGATGAGGCATCGGTGGTCATAGGTGTGAAGCAGGCTCACGTACAGTCGCTGTTCTTCTGCCTTCTGGCCTGTTCCCACTGTATGGCAGCTGTTCAGAGAGGTGCGGGAAGGAGCTTCGTCCCCATGCTGGTCATGTTCGGAGTTTGGTGCGTGTTCAGAGTGGCATATATCTATACGATGGTAGGTATTTTCCACAGGATAGAGGTGGTATTCTCAGCATATCCTGTGACATGGACTATCAGTTCTCTGATATTCCTTATAATTTTCCTTAAATCAGACTGGCTGCACGGCTTGGAAAAGCAGCGCGTGTAGGCAATTGGATCGGAGGCAGAGATGAAGACCATATATCTTGCAGGAGGGTGCTTCTGGGGTGCCCAGAAATATTTTGACCAGTTCACGGGAGTGATTTCGACAGAGGTGGGCTACGCCAACGGACCGGACAGGGAAGTGAGCTATGAGGAGGTCTGCAATGACTCAGGTCACGCTGAGACGGTCAGGATAGAATACGACGAAGACAAACTCCCTCTCAAAAAACTTCTTGGCTATTACTTCATGGTGATCGACCCCGTGTCAGTAAACAGGCAGGGCGAGGATGAAGGTATCCAGTACCGCACAGGCATCTACTATACCGATGAGGAACAGCTTCCGGTGATCAGGGAAGTCTGCGCGGAAGTGTCGGATGAGGTTGGTCAGCCGCTGGCAGTGGAGGTGGAGCCATTGAGGAACTTCTTCACCGCTGAGGAATATCACCAGAAGTACCTCGACAAGAACCCTGCGGGATACTGCCACATTCCCAAAAGGATGTTCGAGGTGGAGAAGAAAGGTTTGTAGACAAAATATTGCGATCATAGCCCCTGAAATAACACTCTGGGGCTTTTGTTAAAAAAAAAAATAAAAAATATTAGATTGAAATTTTAATTTCTGCTAGGAGTCTTTAAAACAGAATTTAGTCTTGCAAAGAAGTTAGTGTTAGAATAGAGGTGTATCCTCCTGGGAAAAG
>Ga0256405_10004191_pt1 | contig 27623 bp, 16 predicted proteins | sample RumenRJG_02DNA_FD_189096 | JGI IMG/M metagenome (GOLD analysis project Ga0256405, IMG submission 189096) | Bovine rumen microbial communities from Lethbridge, Alberta, Canada - RJG_02 | ecosystem: Host-associated > Mammals > Digestive system > Stomach > Rumen | place: Canada: Alberta... | reverse complement strand
TTTAGAAATAATAAAAATTTATCTCTTTCTTCTTTAGTAAAAAGATTATTATTAAAGATAAAATCCCATTCGTCGATGATAAATATAAAACTCTCATCAAATTTTAATGAAATATTTTCAAATATAGTTCCTAAATCTTTATTTCTATCTATTTTAATATTATATAACTCTTCTAGATCATCAACAAGTTGGTTATAGAAACCTTCTATATATTCATCATACGTATTTCCTTTATTTACAGGATTTGAAAATGTTATATATATTACATTATGTTTATTTAAATGCTTTTCATAAGAATCACGTTTTGAAATATTTAATTTATCAAATATTTCTTTACTATTAACATTTTTAGAATAATATGTCTCTAACATCATTGCATTTATCGTTTTTCCAAATCTTCTTGGACGAGTAATACAAAGATATTTACCATTTGTATTGATTTGTTTATTTAAATTTTCAATAATTTCAGATTTATCTACAAAAAACTCACTATTATATGCTTCTGTAAACGAATTGTTTAATATTTTTTTATTTATAAAATATGTCATCTTATTAGTTAAAAGCTAATAAATTTTAATAAAATAAAATATAATATGCAAAAATAAATAGTTTATACATAATTGGAAATTTTATGATGAATAAAAAAATAACTAAAATCTTTTAAACTTTAGATTTTAGTTATTAGTCATAAAAAACATTAAATATTAGAGCCTGTACGGCGTCTGACCTACTTTAAAAGTAAGCAACAGGATGTTTCTATATTCATAGAAACGAATATATAACTTACTTTAAAAGTAAGCAATTTGAAACTTTTAGAAAAAGTTTCACAAAATAATACATTATATATTAAAATACATCATATATTATTGTTTTTCTGAATGGAAAAACGTGCTTTACTACTTTCTTAGAAAGTAGGTCTTTATGAAACTTTCTACAGAAAGTTTCGTAGATCCAACGTTACGTTGGTAGAAAGTAGTTACTTTAAATATATTGAAATATATTATAGTTTATTTTCTTTATATGTTGATCCACATTTTTTTTTTGTTTTATGAATAGTATCTCCTTCTTTATTATTTATATTTTCTTCACTTGTTTTTTTATCTTTATCATTTTTATCTTTATCTTTTTCTTTTTCTTTATGAAAACCAGGATTATATTCACTAATTACTAATGTAATTACATCATCTTTGGATAAAATAGTCTTTTTAAAATCTTTTTTTTTAGTATTATTTATTAAAAAACTATCTTCATTTATATTTTCTAATAGTTTTTCAAATTTATATTCCTTATCTTTTATTTTTTTTTCAATATTTTCCAATGTATCGTTTTCCTCATATTTTACTCTAAAACCATCTTTATATTCATCTTTTAAATCTATATCTTTATATTTATTTTCTAATTTTATTAATATTGTTGGTGTTTCATCTATTAAATCTTTACATCCTCTTGTTATTATAACTTTAAAACTACCATCTTCTTCTTGACTTATTTTTAATTTACTATAAATTTCATCAGTAATATTTCCTAAAAGTTTTATTATATCTGCTTTATAATTTTTGACATCAACAGATTGATTTACTAATTTTGTTTTGTTTTTAATCGTACAAAATTCTTCAGGTTCAAAATCTATAGGAACAATACCGTAAAAACGTGATGGTAATGTTAATATATAACTTTCTTTAAAATCTATATTATCTTCATCTTTTAATTCTAATTCATCACCATCTTTATTAAATTTTATGATAATTTTTTCATTATCTTTTAATTGTGGACCGTCTTTTCCTAATAACATGTTAAATCTTTCTTTTATGTCTTTACATTTTTCTACTTTATCTACAGCATCTTTTTGGTAAAGTATTGATTTGAAAAATTCTTTAAAATGTTTGTATTTATCATCTATTTCATAATTGTTATAAAATCGAAATTTATAATATTTCCCATTATCTGTTATTATTTTTAGATCTTTTGTTTCGTTATTTTCTAATAATGATTTATATTCTTCTTGTAATTCGTCTTCCAATAACCAAATTTTATTATTTATACCAATAAATTTTTTTGAATTATATTTATAATCTTTAAAATAAGAAGATAATTTATTTGCTGGAGTAATATTATTTTCTGGTCCATATATACCATATAAAATTTTAATGTTAGTTTCGCTATCTTCAAATTTAAACATAATATCTTTATATATGTTTAAATATATTAAATCATATGTTGAATCATAATTTTTAATTGATTTTTTTTCTTTAATACCTCCTTTATTTTCATATTTATCGCAATTGTTAACTTCAAAATAACAATTTTTGAACTGTTTAAAACCTTTTTTTATTAAAAATTCCGGTAATTCATTTAAATTTGAAGGTAATTCGTTAATTTCTGCAAATTCTGAAAAATTAGGGAAACTAGATAAATATAATTTAACAGAATAAATATTAATTGTCGAAAAAACATATATTATTTTTTTAAAAAACATAATATTTTGTAAATAAGTTAATAAAATTATTTAATATATACAATTAGAGAAAAAGAATTTTTTTTATAAAAAATTGATAACTTATTTTACTAATAATTATACTTCTTCGTAGTTAGCATCTTGAGTATTTTCTGTACTATTATTTGAAGTATTATTATTTGCTCCACCATTAGCTTGATTTTGAGCATTTTGCATTGCTTGATATATAGCTTGTACATCTGCTGTTAACTTGTCTTTAGCGGTGTTCATAGCATCTAAGTTCTTCTCATCTTTAGCTTTTCTTAACTCACTAAGATCACCTTCTATCTTACTTTTTATATCACCAGGTATCTTGTCTCCATAATCTTTAAGTTGCTTTTCAGTCTGGAATATTATGTTATCTACTTCATTTAACTTATCAGCCATCTCTCTTTCTCTTTTATCATTTTCTGCATTCTCTTCTGCCTCTCTCTTCATCCTTTCTATATCCTCTTTAGAAAGATTCGATGAACTCTCTATTCTTATCTTTTGCTCTTTTCCTGTTGTCTTTTCTTTAGCAGAAACATTTAAAATACCATTAGCATCTATGTCGAATGTTACTTCTATTTGAGGTACTCCTCTTGGTGCTGCTGGAATACCATCTAAGTTAAACATACCTAATGACCTATTATCTTTAGCCATTGGTCTTTCTCCTTGTAAAACATGAATACTCACCGATGTCTGATTATCAGTAGCTGTCGAGAAAACCTCTGATTTCTTAGTAGGAATAGTAGTATTAGCTTCTACTAACTTAGTAAATACTCCTCCCATGGTCTCAATACCAAATGATAATGATGTAACATCTAATAATAACACATCTTTAACTTCACCAGTAAGAACACCTCCTTGAATAGCAGCACCTACAGCAACAACTTCATCTGGATTAACACCTTTATTAGGTTCTTTACCAAAGAATTTCTTTACTAACTCTTGCACAGCTGGTATTCTTGTTGACCCTCCTACTAATAATACCTCATCAATATCACTTATAGAAAATCCTGAATCTTCAATACATTTTTTACAAGGTATAGTACATCTTTGTATTAAATCACTACATAAATTTTCAAATTGTGCTCTTGTCAATGTCTTAACTAGATGTTTAGGACCTGTACTATCTGCAGTAATATATGGTAAGTTAATCTCTGTTGATGTACTATTAGAAAGTTCTATTTTAGCTTTTTCAGCAGCATCTTTAAGTCTTTGTAATGCCTGAACATCTTTTCTAAGATCTATACCATTTTCATTTTTAAACTCATTAACCAACCAATCTATTATCTTTTCATCAAAGTTATCACCTCCTAGATGTTTATCACCGTTAGTAGCTTTGACTTCAAAGACACCATCTCCTAATTCTAGAATAGATATATCAAAAGTACCACCTCCTAAGTCGAAGACAGCTATCTTCTCGTTTTTATTTTTCTTATCGATACCATAAGCTAAAGCAGCTGCTGTAGGTTCATTGATGATTCTTTTTACATCTAAACCTGCTATTGCTCCTGCTTCTTTAGTAGCTTGTCTTTCTGCATCATTAAAATAAGCTGGTACTGTTATAACAGCTTCTGTTACTGTCTGTCCTAAGAAGTCTTCAGCAGTCTTTTTCATCTTCTGTAATATCATGGCAGATATCTCTTGTGGAGTATATTTCTTACCTTCTATATCTACACAACATCCATTATTAGAACTCTTCTCTACTTTATAAGGAAATATCTTTGCTTCATCAGAGACTTCATCATAATGTTTCCCCATAAACCTCTTTATAGAATATATAGTTCCTTTTGGATTTGTCACAGATTGTCTCTTTGCTATATCACCAACTTTTCTTTCACCTTTAACAAAAGCTACTATAGATGGTGTTGTTCTCTTACCTTCACTATTAACAATAACTGTTGGTTCATTACCTTCCATTACAGCTACACAGGAATTCGTAGTTCCTAAGTCTATACCTATTACCTTTCCCATAAATCAATTTCTTACTTTTTATTATATCAAATTTCATGCCAGCTACTTTAAAAGTAGCCAATACGTTTTGACATTCGTCAAAACAAAGAATATATGATGTATTTTTAATATATAATGTATTTATTATTTGCTTACTTTTAAAGTAAGTCGGCGATTGAGAAGGTACTTGGTTACTTTAAAAGTAACTGAAGTTTAGTTATTATTTTTATATTTTGTTCGTTTTTAAAATATTCTACAATATTTTTTGCTATTTCAGAACCAACTAATCTTATATCGTTAAAGTCATTGATATTTGAATTTATTAAATTTTCAAATGTTTTAAATTTATTCATTATGTTTACAGATACTACTTCACCGACACCATCAATACCTAATCCAAATAAAAATTTATGTAATGGTTGCTTTTTAGATTCGTTAATTTCACTAATAGTATTCTGTGCTGATAAAACACTAAAACCTGGTAATCTTACTAAATCACGATATTTTATTGTATATATGTCTGCGATGTTTTTCACTAAACCTCTTTCAACAAATAATTTTATAGCTTTTTGACCTATAGATTTAATGTTTAAAGCATTTTTACTTACAAAATGTGACAAAGACTCAATAACTCTACCTTGACATTCAATATTATTACAATAATAAAGATCTCCTTTTTTTATTAATTCAGAATTACATATTGGACAATTTTTAATAAATTCAATCTTTTTACTTTCAAAATCTCTACCAACGATATCGACACCTATTATTTTTGGTATTATCTCTCCACTTTTTTTTACTAAGACTTTATCATTTTCTCTTAATCCTAATCTATTTATTACAGATTCATTATGTAATGTTGCTCTTTTTACTATCGTTCCAGCTAATTTTATAGGTTCAAAATTAGCTATTGGCGTTATTATTCCACTTCTACCAACTGTAAATTCTATATTTAATAACCTTGTAGAAATAGCTTCAGGTTTATATTTATAAGCTATTGCCCAACGAGGATTCTTATTTGTACATCCTAGTTGTTCATAATATTTTAACTCATTGACTTTTATTACAACACCATCTATTGGAAATTCTAACGTATTTTTAATATTTTCAACATAATTAATATATTCAAAAACTTCATTTTTATCTTTACAATATTTATATTTTTCACAATATGGTAATTTTAATTCTTCTATAATCTTTAAATTATCAAGTTGTGAATTTATTGTATTTTTATTATCATCATTATTTTCAAATATAATATTATAAAAAAACACTGTTAACTTTCTATTTTTTGATATTTCATCATTATTTATTGTTTTTAAAGTTCCAGAAGTAGCATTTCTAGGATTAGCTAAAATATTATCTTTACCATTTTTTACATTATTTTTTTTAACTTCATTATTATAATCTTCAAAGTCTTTAAATTTCATTAAAACCTCACCTCTAAAATGTACATCTTTAAATTTATTATCTATTTTTGATTGTAAATTTGTAATAAAATCTTTGTTTTTAATAACATTATCACCTATTTTACCATCACCTCTAGTAGAAAGATCTGTTAAAATACCATCAATATAATGTGCATCAATAGAAACACCATCTAATTTTAACTCACAAACATAAGTTATTTGTTCTTTAATAATTTCTAATGTTTTAAAAAATGCTTCAATATCTTCAAAAGAATATGTTTTTTTTAAAGATAACATCGGTGTTTTATGTACAATTTTTTCAAAACCATTATTGTTTTTTTCACCTAAGATATTTGTTGGTGAATCTTCACTTTTAAATTGTGGATATTCTTCTTCTAATTTGGATAATTCTTCTAAAAGACAGTCATATTCATAATCTGAAATTAATGATTGACTATTTTCAAAATAATTTACATTACATTCTTCAATCTTCTTTTTTAACTTCTCTATCTCCTTTTTAACATCATCTTCTTTATTTATCATTATATATTAAAGTTAACTACTTTCTAAGAAAGTACCAACGTAACGTTGGATCTTTGGAACTTTTTGTAAAAAGTTCCACAAAAACTTTTACGTTTCGACAGATGGTCGAAACAAAGAATATATAACTAATTTAATACATTATCTATTAAAATACACTATGTATTATTGTTTTCACGAATGTGAAAACGTAAAAGTTTTTTGATAAAACTTTTTTACAAAAAAGTTTTAAATATAGAAACATCCTAAGCACCAGGACTTAGTCCTGGAAAAAGTTTGTGAGGTAATTAATAATATAAATAAAGAGTTTTTTTTATAAATTGTATTTATTAACATCTGTAGTGATATAACCATAAAATAAGCCATCTGGCTTATTACGATAAATATCATATAATTTAACTAAAGTATCTGAAGTTAAAAAATATTCAAAACCTATTTTATTTTCATCAAGAAGTTTTTTAAAAATTCCATTTGCTTTTCCATAAGAATAACCTTCCCACTTATATTCTGCACCGTTATATTGTTCTTTTAAAGTTTTACCATTATATTCAAATTTAGTGTATTTTTTTTTATATTTACAAATATAAAATTGTAAAAAATCCATTATATTACAACATACTTGAGATAAATAATTTTTAGATTCTAGATTTTCTTTTGATTTTTTTTTGTTATCTTTAAAAATACCAACAATATAATATATTAATTTTAATATTTTTTTATTAATAGAAGTTTTTTCCTCATCTGTAAAATCATCAAAAATTTTAATTGATTCATCCCAAATTTTATATTGTTCAGTATCTTCATATCCAACCATGTTATTTGTATTAATTTTTCTAATTTTACCTCTTAAAAAACCATTATAATCTTTACAATATTTCATAAAAAAATCTTCTGTAGTTATACTTTTAAGCGTATTATCAATATAAATACACCTTAAATCTAATGCATAAACTTTATTATCTTTAAAACAACAATTATCATATTTATACATTGGATCTATATCATCACAATTTAATATATAACACCAAAATCTAAATTCATTTATATTTGTACAATTTGACCAAATTTCTTTATTTCTATGTGTAGTTGGACAATATTGATTATCTAAAAATTCATATCCTTTTTCATTTAAATCTTCAGTAATTATCAATTTATTTTTTAAATCTATATAATATTCAAAAGGTAATAAATCTACAATTTGGAATAATTTAAACATTAATAAACTACATGATTCATTTTTTATAAATGCACAAAATGATGTATTTAAATCATCATTAGTTATTTTTATTCTTAAAATGGGATTAACACCTAAATGTTCTGGTTTTATATAATCAATTGTAAAATTACCTTTTAAATTTTTTTTTGCTAAAAAATCTTTAATTAGATTTTCTAAAATTGTAAAATCTTTATCATCTAATTTATTACCATCTTTATAAGAGAATTTTGTAGATTTAAAAATAAAATTATCTTTATTTATAAAATTAATATTTATACCTGTTGTATCATATTTTTCTTCAATATCTTGTACAGGTATTGTAGAAAAATCAATAGGTTGAATTTCTGTAATTGGATCGTTATCTTTAGTTGGATCTTTAACTGGATCTGGTTTTTTATTATTTTTTTCTATTTTAATTATATCATCAATTTTCTTTTTTTCACCATCTAATATAGAAATTTGTTGTTCTAAAATAATTTTATTATTTTTATTTTCATAGGCTATGCTTTTTATTGTAGATAATTCATATTTGACCCCAGTTGTTATTTTATCATAATTTTTAGATACGTATTCATATAAAGTACAAAACTTAGAATATATTTGATCTAACTCATTTTGCTCATCTTGATGTGGTTGATCTTGTGTTGGTTGATCTTGTTGATTATTTTTATTATGATCAGTATTGTTATTATTTTTTCCACTTATTTTCGAACAACAAGATCCACAAAATATATTATTATTAATTCCCAAAAATATTGAGCTATTTAATATTATCTTTTTATTCTTTTTAGCAAATTCAATCATTATAAGTTATATATAAGTATATATACAACTTTGACAAAAAAAAAATATTTAAGAAAATTTTTAAAAAATTTATAAATTGTTATTAATATCTTCTATTTCTTTAATACTTAAACCTGTAGATTGTGAAATTATTTTAACATCAATATTTAACTTCAACAAATTTTTAGCAATTTCTATTGATTTATTTTTTTCTCCTTCTTTTAAACCTTCTTCTTTACCTTCTTCTTTACCTTCTTCTCTACCTTCTTCTCTAGCTATTGTATTTGCACTATAAAAATCATTTCTACCTTCAACAATTTTTTCAATAATTAGTCTTTCTTCTTTACTTGTACTTATATATTCAAGTGTTTTTCTAGCTTTATATATATCTTTATCTTCAACAGTGTCTTTATTTAAATTAATTGGATCTTTTAAAAAATCAACCCATTTAGATAATTTATATTTAATATTTTCATCACTCACAATATACTTGTTTAACTCAAGATATATAATTCTCAAATTGTTACTCATTATTCCATATGTGTCTTCTTTATAAGGTTGAAAGGTCATTAACGCTTCACTTATAGGTTCATGTCTATCAGTAATATTTTCTGCAAATATCCATATAGAAATAACCGAATGATTTCGGTAGAACTTATTCTCAGACGCCGAATCGGCTTTATTATCATTAAATTTCGATGCATAAAATAATGTTCTATTTATAATATCTTTTGTTTTACGACATTGCATCTCGATATCATATTTTATTCCATTATCATCTGTTGCTAAAATATCAAGTCTTGAAGATTTTCCGTCCTTAAAAATTTTAGAAATTTCATTATTTTCCAATGTTACATCATTAATATATGGTCTTCCTTTTAAAATAGAATTTAATAATGAAATCAAAATCGATTTATTTTCTTCTATTCCAAATATCATCTTAAATATAAAATCCTCCTTTGGATCAAATAATCTATATTCAATATCTGACATTATATTTATATATTTAATCTAATATTTTTTTATTGATTTTTTAGAAATTAAATGTTGATTAAAATTACAGTAAATATTTTATTTTATTATTAATTATATTAACAAATAATTATAACAGTTAGATATATGAGTGATTAGCTCAGTTGGTTAGAGCGTTACTTTGACATAGTAAAGGTCAGTGGTTCGAATCCACTATTGCTCACATATAATCTAAAAAAATTTAATTTTAGAATATATATATGTATATATATATTAAAATTTCAGAATATATAAAAAACATCTTGAACTATATTTTGAAAATTATTTAGGAAAATATTTACATGTTTCTTCATTATTATCGAATAATTTATAATCAAATGAATTAGGATTACAAAATCTAACATAATCTATATCATCTATAATAGAATTTATTTTATTACTAATATCGAAGAACTTATTATGTAGATAATAAAATATAAAATTAGGGAAATAATAGTCGTTTTTTTTAAAAAAAATTATAAAATCTTTATGGTAATTTACCTTAATTATACTTAAATCTGTTAATAAATCATTTACATTTTTAATAATATCTTTATCTTTATCGTTTTTATTAAATTGAAATTTAATTTTTTCCCAATACATATTTAAATCATTTAAATTGTTTATTTTTGATTTATTCATAACATCTTTAATTGACTTATTTATAAGATTATTATAATATTGTGTATATCTGTCTTTTCTAACTAAAAAAAGCTTTTCTATATTATCATTAAATAATGAACGTAACTTGTTTTCTATATTTTTTAAAATATTATCAGTAATTTCAATATTCAAATAAAGATTAAATTTAGGACAAATTTTATAGTATGTTATAAATCGATCACACTCACTGAAATAATCTACCTCATCATCATCAAATTTACATAGATTATATTTAATAATTCTGTTAATCTCATAATGATTTACTATATTACTCTCATAATTTTTTAGTTTTTTCATAAAATATCCTCTACTACTTATATCTAACACGTTGTCTATTTTTTTACTTAAATTTAAAAAAATCTTATTAATATAATTTTCTGATTTATGATAATATATTTTATCAAACGCATTTTTTAATACTTTTACATTTGGTAATCGCATCTTAAATAATAAAATTCGCCTAAAATAATATAAAAAACAAGATATGCTATATGCATTTGTAAATAATCCTCTATAAAAATTATCTTCATCTATTTCTATATCACTAGATTTATAAAATTTATCAAGACTATGCGTTAATTTACTAAAAATATCATATTTAGACATTAACAAAGAATTTTTTAAATAAAATGAATAATAAAAATATATTATATCATCAGTATTACAATAACAATCAAGATTTATTTTCATACTCTTATCAATTTCATCAAAAGTTTCTTTATCATTTTTAAAAAACTTATCTCTAATCTGCTGTTCAATAGGCAGTAAATACATTTTAAAATTATGAATACTATCCTTTATATTTTCCAACAAATATATTAAAATTCTACAATCATTATTAACCAAATCTAACAATTTCTTTTTAGTATTTTCTTTAAAAACAGGTATACCTTTTAAAAAACTATATATACCATATGTAAAACCTACTTTTTTATAAACTTCATAACCTATCGTTGTAGGTGAATTTAAAACTATAGGAATCAACCCATAATTTTTATATATTTCAGCAAGTAAACTTTTAAATAAACCACAACCACTAAAATAACCAGCAGTCCTAACTGATCCAATCTCTATATATTTTAAATTTCCATTATCTTCATGTTTTATAACTTGTAATTCACAGATAACATTATCAAATACTTGACCTCCAGCTAATGTATAACGATAAAATGGACACGCTATAAAATTATATTTATGTATATTAAATTTCTTATTTTTATTTACATAATCTACAAATTCTTTTCTTGCATTTATAATCTTCTCTTTTGCTTTAAGTAATTTACAATTCATAATCTCAAAAGAATCATTATCATCTATTTTATTAATATTATTAAGAATAACCTTTAGTAAAAAATCGTAATTTTCGTTGTATCTATTAATATAAGAATATGATTTTTCCCCCCAATGTACTGTTATTTTATTAATTTTTGCTGCAACTGCTAGATTTTGATTAAAATAATCTAATTTGTTTTTTATAAAATTATTCTTGGAAATAATGATTTCATCTATTATTGAATTGTTAAGAAAATAATTAAATTGTACATCTTCTAAATATAAATTCCTAATATCTAATCGTTTAATCTGAATATTAGAAAAGAAATCATAATATCGTTCAGGATAAAATAAATATTTTTTTACTGTTAGGTCATCTATTTTTCTACATTTTGGGAAAAAATAATGTATAATATAGACATTTTTTGAACACAATCTTTTATAAGATGAACTAACAATAAGATCTTTTAAATCTTCTTGTTTAAATTTTTCATTCATAATATTAACGTTAAAATCAGAATCCATTGCATTATTAATCAATAAACTTGAAACTATTATTACAAATTTATTTATAATTTTAACTTTCTTAAAAATATTAGTTACCATATGAAATTTTCTTTTGATAATTCTAAAGAAAATACAAATAAAACTAATAAAATTATACTAATAATTTATATTTTTTGAAAAAATGTTTAATAAATTTTTGTTTTTCAAACTAGCATTTTAACTAAAAAAATTACTAAAAATATAACAACTAATAAAGATGTATTATATATAAAATACACCATACAAAATATTTTTATTCTTTTTAAATTCTTATATTATTTTCTTAAAATTATAAATTAACATAAAAATAATGAATAATGAGCAAAATAATAATTTTCATCAACCAGTGATGGTTAAAGAAGTTATTGAAAATTTGATAACTAATAAAGATGGAATATATATAGATTGTACTTTTGGTGGTGGTGGACATTCTAAAAAAATATTAGAAAATCTAGATAAAAACGCAAAATTAATAGGTTTTGATCAAGATGAAGACGTTGTAAAAAATGTAGAAAATATATCTGATGACAGATTTAACTTTATAAAATCTAATTTTAAATATATATGTAACTTTTTAGATTATCTAAATATAGATTATATAGATGGTGTTTTTGCTGATTTAGGAGTTTCTTCGTATCAAATAGATACTCCAAATAGAGGTTTTTCAACAAGATATAATGGTGATTTAGATATGAGAATGAATGTAAATAACCAGAAAAACGCTTATGATATAGTAAATAGATATTCAGAAAAAGATCTTATTTATATATTCGAAAATTATGGAGAATTATATAATTCAAAAAAAATAGCTCAAATAATTATAAAAAACCGCTATTATAAAAAAATAAAAACAACAGATGATATTAAAGAAATACTTCTAACAAACATAAAAATACCAATAAGTTATAAAAACAGGTTTTTAGCACAAGTATTTCAAGCTTTACGAATAGAAGTTAATGATGAACTAACTAGTCTAGAAATATTTTTAAATAAAATAACATCTAAAATAAAAGAAAATGGTAGAATAGTGGTTCTATCTTATCACTCTCTAGAAGATAGAATAGTAAAAAACTTTGCTAAAAACAATAAAAATCTAACACCTTTATTTCCAAAACCTTTAACACCGTCTAAAGAAGAAATATCATCTAACTCTCGTTCTAGAAGTGCTAAATTACGTTCCTACTTTTTAAAAAAGTAACAAAACTCGTTCTCATACGCCGAACCGGCTTTAATACTTGGTTACTTTTAAAGTAACTCTCAATCGGCGAAGCGCCTTAATACATTATCTATTAAAATACATAATATATTAAATATTGTTGCTTACTTTTAAAGTAAGTTGGTTACTTTTAAAGTAACTCTCAAACGCCTCACTGACTTTTTGTAAAAAGTCAGCCAAAAACTTTTACGTTTTTGCATTCGCAAAAACAAGAATATATAATGTAATTTAATAGATAATGTATTAAAATTAGTTATATATTTTTGTTTCAACGAATGTTGAAACTTATGGTCCAGGACTTAGTCCTGGTTGCTACTTTCTTAGAAAGTAGTTATCTTTTTTTTTCTTTTAAAGGATTACAACATGTTTTAGAACAACAACAACAGCAAGCACAACATTTCATACATTTAATACAACAACTTAATGATTCAAAATTGGATTTATCAACTGATAAACCATTTAAATATTTACTATTTGCATTTATATGATCCATTAATGCTTTAGAAGTACATCCTTGTAAAAATATTCCACAAACATCTTCATTGTAAGGTTTTAATAACTTCCTCTCTCCTCTAAAAAGCCAATTAACAAGTTCTTGTTCAATGGATCTAATTTTACCGCTATCATCAACATAATATTCACAAGAATGTTTTGGTATTAACTTTGATGAAGCTAAATATGAAGCTAATTCTATAATAGAACCATTACTTTTAGACATGTCAAAATACTCTACTTCTTGTTTTAGAGATTTATTATCAGATGTGCCAATATTAGTTTTATATTTCTTTTTTTCAATATTACCGTTTAAAATAACATAAATAGTTATATTTGTATCAAAAATTTCTTTATAAAAATCATCAAAATTCTTTGAATTAATTATTGTTATTTTGTCTTTTCCATTAATCGTTTCTGTACCTTTTACATATTCTTTATTTTTTATTTTATATTTATAACCATTATATTTTAATCTTATAAGATCTATAATTTCATTAGTATATCGATCTTTTAATAAAAAACTAATAGAAGAAATCAAATGAGAAAAAAATGAAGCGTATGTTAAAAAATTATTCATATTTAATTCTTCAGTCATTTCAAATTTATCACCATCACGTTTTATTTCGTGTTTTTCAAATAATTTATAAAAAGTGTAAAAAAAAATATTACTAGTACAAATACATGTAAAAGTATCTTTACAAGTACAACTAATATTTTTATAACCATTAGGATCACATTCAAACTCATGAGATACTAATACATTATTTTTTGAAATATCTAAATTTAATTCTTTTTGTTCTAACATATCGAAAGCTAAATCAGGATTATGACAAAAAACAACCTTATAAGTACATTTATCATAACATTCATGCTTAAATTTTAATTCAAAATATGAAGAATTTAAAATAAAATTTTTAAACTGATCTTCGCTCATATTTTTTATTTCTTCAAATTTTTTATATTGATTTGAAGAGTTTTTTATTGTATAAATTGTATTTAAATCTAAATTTTTACTTTTTAAATGGGCCAAAAATTCATCTTTCTTTAAAATACAATTTAATTTATCTGGAATTTTAGACTTATATTCTTCTTTTAAACCATCATCAAATTTAAATGTTATATCTTGTTTTTTACGAAATTTAAATGTTCCATTATTTTTACCAGGTTTTAAATTTTTATTATTATCAAAAAAGTCAGATTTATTAATAAAAACATAATTATTTTCATCTATTTTTTTACTCTTTTCTTTATCATTATTAAAATTTTTTAAAAAGTAATCTAAATTATTTTCATATATATTTACATTTGTATCAGTCCCATTTATATTTTTAGTTTCTGTTTTATTCATTTCTTCATTAATAAATTCAAAATCTTGAGAATATGAATAATTACTATATATGTCTATATTAAATTTAACATCACAAAAACTATTAATAATTGTAAAAAAAAATAATAAAAACCTTTGTAAAAAAAACATGCTCATATTATATATTTGCTAATTAAAATATTTAAAAAATTTGTTTATAAATTCATTTTTTAAGTACTCATAATTTTTACTATATAATTTATAAATAAAAGTATTTTGTAAATCATCAGAAGAAGCTCTATATTTAATATTTTTATTTAAAGAAATTAGTAATAAATCTACAAAATTATCATAAATTATTGATTCATAATAAGATAAATTATTTGTAATATTTTCTTTTTTTTGTAAATCTTCATTATTAATTATTTCATTTTTCATAATTGCATTATACATTGATATAAACATTTTATCCTTATCATCACCTACTTTCTTTAAAGTATTTATTAAATCATAAGGAAAATTTTGATATAATAGTTCATAGATAATTGACCCAAATGCAAATATATCAACTTTATTAAAATATTTTATATTAATTTTTTCACCATTTAATTGTTCTGGAGAAAAATAATGTATAGTTCCAAATTTACTAGTTTCTAAATATTCTTTTTTAAAAATTAATTTATTATTATTAAATTTTTTTAAATATTCACTTATAGAAAAATCTATTAGTTTTAAATTAAATTTATCATCTATCATTATATTATTTGGGCTAAAATCACCATGATACATACCAATATTATCCATTTGTTTTAATAAATTTATTAATTCTCCACATAAATAAATTATATCTTTTAAATTTATTTTTAATTTATTATTTTTAATAAAATTAGTTAAAGTACCATTTTCACAAAATTTAGAAACAAAAACAAATATTTTATCTTTAAATTTAGAATTTGAAATAATAAAATGTTTCTCAGAAAATGATATATGATTTTTTTCTAATAAATTTTTATTAATTATATTTTTTAATTCTTTATAATTTAATTCATTTAATATCAAACTACCATTACAAGCGCAAGAAATAAATTTTAATGCATAATTATTTTTTAAATTATCAGTAGCTTTTATTGTAAATGCAGATAATCCACTTCCAATATTATCATTATATAATTTTAAATTTTTAAACCATGTATTTATGTCAATATTTTCATTTGAATTTATATTTTCAATTATATTTTTATTTTTTATTTTATCAAAATTAATTATATTTGAATAATCAATATTAATATTAAAATTATCTACATATATTCTTTTAATATCTTCAAAAATATTTTCATTAAAAATATTTAATTCTATATCATTTTTATTTTTTTTTTCTAAAAAACGTAAATATTCGTACATTATTATTGAAAAATTATCTAATGATTTCTTTTTAATAATTTTATAAATAGTATCATCTTTTTTATTTTTTTTAAAAATAAATAATTTATTTAACATAATTGATTTATAATTATTTTGTATTTTTTTTAATTTATGACAATTTTCAAATATTTCACTAAAAATTTTAACATTATAATCTTTAAAATTAAAAATATTTAGATATTCTAAATTATAACAATTATAAAACATTTTTTTTAAATTTTTACATTTTTTTATTTTAAAATTACCAATATTTAAATTTTTTAAATTATGACATCCACAAAACATATAACTCATATCAACCACTAAAGATGTATAAAAACCTTCAATAATATATTTTCTTGCAAAATATTTAGATACAAATTCATCATATATTTCTACAAGATTAGAATCTTTATTTTTCCTAAATTCTAAATAATCTAATGACCTAAGAAGAATTTTATCATAATAAATACATAAATCTTTATTATAAAAATAAATTAATTTATTAAATGTTAATTTTGTTTTATTATTTTCATAAACTTCATCAAATGGAAGTATTATTTTTATTGTATCTTTACCACAAATATAAAAATGTTCATTATCGTCAATTGAAAAATCACCACTCTCATTAGTGAAAATTAAAAAATCAAATAATTTATAATAATAATTAGTTTTTAAATTAATATTTTCTAAATTATAACAATTATAAAACATATGATTACAATATTGTAAATTAGGAGTTGTAAAATTAGACAAATCAATCATTTTTAAATTATTACATTCAGCAAACATATATGACATATATATTACATATTCAGTATTTATATTTTTAAAACCATATATGTTTTTTAAATTTTTACAATTTTCAAACATTGAAGACATATTTTCTAAATAAAAAATATTTTCACCAATAAATACATATTCTAAATTAATACAATTTTTAAATAAAGAATTTAAATTAGTTACACCTTTTTCTAAATCATCTATAGAAACTATTTTTAAATTAATATTATCTGTAAATAAACCTCTATTTTTTTTAGAATTACAATCGTAAAAAACAACTCTCTGATCATAATTTAACGTAAATAAGCCTTTAGTATTATTTTTTATTGACTTGTAAATATCATAAGCATTTTCTTTTTTTTCTATAATTCGAATATTATCTTTATTATATTCATCTGTACAAACTTTTCTCAAATCTATATTTTCGAAATCAAAATCATTAATAATATTAATTTCATTTTCCATTGAAAAATTATTTGTATTTGAAAGAAATAGAATAATATTTTTATATCTATGTACAGCTTTTAACATATAAAAATCTATATGTTAATGCTTTGTATTATTTAATTAATAAAAAATTTAGATAATAAATATTAAAAAAATAAAACAAAATTTTATTTAAAATAAGAATTATTAGTAAAAATTTACTAACTCAAAATACAACTTTACTGTTTTCTTTAGTCATTTTAAATTAAGAAATATGCATTGTCATTTCTAGTAATATCCATCATTGATTCAACAACTGGTACTAATCTATAATTGTTTTTTGCATTTTTCATCTCATCTTTTTTAAAATTTATATAATCTTTATCATCTATATTAATTTCTTTATCGTTAATATTCAATACCTTTAATTTTACTAGATGATTCTTTGCATTTATAAATTTAGTTTCATTATCTTTTTGTAGTAAAAACAAATATTTTGTAATACTCTCTAATAATTTATTTTTTAAATCAGATTTTCCATTATCATATTTTATATTATTTTCAACACCATATATTAAATCATTGTTTTTACTATTATTTTTAATATCAGAAAACTTTAAATCTAATAAATTATCCTTTTTTAATATATCAAATGTATTTTTTTTATTATTTTTTTTACTAAAAATCTTAATTAACTCATCTTTAACATCTTTATTATCTATAGTTTTTAATTCCCCTTTTTTAGTATATTTATTCATAAAACCAACAAAAACACTATCCTCATTAGACACCAAAGGAATACATCTTGGACTCTTATCATCTTCAAATTCTTTATAAATCTCTTTTTTTAACATTTGATTATCTTTAAATTTAGTACTATTTTTGAAAAATGATAAATCTATATCTTCAACTTTATAACCATTTTCTTCAGCAAAAGCTTTGAATTCTTCTTCATTATTGACTTTATCTAAATTCTTTCCTATATTATCTTTAATCTTCTTCTTTATATTATCATCAATAACTGGTTTTTTATATAATATGGCAACTTTATATTGATCAAAACCTTTACTTTTATCAATTTCATATATCTTATAAACCTTATTAAATTCATTAACAGTCTTCCCTAATTCTACTTCTACTAACCCCTCATATTTATACTTAGCATCTTTAAATACTTCTGGTAACTTTTCCTCAGTATATGTCTCAGTATATTTCCTTTTATTATATTTATCATCAGGATCACTATCACTTTTTATCTTAGCAAATTCTAATGAATTCTTACTTTTTTCAAATTTAGTAATTAACGGTTCTAATAGATTTAAATTCGCATTTTTTAACTCTTTAGAAACTGAGAAATTATTTACAAAATAAGTTATATTATATGTTTCATCATCTTCAAATTTATTCTTATGATCATTGATATATTTTATCATTTTATCTTTATTTTCCTCAAAATCAACATCTTTATCTTCTTTTAATAAAGCAATAAAATCTACATTTACAGTATTATTTTTCTCTTTCCATCTTCTCTTAAGCTCCAAACTATTAACAAAATTAGTGTTTTTTATTATATTATCGACCTTGTTTTTAACTCTATTTTCAAATATCTCTTTTTCAATATTAGCAAAATATGATTTCATATGACCATTACTTTTCATATTTTTTAAAAAAGAATTATATTTATCTCTATCAAAATTACCGTTTTTATCTTTAAAATCACGCTTTATATTCTCATCAATATTATCTCCATAAATAACGTCTTTTTTTTCATCATCTTCAATTGTGATCTTTACTTTTTTTGCAATATCTTCTAAAACAACATTATTGATAAAATCATTAACAACAACATTATGTACAAAATTATTACAATAATTTTCATCAAGTCCATACATTCTATAAAAATTTCCATAGTAATTATTAACGTTTTGCGCTTTCTTCTTATAATCGTTAAATTCTAGATTTTTACCTAATAACGTAACAACAGTTGGACCTTCTTCAATGACTTCAGTTCTATTTTCTCTAGGATATAACCAATATCTAATAAACATCTCACCAACGAACATCGCACAACAAAATGCAAAAATACCTAATATAATCTTAGGATGGCTCCTTATCTCTCTTATCATTATATTTATGTTAACTAATTATAATCTTTAAAACATAATTTATTAAATATTATTCTCTTACTTTCTAAGTAACCACCAGGACTAAGTCCTGGACCTTAGGAACTTTTTGTAAAAAGTTCCACAAAAACTTTTACGTTTTTGCATTCGCAAAAATAGAATATATGATGTAATTTAATATATAATATATTAAGCCGGTTCGGCGTTTGAGACTTACTTTAAAAGTAAGCAAGTAATAAAGGCGCTTCGCCGTCTGAGAAGGTATCTTTGCTACTTTCTTAGAAAGTAGAACATAATATGATTCCAATTAATATTGAAAAATCTGCAAAATTAAATACAAAAGGCATTATATTATTCAAAAATGGTAGATAAAATATGTCGATGACATTACCGTAAAATAAACTAAAAGGAGCATTTTGTATTTGTATGTTTAGTAATAAACCATTAAAAATCCAGTCTATTGTATTAGAAATACCACCTCCTAATATCATTCCAGTACCATAAATAATATTGTTACTTTTAATATTTTTACTGTTTTTTTTAAATATTTTAAAAATGTAAGTTAAAAAAATAATTCGTAAAGTTAGTAAAATAATCCTTTCAATGTTAAAATTAAAAAAAGACAACCCAAAAGCAATACCTGGATTTAATAATAAATATATCGAAATTATATCTCCAATAATTGGAATTCTGTAAAATTCATTGATATTAAAGGTAAAAAAAACAATTAATTTAAACATTTGATCAATAAAAATTACTGTAAAAATTGTTAAATATAATTTATTAAATTCCATATTTATTAGTTAAAAAAATAGGAGTGCATTTTTTTTATTTTTTTAAGAATATAATACACTCCTTAGAAAAATTAAAATTTTATCAGTATCAACATTTTCGAACCAATTTATATCTTTATTTTTTCTAAACCAAGTCATTTGTCTTTTTGCATAATGTCTAGTGTTTAATTTTATATCATCAATAGCTTCTTTTAAACTATATTTTCCGTTAAGATAATTAAAAATCTCCTTATAACCTATCGTATTTAAACTATTATAATGTTGAAAATCTATAAAATTTCGAGCTTCATCGACCAATCCTTCGTTAATCATAATATCAACTCTTTTATTAATTCTATCATAAAGATAATCTCTATTTAAATTTATTCCAACGTAAATTATATTAAAATCACGTTTTTTTTTAGTTTTATTGAAATATTCATAAATAGGTTTTCCAGTGTTTTTAATAACTTTTAGAGCTCTAATAACTCTAACTGGATTTTGTAATTCTATAAAATCTCCACTTTTTGAATCTAATTTTAATAACTCATCGACACATTTTTGTAACCCTTCTTTTTGATATAAATCATCTACTAAATCATTGATTCCTTTATTAATTTCAGGAATATCATCAATACCATTACAAAGTGCATTAATATAAAAACCAGTTCCACCAACAATAACAATAATATCGTTATTTTTAAATAAATCATGTAATATTTTTAATGAATCGTGTTCATATTGAGCTACTGAATAATAGTCTTTAACATCAACAAAATCTATTAAATGATGTTTAATTTGACTTATTTCTTCATTAGTAGGTTGTGCAGTTCCTAGTTTTAAACCCTTATAAATCTGTCTTGAATCAGCTGAAACAATTTCTGTGTTAAAATATTTAGCAATATCTATTCCTAGTTTTGTCTTACCACTAGCTGTAGGACCAACAATAACTATAATAGTTTTACTATTTATATTCATATTTTTAGTTATTAAATATATTTTTCATCAAAACAATAAGAACGTCCAACAATATAATCTTTATGATTTCCATTAAAATTTTTTAATTTATAATACAAATTTAACCATAATTTCATATATTCTTTATAACTTATAACTTTTGGTTTTTTATATATTAATGAATCATAATTAAAAAAAACATCATTTATATTTCTAATTGTATAAAAATGCCATTCAGCTGCAAAAAAAATTTCACCAGTTATTGTATTTTTATCCATACTTTTGAATAAAAAATCTTTATAATTTTGTTCATTTATTTTACGAATATATACAACTTTATTTACGAAATAATCAACTTCATTAAAATAAAAAATATAATGTTTTCCACTTTTTTTTTCTTTACTTTCATTTATATAATATTTAAAATTATAATAATCTTTTAACTCTAACATTACAGATTCAATAAGATAGTATGGATACCAATTATTTTGAAAACTACCAAAACGATGTTCTTTTAAATATTTTTCAATTTCTTCTTTTAAATTACTATCCATTTTATCTTTTAATTTTTCTACATTTTTATACCAAGCTTCACTAATATTTAAACAAGATATTTTATCGCTAAAATTAGGATTATTTATAGCATCTTTAAAAAATTGACAGATTTCATAAGTTATTGGTAAATTATCTTTATTCAGATTATTATTTTCAAAAAGATTATTTAAAAGCCAAAAAAATTTACAATGATAAGGATTACTCTCTAAATAACTAAAATAAGCTTCTAAAATACAATTATTATTTTCATGAACTATAAAACATCTAGGAACCAATAAATTAGAATTTTCAAACGTAAATCTTTTATTTTCATAATCATCAGCTATTATTTCTGATAATTTTTTTACTTTTTCATTAATATTTTCACTTTTATTAATTTCATCTTGAGCTTCATTAATTTTTAAAAATCTTAATATATCATCAGTTTTTATATCTTTAATATTACTTATATCTGGAATTTCATCAGAATATAGATTTTTTACATCTATATACATTTTAAAATCTTCGATAGAGCATAAATTTTCCGATAAATATTCAAAATCAACATCATTTTTATATTTTTTATCTAACTTATTTAATTCAGATTGTGGTATTTTATATACATTTTCTTTATCTTTTTCATCTTCTATTTCTTTTTTTTTATCATTTTTTTTATCTGTAATATCTTTTGTTTTATTATTAGTTTCATCATTTTTATTATTATTTTCATTATTATTGACAATACTATACTTTGATGAACAACCACTTAATATTTCAAAATTATTTGAAATTAAAAGAAGAATATAAGTAAAAATAAACATATTTAATATTATATTTATCTATCTTTTTTATTACAATTAGAACACTTTAAACATTTTCCACCACATGTAGCACAACATTGTGTATTTTTATCTAATTTAGGTGTAACATTTTGTTCTTGAACTGGTGGAATATATTGTGGCTGAACATATTGTGGTGGATTTATAGGTTCCCCTTCTTCTTCTATATAATTTTTAAAATATTCTAAATCTGGATCTGGAGCACCTGTCTCTTTTAAAAAAGTACCTTTAGCTTTTTCATTAAAATTAATACTTAATTCAAAATGATCATGAGTACCCTTTTTATAAAATCCATCTGAGTTAAGAATTTGTTCATAAAAATCTTCAGGAATATAACATCCTTCAACTTTTTTTGATTTAAGATAATCAATAATTTGTTTTTTCTTACTTTCATCACTAGGATCTTTTAAATTTAATAAAATTTTATGTGTTTTTTTTGTTAATTCTCCATTTAATTCTGTACCTTCTAATGGTACAAATTTTACTTCTGCAATCATTGTCTTTAATAATTCACATTTTTCACCAACTTCAATATCTATCGTTGAATTATCTGTTAAATTAAAAATGTTAGTTTCACTAATACCTTCATTATTTTCTATTTTTAATGTTCCATTATCTGCATTTTTGAATGTATAACTTATTGGATCTATAGGTTCATCTATTGCATTAAATGCATAACTTAAAAAATCAATTTCACAAGTTGCTTTATAGTCTGAATCTTTATTTTTACATTCACCTATTAATTTACTAAAATGTTCTTTTAAGGCATCTCTTAAACTTTCTAATATACCTTTTATTGAAAAATTATTAAGATATAAGTCTAATTTAAAAGAATTAGGACATTCTGCATCTAATATATAATTTTCTGGAATCTTAAAATTTACAGTTATATTTCTTTTAAACTTTAATGAAGGTATATCTAAACATAAATTTTCGTTTTCATCATTTTTAAAATCATAAATTTCATTACCGTTTTTTACATAAAAACTAACATAACCATCCTTATAAGTATTTTTTAATAATTCATCAATTGTAATTGTTTTATTTTCACCATATTGTTTTTCACTTAAAGTTATATTATTAGGTAAATTTTGAGTTTTTAAAGTTTCGTAAATTGATTTTCCTAAACTATATTTACTAATTTCATGTAAATATTGTTTAATTTCTATTGGATTAGTCAAAGTAATATTCTGTCCAAAGATATTTACATTTTTTACTTTACATTTTTCTATTTTTGTCATAATATCATCAGAAAAGAAATAAAATCTTACTGAATTACATTTTTTACTACTTAAATCTACTTTTCCATTTTTTTTAATATCTACTATTTCAAATTTTTCTTCATTAGTATCTTTATCTTTATTAAACAATAAAACTCTACAAGTCATTTCTTCATTAATTCTTTGGTATTTTTCTTTATCTGAATTATATTCATAATTACAACGACTTAAGAATTCTTTAATTTCATCTATTCCTGTATCTTTTTTTAATTCAAAATCAGTTTCATTTGCACTTGTCTGATTATCATTTATGTCAAAATATTTAAATTTACATTTATTAGTGGCTGGTTCTTTACATTTTATTATATAAAAAAATGAAAAACCTAATAAAAAAATAAATAAAAAATTCCTTTTATTCATATTTATTGTTATATCAAAAACACAAAAAAAACAAAAAAAACTATAATACTATCATTAATGCAATTAAGGTATCTATCCTAATAGAATATTGAATTTGATAACAATATCTAGTATATAATTTTATTACCATTAAATATTCATTTTAATATTTTTCATGAAAATTTTTGATAAAATATTAATTTATAGACTTTTATAAGTTGTTTTTATTTATTTATCATTATTAATATACTTAAGCTCACTAAGATATTTAGTTGTTTTCCAACGTTTTTTCGTTAGTTTTTATATTATCAATTTGAATATTGTTATTATTATTAGAAGAACTGCTTTCTTCAAAAGAACTTATATTTTCACGCGATAAACTATTATTGTTTATATTATTAGTAATATTTATATCTTGGTTATTATTGATATTAATAATGTTACCGAAATTTATATTATTATTTCGATCAAATGAGCTGTCATCTTTAATATTTACCTCTTGTGTATTACTTTCTTGTTTATCACTATTCATACAATTAATGTAGTTATGTCCGTAATATATTGAGTTTGCCAAAAATAGATTTTTATATAATTTTATTACCATAATTGTTACACTTTTTGTTTAATAAATTTTTACGTTTAAAAAATTTATAACCTAAAAAATATATGTTAAGATTTTTTTATTATTAAAAAAATAAATTTTAATAGCATATTTTGTTTAATGTTACTTTTAGCAATAGGTAATGCATTTTACTTTTGACTTTCTAGCAATAGATTTGATTTCCCACCTGTTTTTTTACCTAAAAATTTTATTTGTGTATTATTTTCATTGTCTACATTTTCAATCTGTAATTTTTGTTCTTTACTAGTTGTTGTTTTTGTTTCATAAAGTATTTTCATAATATTTTTTGCACAATCGTCAAATTTATCTCTATAAACAAAACCATTTTCTTCTATAATTGAATTTAAAATAGACTTATATGAAATTTTTTCTCCATTTTCTAATTCCACAACATGATTTTCTAAAAATATATTTTTATAAAAATCGCTATTTTTCATGTCAAGTATATTTTTAATTTCGTTAAATTTTTCAACATTTTTTTTCTTTAGAGCATCTATTATTCTCTCATTTTTTTTTTCATAATCTTTTCCTTCCGAAATAACAGTGTATAATACTTTGGATTCTAAAAGTTCTCTAATTTTATCAAACTGTATCAGCTTACAAGAAGTTGGAATTATATTTAACTTATTATATATAATTTCATCTTTTTTAAGTACTGCATTTAAATATTTTATTAAAAAATAATTATATTTTCTAATTATTATATCCATTAAATATTTTTTTTCATCTATAGTACATAATACTTCTTTTTCTAATAAGTTATTTTTATCAAGTTCTTTTCTTTCACTTCTTCTTTTATATTCTATCAGATTTAAATTAGAAAAATCTTCTCCTAAACCTTCGTTTTTATTATAATCACTGTTGATTTCTATGTAATCTTCATTTTTAATCTGTGTTTTATTTTTTATACTAGTCCTTGTTGTTATATTATCAATTGTTTTTATAAGATCTTTTGCATAATCGTTAAATTTATCTCTATATTTATCACCATATTCATCTTTAATTGAATTTAAAATAGACTTATATGAAATTTCTTTTTCATTTTTTAATTTCACAACCTCATTTCCTAAAAATATATTTGCATAAATATCGCTATTTTTCCTGTTAAGTATACTTTTAATTTCATTATATTTTTCTTTTTTTCTATTCATTATACGTGTACATAAACTTTCATTTTTTTTATTTTTACATCTTTTATTTTCTTCAGCAATAGTTTTTACTACACAGGAATCTAAAAATTCTTTAATTACATCGAACTTCTTACCACTAATAGTTTTAAATTTTTGAAAAAAACCTTTAACTTTATTTTTTTTTAATATTGAATTTAAATATAATTGTAAAAAACAATTATATTTTCTAATTATTTTATCTATTATATTTTTTTTTTCAAATTTATCATGTATTACTTTATCTTCAGATGAGTTATTTTTATCAAGTTTTTTTCTTCTACCTCTTTTTTTTTGTTTTGTTATATTAAAATATTTCAATTTTTTTTGAATTCTATCTCCTATTTGTATTTCTTTTGTTTTTTTATTATTTATTACATTATTATTCCTATTATAATTTATATTATCAGGAGATTTATCACTAATGTTATTGTTCTTATTTACTATAAAATATTGTTCTCCATTATCAATTGATTCTTTTTCATTATAAGATTTCTCTTCCATATAATTTTTTAAAAATGAATCAGCCTCAAATTCATTATTCACATAATTTTTTAAAGTTTCATCATCATATTCATATTCCATACAATTAATGTAGTTATGTCCATAATATATTGAGTTTGCTAAAAACAGCTTTTTATATAATTTTATTGCCATATTCGTTATATTTTTTGTTTAACAAATTTTTACTTTTAAAAAATTTATAAACTAAAAAATAAGTTTTAAAGTTTTTTATTATTAAAAAAATAAATTTTATTTTATAAAAATTTTTATTTCTAAATTTAATTATTAACAAAAATTATTAACTATGACTATATTTGCTTTTTTATAAATTTTACATTTAAAAAATTATATAAAATAGAATTTTCCACATTTAAGTTACATCTTATAAACATTTATAATACAACTAAAAATTATATAAATTATTAAAAAAAAGATTTAATTTTATATTTTTTTTAACTTAAAAATATATATGTGTCAAGATCCTGATAAATATTACATTTTAAATATGTTTCCTTATCCTTCTGGAGATGGTCTTCATGTTGGTCATCCATTAGGATATGTAGCTAGTGATATATATGCTAGATATAAAAAAATGAAAGGATATAAAGTCTTAAATCCAATGGGTTTTGATTCTTTTGGTCTTCCAGCAGAACAATATGCTATATTAACAGGTCAACATCCAGCAATAACAACTGATAATAATGTAAAACATTATATAGATCAGATGAAAAATATAGATCTAGATTTTGATTGGGATCGTAAATTTAACACTTCTGATCCACAATATTATAAATGGACACAGTGGATTTTTATAAAAATGTTCAATAGTTTTTATTGTAAATTAGATAATAAAGCACATTATATTGAAGATCTTTATAGATATTTTGAAAAAAATGGTACTAAAGATATAAGAGATTATGTGTTTTTTAAAGATTCTAAATATGATTTTACAGCAGAGGAGTGGAATAGTTTTACTGAAGATAAAAA
>Ga0256405_10004190_pt1 | contig 27623 bp, 23 predicted proteins | sample RumenRJG_02DNA_FD_189096 | JGI IMG/M metagenome (GOLD analysis project Ga0256405, IMG submission 189096) | Bovine rumen microbial communities from Lethbridge, Alberta, Canada - RJG_02 | ecosystem: Host-associated > Mammals > Digestive system > Stomach > Rumen | place: Canada: Alberta... | reverse complement strand
TCTAGATCTGTAATATTCATTCTTGGGTCTCGTTTTAATTTTGTTTTTTTTTTCACTAAAAATTATAACGCAGACCTTTTTTTATTTCTCTATCTTGTTGCTATCCCACACTTTTCTGTACAGACCCTTTGTTTTCTACAATTTTCTCGCTCAATTTATGTTCTTTGTATTCTCTTTTATATAAGCATTATGGAAATTTAGAAACAAGTGTACAATTTGAGACTCGACTGTGATTAGCAAAATCCATAATTTTTCTCATCCTAATTTAGGTTAATTTAAAAGTTTCTGAATGGCTGAATGTTCGGCTAAGGCCTCAAGACTTCCATTGGCAATATCGGTCTTCAGGTACTCTGCTCTCTCGCGGAGCGGCTTTAGTAACACTTCTTTCAATAACACTCCAAAATATGCCAGCCTATCTTTGAAACTTAACTCCCGACCATTATCCATAGTGAGATTTAAATTTGAATTCATAAAGGCATCGACTATTCTCTCATACTCGGTATCCCTGACATGCTCTATAAGATTAGCAGGTGTCAGTTCCGGACTTTCCTCAATCATACGCAGTAACATGTTTAACTGCGTTGTCCCAGGGATTTCAAGATGCTGACAAAGTTCAGCAAATTCTGCAAGATGAAAATCCTCATAAACGGAAGAAACCACAATCGGTTGCTGGATCACAAAAGCCATTAGGCGACGCATTGGTGAATTAAGATCTATCTCATTACTTTCATTACTTTCATTTTTTTCGGTAAATAATGTTAAATCTCGTTCCTTTTTTTCATGAGGCTTCTCAATTTCCTTGTTCACCATGTCATACAACTGATTAGCCGGGATCCCAGAAGCTCCACACAGCAATTGAATAGACACTGCTCTTAAAGGATCAACTGGAATACGAGAAATCAAGCGTACTGTCTCACCAATAAAAGCTGTCAGTTCATTCGGAGCCTTAAGATTATACTGTTCGGCATTATGCATCACTAAAAATTCAGGATAGCTCATTGCTCCGTCAACATATTTATAAAAAGCCAAAAGCCCCTCTTCACGCACCAGACTATCTGGATCATGCTCCTGTGGCAGAAAGGCAAAATTAATCTTTTTATTGTCTGTAAGAATTGGAGTGATAACTTCTAAGGCATGCCATGCTGCATGTCTGCCAGCACTATCACCGTCATAACAGAATACAATCTTATCCGTATAACGGAACATCATCTTAATCTGTTCTGGTGTTGTAGCAGTACCCAATGAGGCTACAGCAGTAGTACAGCCAGCCTGTCTAACGGCAATCACATCCATATACCCTTCTACCACAATCAGGCGTTCTGGATTATTATTATTGAGCAACAGTGACTCATACAGGCCAAAAAGCTCATTACGCTTATGATATATTGGGGTTTCCTTGGTATTGAGATATTTAGGTTTATCATCACCCATGGTTCTGCCACCAAAGGAGATAATGCGACCTTTTCTGTCAAAAATCGGGATCATTACCCTATTTCGGTACATATCATGAACACCATAGTCACCTTTAACCAGCATACCAAGATCAATAAGACACTGTTCCTCATTTTTATTTCTGGCAAGATTATCTCTTAAGAAGTTGGGGATCGCCGGAGCATATCCCAATCTTAATTTTGTTATGGTTTCCTCAGATAACTCTCTTTTCTCTTTAAAGTATTCAAGTCCTAAAACTCCCTTTTCCGATCGAAGAACCTTAGAGAAAAGCGAAGCACACCGATCCATAATCTCATAATAGGTTTTAAATCTATCGGCTTCCGACTTAGAATGCAAAGATGAGGTTTCGTACTCAACCTCAAGACCTGCGAATTGAGCCACCTCCTCAACTGCTGAAACAAAATCTAGATTCTTATACTCCATGATAAAGTCAATAACATTACCATGTTTCTTGCAACCAAAACAGTAATACATCTGCCTTGAAATGTTCACATTAAAGGAGGGAGTTTTTTCCTTGTGAAATGGGCAACAGCAAACATAATTTGTCCCCTGTTTCTTCAGGGTAACATAATTGTTGATGAACTGCTCTATAGAAACACTAGGCAGCAATCTGTCAGTGATAAATGTTTTTTTGATATATGGCATGTTCTAACACTCTTTAGGCTCTGCCGCTAATTATTTAAGACTCTTTTTGTCACACGAATAAACATTCCTGTTGCTACTTTACACCTTTGTTCAGCAAAGACGCATATGACTATGCTCATAGTATATCTGATGTTTTTTTTCGTACTAAAAAAAAGATAAGACTTTTTTATAAATATCTAAAAACACGCTGTAACATCTTGAACTTAAATAAAAAAAAATAAATATATGAATATGTTAGAAAATTTTATAGAAATAACTATAGTGAGGAGAACTCTTTATGAAAAAAAAGCCACACATGAAGCACATTAACTGCGCTAAAGATTATTTTTTTCTAATGAGTACGTGTACAATAATTAAATTATAGCTTAAGTAATTCTTTGTTTTACATTCACGTCTTAAGTGTTCGGAGGCGCAATGTCTACATACATAATAGGAGATCTTCACGGTTGCTATGATGAGTTCTCCATGCTGCTACATAAAATTGAATTCGACGGTAACCGCGATGAACTCTTTTTAACAGGAGATCTGATTGGCCGCGGTCCTAAACCTCTAGAAACACTGCAGTTAATTCTCAAGCAGAAACAAGTTTACCCTGATAAAATCCACTGTGTTTTAGGCAATCACGATCTGAATTTTTTGGCGGTAGCTCTGGGTTACCATAGTGCCAGAAAAAAAGATAACCTTGACAGTGTACTACAGGCAAAAAATCTTGATGACATTCTCGATTTTTATTTTCATACCCCATTACTCCACATTGATCATCTAAAGAAACTGGCTGTCTCGCATGCAGGAGTTTATCCACTTTGGGATCTTGAGGAAGCCCAAAAACATGCTGATGTACTAGCAGACGTCTTTAGCAGCACCATTGATAGAAAAATATTTCTAGCCAATATGTATGCCGATCACCCTTGTGCCTACAGTTCAGAACTAAAACCTGATGATTTAAACTACTGGCGTTTTGTAGTGAATGTCTTCACTAGAATGCGACTGTGTGACAAGAAATATAATCTTGACTACGGACATTCTGACATCTCTGCAAAAGATGCAGAGAAATACAAACTCTACCCATGGTTTAAGTTCAATGCCCCTTATTTATTCCGCAAAACCCCATTTACACTGGCTTTCGGTCACTGGGCGGCACTAAATGCTGAATGCAATGTCGAGCAAATCATTGCTCTTGACACCGGATGTGTATGGGGGAATAAACTTACTTGCTACTGTCTTGAAAGTAAAAAGCGGATCAGCGTCAAATCAGGAGTCAAGATCGAGTTCAGTTCGATTAAAGGGTAAAGCGCAGAGGATCCTGATTTTTCAGCGTTTCAAAAAAATACTCTAACCCAAGTTCCTGAGAATAGTGTTTTTCACTTGAGACCACCGTGAATTTATCAGGATCTATAAAAGGAAAATAGGTATCCCCCTCAAAGGCTCGATCCACCCGTGTCAGATGCAGCGTAGAGGTATAAGGCAGGGCCTCACTATAGAGACGGGAACCTCCAATTACCATTAGGATACTGGTAGTGCATTTTTTTAGTGCTTCTTTAAGGTCTGATACCACCTCTAATCCCTCGACCTCATCTTTAAAAGTACTGCTTATCATGATATTTTGGCGTTTAGGTAGAACCCTGCCGATAGATAGAAAGGTATTCTTGCCCATGACCACGCTATAGCCTGAGGTAATGGCTTTAAAATGTTTTAAATCATCACTAAGATGCCAAGGGATCTGACCATTCACCCCGATGACGCCATTTCTCGCCACCGCCACCACCATCTGTATATCAACCATAGTCCATACCTTATACTATTCTAGGCCCGATAAATAAACTCTGGACCTTCCTCGTCATCATCTCTAACCCTATCCTCTTTCTTTTCTACAAGAGGCTCAGTCCAGACAAAGGTGTCAGCATTTTTCTCCTTACCATTTTCAGTCTCAGCACTCTTCATGGTATCCACCATTTCCTGCAGCGCATAAAGAAGCGCATTGACACCGGTTTTCTGAAGTCCGGAGATTAAAAAGGTTTTACTAGGCACCACCTCCAAGGAAGAGGCAATTTTATCAAGGATCTGCTGGGCCTCATCCTCATCGCCCAAATCAACTTTGTTGGCCACCAAGTAGCGAGGCTTCTCATACAGAGAATGAGCATACTCCTTAAGTTCTCTTTCAATAATAAGAGCGTTTTCCACGGGATCAGAGTTGTCTACGGGAAAGACATCCACTAGATGAACTAATACTCTACAACGTTCTAGATGTTTTAAAAATCTGTGACCAAGTCCAGCACCCTCTGAAGCACCTTCAATTAAACCAGGAATATCCTCTATTACAAAGGAACGTCCCTGTGTAGTACGAACTACTCCCAATGACGGCACCAAAGTCGTAAAAGGATAATCGGCTACTTTAGGTTTGGCAGCTGAAACGGATCGCACAAAAGTAGATTTACCGGCATTTGGTAAACCAACAAGACCAACATCTGACACCAAAAGCATTTCCAGTTTCAACTGCCTAGACTCACCCTTAGTCCCATTGGTCTTTTGTCTTGGAGCCTGATTAGTAGCGGATTTGAAATGAGTATTTCCAAAACCATGCCGCCCGCCACGAGCAACGCACAGACGCTCCTTAGGCTTATTCAAATCCCCTATAACCTCACCTGAATACAGATCAGTGATCCTTGTTCCCACAGGAACCTGCAGAATGAGATCGGCACCTTTGGCACCGGTACAGTCAGCAGTACCACCGTTTTTCCCGCGCTCTGCTGCGTAATGCTTTGTGAATCTATAATCGACTAGAGTATTGAGATCCTCACTAGCCACTAGGTATACATTGCCACCGTCACCACCATCACCGCCATCAGGTCCGCCTCGCGGTATATATTTTTCACGTCTGAAACTGATAATACCGTTACCACCATCTCCAGCCTCTACACGAACTACCGCCTCATCCACAAACTTCATTCAAGTAACTCCAGGTAAGTAAAAGTTTTTTTCTATATACAAATACCCATAGACTAAAAAGGCCCGCATCCGCGAGCCTCTAAACAAACAATGTATCCTTGTTACTGCTGAGTTTCAACAATCTCAACAAATTTACGACCTTTAGGGCCGCGAGTAACAAAAGAAACCTTGCCACTAGACTTAGCAAAGAGAGTATCATCTCTGCCAATGCCTACATTGGCTCCAGCATGAAAATGAGTACCACGCTGACGAACAATGATACTACCTGCTGAAACAACTTCACCAGCATAAGCCTTAACGCCTAAACGCTGGGATTGTGAATCACGACCGTTACGGGATGAACCACCGGCTTTCTTGTGTGCCATTTTAGTTTTCTCCTTTATTACTGATGAATACCAGTAATCGTTAAACCAGTATACCACTGACGGTGACCGGTAACCTTCTGGTGATGTTTACGACGACGGAATTTTACAATTTTGATCTTCTCGCCGCCATGTGCACCTAATACCTTTGCAGTAACCTTTGCACCTTCAATATAAGGGGTACCAACTTTAATATTAGTACCATCAGAAATTAAAAGAACATCCTTAATTTCGAATTCGCTGCCAGCCTCAGTTTCCATAAGATCAACGCTGATAACATCACCTTCAGAAACTTTATACTGTTTGCCGCCGCAAAAAACAACTGCGTACATGCTTCAAAACTCCAGGGAAATACAGGGACTAAAACCTGTTACCAAAAGAAAATTTGCCCATACAGGGCGATAATGGGTCATTATTTTACAAGCAAATAACAAACATTGCAAGATAAATATAAAAAAAGCACAAATATCCTACTACACAAAAATCCTGCTAAGTTAAGTATAGTAATCCTTCTACAAAGCGCCACATTTCGTAGCGAATCTCCAAGATTATGCTTCAGGTCTGTGATTTTAATGCTTATCTCTTATTTTTTCAAGATTTATATAATGAATGGCTTTGCGTATAATGCTACAATACACAAAAAAATTAACTGTAAGAATATTCATGGATAAACTAGAAACATTATTGAATCATCATCTTAATCAGGTGGAGGAGTGCTTGCGTTCTTCTCTTTCTGGTTCCGTGTACGAGAATTCTGTCAACGAAATGTGCTTACGTATCGTCAGCTCAGGAGGAAAAAGGATTAGACCTAAGATTGCCATACTTGTGTGGTATGCTCTTCATGGCACGGAACCTGAGACAAGACTTATCCATTTTGCCTCTGCAGCTGAGATTCTGCATACCGCTACTTTAGTTCACGATGATGTTATTGATAAAGCCACAGTACGACGCGGTGTGAAAACTCTCAATGAAACAGAAGGCAATCACCTTGCAGTTTTAGCAGGAGATTATCTTTTCACCAAATGTTTTATGTTCATAAATGAGGTGAATGAAAAGGAATTGGCTCAACTTATGAACAAGACCCTCGCTTCTCTAGTTACGGGTGAAATCAATCAGCTGCAGAATAAAGACAATCTTGATATCACCCTTGAGGACTATCTAAATACCGTTTACTGCAAAACCGGTGCACTCTTTGAACTGACAAGTGCAGGTACAGCGATTGTCGCCAAACAGTCTCAGCAGACAGTGGATATGTTAAGAGAGTACGGCAAACAGCTTGGCATCGCCTTCCAGGTTACTGATGATATGCTTGACTACACTGCAAACAGTAAAACACTAGGCAAAAATATCGGTGAGGATCTTGAAGATGGCAGAATTACCATGCCACTTATCTTCGCACTCAAAAAATGTCCCCAAGATGAACACGCAATCCTAAAAAATGCAATTTTAAATAATAATCTGCCTCAGGTTCTTAAGTTCATCGAAAAAACGGCTGCTATTGAAGAGTGCACAAAATTTGCACTTGAGGCAGCCAACAGAGCCAAAGACAGTCTAACTGCACTGTCACCAAGTTGCTATAAGGATGCCCTCATAGATTTGGCTTTTAAAGCCTGCAACCGCAGTTACTAGAGCTTTAACCGCCATTCATGAGCATCTAGTTATACATAGAATATCGTATTAGGCAGAATAGGCCCTTCTTTATCCTACATAATGCCAGCACGCATCAGGTCGTGAAAGTTAAAGGCTCCAATTGGATGATTTTCATCATCGGTTACCACCATAGAATTGATTTTAAGACTATGCATGATGGCAAGAGCCTCTGCTGCTAGCATTTCTGCTCTTACAATTCCTTTGACATTTTTACTCATGAGTTTTGCAATAGGATCACTGATAGTAGCTCCTTTTTCAAGCGATCTACGTAAATCACCATCAGTATAAACTCCTACAAGTTCATTGCTGTCATTGACGATGCAGATGAATCCTAAAGATTTTTTTGTCATTTCAAAAAGAGCATCCCTAAGTGTAACATTCTCCAGCACCTTAGGAATTTCCTCATCTTTATGCATAATATCCTGACAGTGCACTAAAAGTCGGCGGCCCAAAGCCCCACCAGGATGGCTTAAGGCAAAATCCTTTTCAGTAAAGCCGTGAGCCACAATTAAGGCTACCGCCAGCGCATCACCAATCACAAGCTCACAGGTTGACGAAGACGTAGGAGCAAGATTAAGAGGGCATGCCTCATGTGCCACATGGGCACTAATACTCACATTAGCGGCTTTGGCAAGGCTTGAGTTAAGATCTCCTACAATGGCGATAAGCGGGATCTGGCGTCTTTTTAAAATCGGAATGAGCACCTTTAACTCATCACCTTCTCCTGAATTAGAAATAGCAATAACGCTATCATTTGGTCCAATCATTCCCAAGTCACCGTGGGCGGCTTCTCCTGCCTGAATAAAAAAAGATTGGGTTCCGGTACTGGCTAAAGTTGAAGCAATCTTAGTAGCAACATGTCCCGATTTGCCAACTCCCGTTAAAATCACCTTACCTTTGGTTTCCATAATGATGTTGCAGGCTTTTGCAAAATTCTCACCGATGGTTGGGATCAGCGCAAAAATAGCCTGGGCCTCCTCTTTTAGAACATTTATACCTGCTTCTATAAAAGACTTGGAATCCACTTTATCTCTCCATATGAAAAAAAATCTGAATCTATAATAAACGAAAAAGCTAGATGATAATATTTTATAACAGTAAGAACCGGTATAAAAAGCATAAATCTCACAGTAAAAAGAGTCGCAAAGGATAATAACAAAATCAGCGTATCGATAATTACCACTGGTTACCGTTTCTAGCGTAAAACATGCAGAATCATGGCTCAAAGCGGCATATTGACTTTACCCCACAGAAACAGCATATGTTATTAGATGTGATTATCCCTTTTTAAACCACCATTTATCGAAATTTTTTTAGAATTTTCAATTAAGATAAGAATGTTACTGCTGTAATGGTTAAATCAGAGTATATCTATAAGAGAAACAGTTAAGACTTGCATTATTGAACATAAGTGTGGGTTATTTTCAGGCTGCCTACGGCCTCTCAGCGGAGTTTCTCTTGACTGCTATCACATTGTCGACATGAGCGGAAGTCCAGGCTATCATGACGACAACCTTGAATGTGTAAAATATCTTAAAAAAGATATTCTGTTTAATTTTACCAAATGAAACCTACGGAGATTTTATAAAATTGAATAAACCTTTAATTGCTGTACCTATCGGAGATCCTGCCGGTGTCGGTCCTGAAATTGTAGTTAAAACTCTGGCAAATGATGAAGCCATAAATGCTGCCGATGTCATTGTCATAGGTGATCGCAAGATTGTGGAACAGGCTATCGGAATTACCGGAGTTAATCTTACTGTCAATATTGTGAAAAGTCCTAAGGACGGAAGATACGAAAAAGGATGTATAAATCTCATAGACCTTGACAATATTGATATGCAGAAGTTTGCCTTTGGCAAAGTTTGTGGCATGTGTGGCAAGGCTGCCTATGAGTATATTGCCAAATCCATCGAACTTGCCATGAACCAGGAGGTACTAGCCGTAGCAACCCCGCCTATCAATAAAGAATCTTTGCGTGCCGGTAATATCAATTACATTGGTCATACCGAGATCTTCGGAGCACTTACCCATACTCCCGATCCTCTGACACTCTTTCAGGTACATAAACTTCGGGTATTTTTTTTAACTCGTCATGTATCCCTTCTTGAAATGCTGGGAATGATTAAAAAGGAGCGTATCAAGGATTATGTCAAACGTTGCACCGATGCTCTTCACAAGTTAGGAGTAACGGAAGGCACCATGGCAGTGGCAGGTCTTAATCCTCATTCAGGAGAACACGGACTCTTTGGTTTTGAAGAAGTAAACGTGATTACTCCTGCCTGTAAAGAGCTGCAGGATGAGGGTTTTAAAGTGGTAGGTCCGGTTCCTGCTGACAGTGTCTTTCATCTGGCACATCAAGGTAGATACAACAGTGTACTCTCGCTCTATCACGATCAAGGTCATATTGCCACCAAGACCTTAGACTTTGAAAGAACAATCTCTATTACAGCTGGCATGCCTATTCTTAGAACTTCAGTCGACCACGGTACCGCATTTGATATTGCCGGTAAAAATCTGGTCAGTGCCGTCAGCATGATTGAGGCTGTAAGACTGGCGGCAGAATATGGGCCTAATTTTATCCGCAAACAGACAACAAAAGAAGCATAGCAAAAAAAGAAGGCTGATTTCCTACCGTATGCACTGCTTTATCAAAAACTCAAGTACAGTCAGATGGAAATAAGACTCATAAAAGACAATAAAATGGAATAATTAGTAAAAACTATGCAGCTGCTAGCAATATTTTTCGACATTATTTTAAGCATACAGGAGAAATAAATCTGTCATCACTTTACAAAGTAACCGCGTAAAAAATAATTCTAGCGACATGGGTGATATAGACCCCATCCTAAACTGTAGAAACTAAATCCTACAAAATCATAGGGACACAATTAAATCTTGCTATCATAGCATGAGGTTTGAAGCTAAATTGCTAGTTATTCCAGCAATGCTACTGTCTCTTGCAGTAGACACAGTCGGGGCCAGCAAAGACCATCACATAGGCTTTGACGTTTTTGTCTTTAAAGTTCAGGGCAGATTTGTACTCTAAAACCTCACAGGAGGCCTTTTCTAGGAGTTTTTTTAAAGTGCTCTCGTTACTCTTGTCGGCGCCTTCTGTTTTAGTTATATACTTTAACTCAATAAGGTAGATGCACTCGTTAATTTTGCCTTTGTTTACGGTAATGACCAAATCCGCGTATTTCTCGCCCTGCCCTTTAATCTTTAAGGATTTTTGCATGCTGACGGTAAAATTACGTCCCCTTACCGTCTCAAGTTTGGCAAATAACAGCATATTTAGCGCCATTTCACTCATGTGCAGCAATACCTGATTGGTCATAATGCTGCTTAAATATTCAGTACAGGTGAGCGCAGCTGTCATCATCGAGGTATTTAATGGAGAGGCTTTTATCTACAAAAGCCCGATTTTTTTGACGAAATGAATCAAAAGATGCCTGTCCATAAGGATTATTAAGCAATTTGACGGTACACTCTGACATAAGACGGCCTCCAAAACCTCGTTCTAATCTGATTATATCAGATACAGAAAAATCTGACGAAACCCTAGGGTAAGGTTAAATAGAAAAGTAAAGGAAAGACACATAATTAAAACGTTATCATTCTAGCGGTCTTATGTTTCTAAAGTAAATCAGATATGTCCTGAAGTTTAAGGACTGTATAACTTTTGTATAGCTAGCTAAATGATAGAGATTTATTACTAGTACATCATTCGTTAAATACGCTAGTTAATCAATTGCATAAGAACCCCCTGTATATCTTCTATCTTCCACTACCAGCGATACGATACCCAAAGAAGTTTCATTGTTTCCTTTAGCCAGTCCTCAATATGAGTTTTTAAATCCTCTAAAGAATATAGCCTTAGGTGTCTCAAAAATTGTTTCGCGCATTTACTAAAGAAAATATCGATAAGATTTAACCATAAAGCATATTTAGGGGTAAATGCTGTACTAGCATTGATGGAATCTCAGTAAGATCGGTGATGAGTAAATGCAAGATTTATAATGAAACAATCCTTCTATCAGCGCTCTGGTAGAAGGATGAAAAAAGAATTGCAACAAAATCAAATTTTTCTAATCTGCAAAGGGATCATCAAGATATATGGTCTGTTCCCTTTCAGGACCTGTGGAAAGAATTGCCACTTTGGCTCCTGAGAGTTCCTCAAGTTTTCTTATGTATTTTTGGGCATTTTCCGGCAAATCGTCCCATTTTGTAATACCAAAGGTGGACTCCTTCCAGCCTGGCATTGACTCATATACCGGTGTCACTCCCTCATATTCATGAGCAGAGAGTGGAGGCAGTTCGCTTAGTGTCCCATCTTTCAATTTATAGGCGGTACATATTTTTAGCTCATCCATCCCATCTAACACATCCATCTTCATAAGTGCAAGACCGGTTATTGAGTTAATGGTTACAGCACGACGCATAGCCACGGCATCATACCAGCCAGTACGACGAGGTCTACCAGTGACAGCACCAAACTCAGCACCACGTTTACGAATGCCTTCACCAATTTCATCATTCAACTCGGTTGGGTATGGACCACCACCGACGCGCGTTGTATAAACCTTAGCAATACCGAGCACATAGTCAATATCAAGAGGTCCGGCGCCAGACCCAGTGACACAACCTCCGGCTACGGTATTTGAAGAGGTCACGTACGGATAGGTACCATAGTCGATATCAAGGAAAGTTCCCTGAGCACCCTCGAATAAGACTTTTTGGTGCTCTTTTTTGGCATTTGCGAGGATCAAAGAGATATCAGCAACCATACTCAAAAGACGTTCACGGATGTTCTCAAGATATGAGTACACCTCATCAAATGAAATTTCCGGCTCTTTATAATAATTCTTTAACTGAAAATTTCTGTATTCAAGAAGGTTTTTAAGACGCTCCTTTAGAAACTCCATATCATAGAGATCACCCACTCTTACTCCGCGGCGGGCAACTTTATCTTCATAGCAAGGGCCAATACCGCGACCGGTGGTGCCGATTGCACTTTTACCGCGCAATTTTTCTGCCCCTTTATCAATGGCAGGATGAACTGGCAACAATAAAGAAGATCCTGCTGACAGTTTAAGCCGTGACTCCACATTTTCAACCCCGGCACGATTCAGTTCTTCAATTTCTTCAAAAAGGGCACTTGGATTAACAACCACACCAGAACCAATAAGGCACAAACAGTCCTTATGTAAAATTCCCGAAGGAACAAGACGAACAACAACCTTCTTGCTGCCAACCACCAGAGTATGACCGGCATTGTTGCCGCCCTGACTTCTGACGACAATATTTGCCTTGGAAGTCAACAGATCGGCAATTTTTCCTTTTCCTTCATCACCCCATTGTGTTCCTAACACAATCACATTATTTGGCATGATTATTTCCTCGTTGAAAGTTACGTTTCATATACAATCTATGATTTATTTTAAAACTGCGTTGGTATTGTTAAAGTATTTGAAAAACTCGCTATCAGGTTCCAATACCAGAACATCATTACCAGAAGCCATGGAAGTTCTATAGGCATCCATTGAGCGCAGGAACTCAAAAAGAGTCGGATTCTGTGAATAAGCCTGAGCATAAATTCGAGTTGCCTCAGCATCACCTTCACCGCGTAAGGTACGAGCCTGTCTTTCGGCCTCAGCAATCTTCACAACCACTTCACGGTCGGCATGAGCCTTAATGGCTTCGGCTTCCTTACGCCCCTGAGAACGGTGGAGTTTAGCCACCGCATCACGCTCTGCACGCATACGCTGATAAATGGAATTGGATACTTCAGGAGGCAGATTAATCTGCTTCATTCTCACATCAACAATCTTGATCCCCAAGGCTTTGGCAGAAGCACCAATATCCTTCAACGCATTCTGCATCACCTCATCACGTTTGGACTGACTTGATGAAACATTATCTGTTAGGATCTGTCCATCACCGCTGGCGTCAAAGTCATTTTCCTCATAAGTAGCATCTTTGCCACTCTGCCCCGACACTATCTGATGAATGGTTAGGCGACCAATCTGACTACGCAGAGAGTTGTTGATACGACGGCGCAGAAGTTCCTCAGCCTGCATTTTGTTACCACCGGCTGTAGTCAGGTAATAGGTTGCCGGATCGAGGATCTGCCATTTAACATAAGAATCAATGATCACATCCTTCTTCTCCGAGGTCACAAAACGATCAGCAGAAGAAGAAATAGTCTGAATGCGTACATCCATAGCCTTAACATGATCAATAAAAGGAACCTTAAAGTGCAGTCCCGGATCGGAAATATTGAGATCCCCATTACTGTTTCTGACCACTTTTCCAAAGCGTGTCACAATACCCTTCGTGCCCTCATAGACCACATATATGCTGTTATAACCTACAAAACCGACCAGGAGTAAGAGCACCAGGATTAGATTTAGAGAAAACTTATTCATTATTTGCCTCTCCTGTTATATGTCTTGTAACTTTCAGTATTACTGCCGCTTAAAGGTGGATAACTCTGAGTTTCATTCTGATCAGGCACCACTGTCCTATCAGTATTTTCAACAGCCTTTACCTGAGGCACTCCATTTTGTCCTTGAGGCATTGGCAGATAAAGTACTGGAGATGAGCCCTTTGGTACATCCAAAATAATCTTTTTATTATTCCGCAGTACTTCCTGCATAGTCTCAAGATAAATTCTAGTCTTGGTAATTTCAGGAGCGGCATTATATTCAGGTAACACTTTAACAAAACGTGCCACCTCACCTTCTGCCTTTAACACGACCTGCTCTCTGTAGCCTTCGGCTTCCTGTCTAATTCTCTGGACACGACCTTCTGCCTTAGGCAAAACCTCATTGGCATAAGCCTCAGCCTCGCGCTTATAGCGTTGCTCATCTTCCTGTGCAGCAATGGCATCATCAAAGGCTTCTTTTACCTGATCTGGAGCACGGGCCGGCAAGAAGTTCACATCGACAATCGTCAGTCCTGTCTGGTATGGATCAATAATGGAAGTCAAAAGCACTCTGGTATTCTGTCTTACCATTTCACGACCTGAGGTCAGAATGTCATCCATAAGCGTATGACCAACCACATAGCGCAGTGCACTGTCGGTAGCCTCTAAAAGAGTATTGTCAGGATTAACCACAGAATAAAGATACTTGACAGGATCGGAAATACGATACTGAACATCCATTTCCACAATAACCACATTCTCATCCTCAGTAAGCATAGTTCCTGAGGACTGAATCGAACGAACCTGTTCAATGTCCACCACATTCACCGTATCTATACCAGTAAATTTCCAGCGCAATCCAGAATCTACCACGTTGTAGACCTTACCAAAACGCAGCACAACTCCTTTCTCGGCTTCCTTTACAGTATAGAAACCGGTAAATATATAAAAACCAAGAGCAAGCACCAGTAACAGTAAAATAAAACTTAGGTTTTTCTTTTCACCGTTTGATTTCGCACCACTATTTTTATTGCCAGAACCACCAAACAGATTCTTGATAAAATTCAAAAATTCCTGCATCTGATCCTTTTCTTGACGCATATTGCGTCCCCAAGGATCCTGCTCCCTGTTTTTATCATTATCGTTGGAGTTTCCAGAACCTGGAGCATTCCAGCCCATTAAATCTTTATTTTTTTCCATAATACCTACATTACCGAATCAAAATCGAAATCGAAATTGTTATTCTTTTTCCATGGTTTTTCTTTTTCAAGACAGGTTAGAGTCAATTGGCCATTGGTTCTGCTATCTATCATTGCTGCATCCACGGGCGTGATTTTTACGCTGACGATACTCTGCCCCTCATCATCATAAGACTCACAGACTACGGCTTTAGAAGCATAGAGCATACTTCTAAGTCTGCCATGAGCTGCTCCTAGTCTAGCGGTAAATTCACAGAATCTTGCGCTTAATAGTTCCTGTATTGCCTCTAGTAGAAAGTTTATACCCTCTCCAGTTTTGGCGCTTACATACACTAACTGTGGCTGATTATGACTGTTTCTGATGATACCCTTGGCACTGCCGTCAACAAGATCACTCTTATTATATACGATAAGCGTGGGTAAATTCTGAGAACCTAGCTGAGATAAAACTGATTTTACTGCCTCAATGTTAGAATCTTTATTTTCATCAGACGCATCCACCACATGCAGCAGCAGATCGGCTTTAGCTGTTTCCTCCAAGGTACCTCTAAAAGCTGCAATCAGATCATGGGGAAGATTACGGATAAATCCAACCGTATCAGCCAGGATGACCTTACCTACTGTAGGCAATCTTAAAGATCTAAGAGTAGGATCAAGAGTTGCAAAGAGCTGATCCTGTGCATAGACATTAGCATGTGTCAGGACATTGAACAAAGATGATTTACCAGCATTAGTATACCCTACAAAAGAGACAATCGGAACCGCATTCTTTTCACGCAGGCTTCGGTTCTGTTCACGCCGTTTTAAGACAGCGTCGAGCGCCTCTTTAACCGCCGCTATACGTTCACGCAAGGCTCGTCTGTCAAGCTCGATCTGTGTTTCACCAGGTCCGCCTCTCAAACCAAAACCGCCCTTTTGCCTTTCAAGGTGAGTCCAGCCGCGCACCAACCTAGCCTGCTGGTACTGAAGATTGGCGAGCTCCACCTGAAGTTTACCTTCGTAGGTACGAGCACGCTGTGAAAAAATAGTAAGGATCAACGCCACTCGGTCCATCACCCGGACTTTCAGGATCTTCTCAAGATTTCTTTCCTGGGCAGGAGTAAGACTGTTGTTGAAAATGACTGTATTGATTTCGTGCTCTACAACTGCATCCGCAATTTCAATAACCTTGCCCTTGCCCACAAAGGTACTAGGATCAGGCGTATCTCTTTTGCAGCAGATGCAAGAGACAACAGAACCTCGGGCTGATTCAGCCAGAAGCCTTAATTCATTTAAATCTTCCTGGGACTTAATCTGAGTTAATTCGACTTGAACAAGTAAACATCGTTCAAGCAACTCAAACTCCGATTGAAGCATCTGCTTATCTCAACTTCACTTATTCTGAAGATGCAGACTCTTCTTCCTTGTCATCACAAGTTGGTATGGTTACAGCCTTTGCAGGAACAATGGTAGAAATTGCGTGCTTATAAACCATCTGACTTACTTGATTCTTAAGTAGAACCACAAACTGATCAAATGATTCAACTTGACCTTGAAGTTTAATACCATTTACAAGATAAATGGACACCACGATGTGTTCTTTACGCAAAGCATTTAGAAATGGATCTTGAAGAGATTGTACTTTTGCCATGATAAATAACGTCCCTAATTATCATTATATTTTGGACTTGACATTATATTCTTATATAAAATAAATCGTCATCATTCAGCATTATCAGTAAACACTAATAATACCTATGATGATTATTTTATCAATATTCTGACAAAGATTAAAACAGATGTAAATTTTTTTTCACAAAAAAATAACCAAATACCAAACTAAATATAATGGAGCCTGAACCTTAACACCTAAAATTTGAGGCTTTAGTTTTGAAAATAAAGCCTTTTTTAAATAATAAGCAGTAAGACCTGAAAAAAATATATCTGATAATGACTCCTATTTTAGTTAATCAGCGTTGTATGCCAAAATGAAGCAAAATCATCCCTAAAGAACTGTGTAATTTAAATCAACCTTAGTTTTCGCTTACAGACAAATTTATTATGACAAAGCCAGTAGCAATTACAAAAGAAAAATGCAAAATGTACAAATGAAAAAAATATAACTTTTTTCACTTATTCTACATTTTGGTTTTTTTCTACAGGTGCATCCTCGTTACTTCTTTTAAAAATTATATTTTCAAGACGGTTTAAGCGTTCCTCAAGAGCAAAGGGTTCAATTATGGTAAAAGTCCCCAATTTTAAAGCAACACGTTGCTTTTCTGTATAATTTGGCCAGGTGATCATGGTTGCACTTCTGCCGTCAAAATTTGGATCTCCTGTTTTAATAAAATTTACCCACCGCATATTGACTACTTCAGCCACATCCTTTTCCGTCTTTTTACTGTCAGGTTTCAAATTCATAAATACGTAACGCAATTCGCCAGAATGAGCCACTCCGTATTTTTTTCCGTAGGAATTAGGTGAAATAAAATCAAAGTGATAAAGATAAACTTTGTTTCGGCGTGACAATTTGTCGGCAAAGATTTTCATACCTAGGGTAAACATCATATCCATGTTATACTCGCAAAAACGCTCGTAAGCACTGTGTTTTTTATCAATAGCATAAATTTTCTCAAGATTTTCAGCGATACTGCGTGGAAAATTGGTATGTAAACCATAATAAAAATCGTCATCTTTTATTTCAGGAGATGAGAAGAGCGTACCTTCGTCAGTGTTGTAACCTAAAAGCACCGCCACGTCATTGAAGTCCCCAGTCAAAAGACTATCGTATGGCGATTTTGGTAACACCACTCCATCAAGAAAAGGTGGAATATAACTGGTTTTGTTATGCACAAAATCATAATCAAAACCACACTGATAGGATAGGAGCGTAGCATCAATACTTCTGAGAATGTCAAGTCCACTCTTCGAGTCTTCAACCTCAAACATCGACATTAGTCTTTGAGTATTGGCTAAGGCTCGAATATTGTTGGTTTTCGCATCAAAACCGATAAAAGGATAAGACAAAAGCGTACCGCTCTGCAGAATTGCTTTTTGAAATAAACCTCGCGCCTCCTTGTTTAAGATCATAGCCGAGGCAGCAAACGCCCCTGCTGAATGTCCAGCCAAAGTTACATTATGAGGGTCGCCACCAAAATCAACTATATTCTCTTGTACCCATTTTAGAGCCTCAAGAATATCAAGATGCCCCCAATTGCCGGTAGTACCAAACTCCCTTTGCTGATAAAGCGAGGACAGAAACCCTTCGGCTCCCAGCCGGTAATTTAAAGTCACCACAATTACGCCTTTCCTGGCAAATGCACTGCCATCATACAGTGGCAGAGAGCCCGTACCCTGTACATAAGCACCGCCGTGGATCCACACCAGCACCGGATAGCCATTCTTGGACTCAGGAGGTATCTCAGGACGAAAGATGTTAAGACAAAGACACGATCTGTCGTAGGATTCACCGCCGTATTCCTTGATTAAAACTGTATTCTGCGGGGCCACAGGGCAAAAACTGTCAGCATGAAACTCTTCCTTAAAGGGAGATTTTTTTAATGGTGGAGCAAAGCGCAAGTCTCCGATAGGCGCCTCAGCATAAGGGATCCCCAAAAATACCTCCACTCCCTGTTTGGAAAATCCGGCAATTGTCCCCTGAGCACATGTCACAAGTGGCTTGGCCGTAGCACACAGTGTTATACTTAGCAAAAAAAACAGTATCGCCAAACAAATTCTTTTCATATTGACTCCAGTGTATCCCACTCAACAGTGCTTTTAGCCAAAAACTTTAATCCACCGGTAGGCAAACCAGATCAGTAGAGCCTTTAAGGTCTGTTTTCAGAAAGCACTTTAAGCACAGTCTCTAAGTTATGCTCATTCCCGATATCAAGCCGTATCTTTTTAAGATAACCTGTATCCTTAGCAAGACCTCCGCGTAGCCACGTCATCTGATGCTTGGCCAGCTGAGCTGTTGCAATAACACTCTTTTCAATCATGGTCTCGTAACTGTAAACTCCCTCAAGATATTCGAACACCTGTCTGTAGCCTACGCAGCGCATTGAAGGATTATCCAAGGTAAGTTTATGTTGGGCTATAAGGTGCTTAACCTCTGATACAAGACCATGATCCAACATTTTTATAAACCTCGTCCTTATGATTTCACGTAAATGAGAGCGGTCATCATCTTTAGGCAACAAAACGAATTCTAATCTTTCAAAAGGACACTGATCTTTTTTCTGCGCAAAAAAAGAACTCATCGGCTTACCGGTCATCTCAAATATTTCAAGAGCTCTGGAAATACGCTGTTTATCATGTGGATCAAGTCTCACATAACTTTGAGGATCAATATCTCTCAGTTTTTCATGCATATATGGCCAACCATAGGTTAGGGCCTGCTTGCTCACATATTCCCTCACAGTTTCATCAGTCTTAGGTAAAGGGGATAACCCCTCAACTAGAGACTTGTAGTACATCATCGTGCCTCCGCAGATAACCGGAAGAGCACCTCTTTTGCAAATTTCATCCACAAGACGTATACAGTCCTCACGGAATGAGGCCGCACTATAGTTTTCATGTGGCTCACAGATATCAATAAGATGATGCGGTACTGTCTTTAACTCCTCTTTGGTGGGTTTGGCGGTACCGATATCCATGCCCCGATATACCAGTGCCGAATCAAGACTGATAATTTCAATCTTCTCATGCAAAGCCAGACTTAGAGCAAGCGCAGTCTTACCAGAGGCAGTTGGTCCTAAAATAACAAGTGCTTTATTCATACTGTTTTTTAAAATTTGCGGCCAGTTGCTTAAGATTTAACGGCAGAACTGCTCCTTCCATAGATCTTAGAGCATCTTCATTTTCAACATGTTTAAAAAAAGTAAGCAGATCTAGGGACAAAGGCGTCATACCTGAAAATTTCAGAATATAAAGGGCAAGAGTCAAAGGACACTCCCCCTCTTCAAGCACTTTTTTATAAAGGATAATTTCCTCAAAAATCAAAGGCAGGCTGTGCGCAAGATTAGTACCCTTGAGAACTCTAGGATAAGCATTGACCTTCACCTTTTTATTTGAAACTTCAACTTCAAACCCACATCTTGCCATCAATAATTCATCTTTTTTGATATTCGCAGTGAGACTTTCATCCAAAAACGGCAGTAATAAAGGCATGGTGAGTTTTTCCATGCTCACCTTTGTGCTCCTAATCTGTCGCATATATTCTGAACAAAGAAAATATCTCCCTAGTATCAGCAGATTGACAAGGAAAAACTGTGAAGATGAACGGATAAGAGCACAGGTATCGTCCACCATCTGCAGAAACTCAATCCCGTTTTGCGGATAAACCGGCATGTTATCAACAAAACGCCACAACTCACTATCCACATTCAAGGAAGAGACTGCCTGATTCTGTGCTCTGACGTGATCGTCATAGTTCTTTTTGTAGAATGTATTGGGAGCCTCAATACTGTCCAAAGTTGCTTTTGGGGAACAATTCAGCGATGCCGGGGGTTTCCCCTGTGCTCTAGGATTCACCACAGAAGGTGTTTTGTTTCCAGCACCAAAAGAAAATGAAGGTTCTTTAGGAGACACTGCAGAGGCAGCAGGTGAGGAATCTTTGCATGACTCAGCGCCTTTTTTTATTTCCGGATCACCTCGGTCCTTGACTAAGGACAGATCAATAAAACTTGCATTGTTAGGAAAGGACGGCAAAGCAGCACTGGCTGCTGATGTATCCTGTTCTTGATGAGCAGCTCTCCCGTTGGTATCATTTAAAGTCAACTCACCCGCGGGCTTAGAAGGTTCATAACAATCTAGAAGAGCAGACTGAGGGGAGGCTCCTATACCGTTCTTTCTTAGAGTATAGACAATAGTGTCGGTGATTAAATCATGCACCAACGTGGTTTCATGAAAACGAACCTCATCTTTGCGCGGATGAACATTGACATCAACCTTATCCGGATCAATACACAGGTACAGTACACATCGGCAAGGAAGAACCGTTCCTAAAACCTCATAGAAACCTTCCTTGACAGCATGTATCACCACCTTATCAGCAATCGGCCGCCCATTTAAAAAAAGATAGATTCTTTCACTTAACGCTTCCTCCTTGCTAGGGGGCGGGAGCAGCATGCCTCTAATTTTAAGATAAGGATCCTCACAACATACACTAAAGCCAGGAGTCGAGAAATCAGAGCCTAAAAGCACAGTCATTCTCTTGAGATCAAGAGCGTCATTTTCCTGAGCATTCACTCTAAGCAGTGTTTTGCCTTCTGACAAAAGTTCAAAACCGCACTCTGGATGTGAAAGCGCAATTCTTGTGAAGACATCCTTTATTCTTGCCATCTCTGTACGGTCTGACTTTAAAAATCTGCGGCGTGCCGGAGTATTAAAGAACAGCTCTAAGACCTCTACTGTCGTGCCGACAGGGTGTGCCGCAGGGCTTATCTTAGGATGCTGTTCTGGGCCCTCAACACTGACACTAAAAGCATTTTCTTCCTCTTTGGTTTTAGAAGTCAGCGTAAGTTTTGAAACCGCAGCAATCGAGGCCAGAGCCTCTCCGCGAAATCCCAAAGTAGTGATAGCCCCCAAATCCTCAATACTTAAAATTTTGGAAGTGGCATGGGGTGCCAGAGCCAAAGGCAAATCCTCCTTGCCTATACCCACACCTTCATCGCGAACTCGGATACAGATTTTTCCGGCCCCCTTAATTTCACATCTTATTTTTTTAGCACCGGCGTCAATGGCGTTTTCAAGCAACTCTTTTACCACCGAAGCAGGACGCTCCACCACCTCTCCTGCAGCGATCTGGTTTGCTAACTGTCTTGATAAAACTTTGATTTTTGACATAAGATCTTATGGCAGATAAAGAGTCTGCCCCACACTTAGATTATCATCATTTATTTTGTTCACACTCTTTAGGGCCTTCACTGAAGTTCCGTACTGTTTGGCGAGAGAAGATAAAGTATCTCCTTTCTTTACCTTGATAGAGCGTCTTCCCTGATATTTCTTAACTCTTTCATAGGATTCCTGCCGTGATTTCATCTTCTGTGCTGGATACTTTTCATAGTAGGATTTAATACCAAGATAGATATGATAGGCAATCTGTTTTTGGTAGTTAGGCTGATTTAACTGAATCTCCTCATAATTATTGGATAGATACCCAGTTTCAATGAGCAACGAAGGAATATCAGGAGCCTTGAGCACAGCAAGCGAGGCCTTGATAGGCGTGCTCTTGCGTACCTTTGTAAAAGATCCTAAATACTTTAGAATTTCATTTGCCAGAAGATTTCCTTCAGAACGAGAATTTGTTGATGACATATCAAGAATAGCGGTGGCAAGATAAGGATTTCCCACACTCTGATCCATGACTTCACCGGCACCACCTATAAGTTTGGTATGTTCATTGTTTCTCAGAATTTTTCCATTTTCCCTTATGGCTCTATTTTCTGAAATCACCAGCACACTAGCGCCTCGTGCACTAGAACTACCTGATGCAACTGAATCTGCATGAATGGAAATTAAAAGATCAGCCCTGCGCTTTCTGGCAATTTCCGAACGTCTGTCAAGATCAATAAAAATGTCCTTAGAGCGTGTCAGATAACCACGGAACTGTTTGTTAGAGTTTATGTAGTTAACAAGAGCCTTAGAAATGGCAAGCGTGACATTCTTTTCTCTAACTCCACGTTTACCTATGGCACCAGGATCCTTTCCGCCATGTCCGGCATCAATGACAATAACAAAAGGCTGGTTAACCGGAACCGCTTTCACCGGAACTGGCGGTGCCAAAGGCTCCGACACTACCTCATGTTCGTCATCATGAGATGATTTTTTTGAAGAATTAGCCTTGCGTTCTTCGTATTTTTGCTGTGCGTTTTTATACTCTTCTCGCAATTCCTTTAACTTTCGATTATATTCCGTTGCCTTTTCTTTCGTCATCGCGCGAAAGCCACCCTTACTCGATTCAGAGTATTCAATAAATAAGTCGCGCTCATACTCGGATAACGGCTTTGACAAATCGATTCCGTTTACTAACGTGTTTGTCGCAGCACTCTTTTGCTGATTAGAAGTCTGTGCATTGGCATAATCAAAGACTAGGCGAAAATTTTTAGAATCCTTGTTAGGGGCAACAAGAAAGTACTTTTTAATATCACAGGATTTGAGTTTTAAAATATAGCGAACATCTTTTTCGTCTAATTTTTTTTCAAGACTTTTAACGCAGGACTGGGGTACGAATTTTAAATTTGCAGGAGCATTTTTGAAATTGCTGACATTACGTACTCTCACTGTCATGACACTTTTGTCTTTCGCAACTGACGTAGCAAAATCAGGTCGCTCGCTAGTGTCAATAACAATACGCGTCCGCTGTTCATCACTATAACTGCGCAGATTCACAATTTCCTGTGCAAATCCCACGGATATGCCCCATAAAAGAAGGCCTAACACTGCAACACACTTAACCGTTTTTCTTCCTATCACACCAAACTCTTTAGTCAAATTTATACTTTATATTTTCTAACTGCGAGGTCTCAAAAACCTCTGATTCAATACTGACCACTCTTAGGTCACTAGCGTAGACAAAATTTAAGGTCACATCAGCCAAAGGGAGCACATCAGATGCCTTAGAAGGCCACTCAACAAGACAGATAGCCGTTTTTTCAAAATAATCACGGATCCCCAGATATTCGAGTTCCTCACTATCCATCAGGCGATAAAGATCAAAATGATACACATTAAAATCAGAAAAAGAATAAGGCTCAACCAAAGTATAAGTTGGAGATTTTACAATTCCTGAAAAACCGCAAGCACGAATCAGTCCTTTACAAAAAGTAGTCTTTCCAGCACCCAGATCGCCATTAAGATACACTAAAAGAGCTCGCTTTTGTGCTAATACATAACTGACGCATATGTCTTTAAGGCATGCGCCTAAAAGACGAGTCTTATCTTCGCCCTTAAGTCTAATCTCAGTTTTTGACATTGATCAACTCTCTTACATATTGGCATAAATCCATAGGCATAGTACCAATAATACCTTTTTTGTTACCCGCAATCATGCCAGCCTTGCCGTGCAAGGCCGCGCCCACAATCGTGGCCTCTGCAGGAGACAGTCCCTGACCTAAGAGTGAAACAATAATTCCTGTCAGCAGATCTCCGCTGCCTCCCGTGGCTAAAGCGGAAGAACCTTCATGCACAATAGTCAGTCTCTGACCATCACACACGATAGAACCAGGCCCCTTTAGCAATACCACTCCCCCATACTTGCGCTGCAGTTTATAACACGAAAGAATACGATCAGCACAGATTTCCTCAATGCTGACTCCCAAAAGTCGGGAGGCCTCACCAGGATGAGGGGTCAGAATACGATTTTCACGATAAAAATCCTCTTCTTTTGTGGCCAGTACATTCAGCGCATCTGCATCATATACAAGATTCTGATCTTCAAGATCTGCCAAAAATTCCAAGAGCCTTGCTGTACGTTTGTTCACTCCTAATCCAGGTCCAATAGCAATGGCATCCGCCCAGCAGATAGAATTCTGAAGCATTTCATCATCATTCAGGTCGACAGTCATCAGTTCAGGGCGTGAAGCAATAATAGCGGGAATATTAACCTTATCAACTGCCACCTTAACCAGTCCTGCTCCAGCACGCAGGGCACCGTTACCGCAGATAATGGCGGCCCCACCCATGCCCTCTGCTCCAGAAATAATGAGTACCTTCCCATTATCACCCTTATTATAAGATGGGAAACGTACCGGCAGTAAATCGATTACATCCTCGTAATTAACCTGTACAATCGGCAATGGTGACTTGTAGGAGTTTTGCGAGAGGATCTCGTGGTAATCAACAGTATCAACTCCGAGTGAGGCAAACTCAATCTCCCCTACAAAATCCACGGCATCAGAAGTCAGAAGCCCCGGTTTAAGTGCTAGCATACAGACTGTAGCATTGGCACAGACACTCATTCCACGCACCGTACCGGTATCAGAGCAGACTCCCGATGGGACATCAACAGCCACGGTAAACGTATCAAGTGCGTTGATATAAGCAATCCATTTTGCTACTACTCCAGTTGGAGCAGACTCAATGCCAGTACCTAAAAGCGCATCTATAATAATATCGGGTTTACTAAAGGCGATGATAGGTTCACTTTTTTCCGGAATAATACCGTTATTAGGGAGTTCATATTCGATTCTTCCCCCTAATTTTATATAGTAATCATAGGCTATGGCTGCCTCTGATCCTTCGTGTGGGAGCCCTGTTGAAAAGACACGATGCTTGATCCCATGATCCTGAAGCAGTCCTGCCACAATGTAGCCGTCGCCACCATTGTTGCCTTTACCGCAGAAAATCCAGACCTCTTTAGCCTCACTGCAGTTTTTGACAATGAAATCAAAAACCGCCCGTCCAGCCTTTTGCATAAGCCCAAAACAATGTCCATTATGGTTCTGTGCATAATCAGCCTCAATCTGTTTAACCTCATCGCTAGTAAACACTTCATAAGGTAGCTTTGTCATAACATCCTCTGCATCGTAAATCGGCTGTTCCATACTATTTGCATTCTTGTATATTGATTTTCTCTCATTATACATAAGTATTGTCTTTTTGCGCCTATATTGGCGTTTAAAAACTTATTTTTCGTAGTAAAAAACCTTTGGCTAGTATGATTAGCACTAGTATAGAAGCTCCAAGTTCTGCGAGCGTAAACACTGAATGTTTTGGGGACTTTTCTAAAACGTTTGCAGAGTTGTAATTATTTTAATTTAGAAAAAAAATTAACAGCACTGTTTTCTTTTTATTATTAAAGAAAACACAGAATTTTCTCGAAATTTGACCTAGGGCGGAATTCCATTCTCAAGTCTTTGTTATAATTATCAAAGTTTAAACGTTTTCATCATTTTTCTTGGAGAAATTATTCATGGATAAAAAAGAATTAATTGCACAGGGCAAAGCCGCATTAGGTATCGAACTGGGTTCCACCAGAATTAAGGCTGTGCTTATTGATCCTAACAACGGAACAGTATTAGCCTCAGGTAGTCATGGATGGGAAAACCGTCTTGAAAATGGTGTCTGGACCTATCATATCGATGACATATGGAATGGTTTAAGTGACAGTTATCTCGATCTTAAAAAGAACGTTAAGAAGGATTACGGAGTAACCATTAGTTCTTTATGTGCTTTAGGTATCAGCGCCATGATGCATGGTTATTTGGCCTTTGATAAAAATGATGAACTGTTAACTCCTTTTAGAACCTGGCGTAATACTATGTCACGTGATGCTTCTGCAGAATTGACTGATTTGTTTCAGTTTAATATTCCAGAAAGATGGAGTATCTCCCATTTATACCAATCTATCCTTAACAAAGAAGAGCATGTTCAGAAACTCACCTTTTTCACCACTCTTGCCGGCTACATCCACTGGCAGTTAACCGGACAGAAGGTTTTAGGTGTAGGTGATGCTGCAGGAATGTTCCCTGTTGACTCCGACCGCATGGACTATCGTGCCGACCTTGTGGAGAAATTTGACAAGAAAGTAGAGCAATACCACTATCCTTGGACTTTAAAAGAACTGTTGCCAAAAGTCCTCAATGCAGGTGAAGATGCTGGTACCCTAACAGATAAAGGAGCAAAATTACTTGATCCTGAAGGAGATCTCAAGGCAGGTATCCCATTATGTCCTCCTGAAGGAGATGCAGGTACCGGAATGGTTGCTACCAACAGTGTCAAGGAAAGAACTGGAAACGTATCTGCCGGAACCTCCATATTTGCCATGATTGTTCTTGAGAAGGCCTTGAAGGACTTACACCGTGAAATTGATAATGTTACTACTCCTGACGGCAAACAGGTGGCCATGGTGCATGCCAACAACTGTACTTCAGACATTAATGCTTGGATCGGTCTTTTCAGTGAATTTGCAACTCTTCAGGGCCATCCAATCAGCAACGACGAATTGTTCCCTCTGCTCTTTAATGAGGCCTTAAAGGGTGATCCAGACTGCAATGGAGTTTTAACCTACGGTTATTATTCTGGTGAGTTCATAACCGGTCTGACTGAGGGCCGACCAATGCTCGTACGTACTCCAAACTCCAAGTTTAATATAGCCAATCTCATGCGCAGCAATCTATATACCTCTTTGGGTGCTGTCAGACTGGGAATGGATATTCTTGCAAAAGAAGGCGTCAAGATTGATAAGCTTTTAGGTCACGGTGGCCTTTTCAAGACCGAAGGTGTGGGACAACAGATTATGGCTGATGCCTTGAAGACTTCAGTATGGGTCATGACCACAGCCGGTGAAGGCGGAGCCTGGGGTATTGCTGTTCTCGCCGCCTATCTAGCACAGAAACAAAAAGATCAGTCATTGCCTGATTTCCTTGATAAATGCATTTTCTGTGGCGCCGAAGGTAGCAAGAGAGAGCCTGAAGAACGGGGCATGAAGGGCTTTGATACTTTCATCAAGCACTATGTAGATTGTCTTCCAGTCGAAAAAGAGGCTACCTCCTGCTTAAAATAGAGAGACAATCCTTAAAGAAATTGAGTGGAAGGGAGTTTTTATCTCCACGCCACTCAATGTACCTTGTACATAAAGCATGGTAGCCAGTGAATACAAAAAATAGGCAGTTAATAAATTAAAAACTCCCTTTTCTCATCTACATACAGTATTAAGCTCACCACGTACTCTTCATACGCTAAGTTTTCACTAACTTTTTTCAAAACCTATTTATACGTTTTTTAACTGTCTCCTCTCACTCATTGAATTCAACATGCTATTCACCAGCCAAATCCAGTACCATTTTTCAACTTCTAACATTAACTAGCAATTTAGGACTTGACTCTATAAAAATCGTAACTGCTCAGAACCACTATTAAATTAAAACTTTCTCAGTTTCGCCTTTGAAAGCAAGAGCCAATGCTTCGAATGCATTTATGCCATGCTTCTTGGCGGTGCTGAGATAGGATGTAATCTTGAGG
>Ga0256405_10004189_pt1 | contig 27630 bp, 22 predicted proteins | sample RumenRJG_02DNA_FD_189096 | JGI IMG/M metagenome (GOLD analysis project Ga0256405, IMG submission 189096) | Bovine rumen microbial communities from Lethbridge, Alberta, Canada - RJG_02 | ecosystem: Host-associated > Mammals > Digestive system > Stomach > Rumen | place: Canada: Alberta... | reverse complement strand
AAGCCCGTTAAACATTATACTATTGCGGCGCGCCGAGAGGCGACGACCGCTCGCCTACAAAGATAAGACAGCGGTCTTGATTTTTATACAACTGGCCTAAAATCGAAAGATTTTATGTACATTTGTATGATTAATAGATTGAACGCGTATGACACCATTCAAAGGTTGCGGAACTGCACTGCTCACCCCGTTCAAGGGGGGAGAGGTGGATTATGAGGCTTTTGCCGCTACAGTGGACTGGCAGGTAGAAACGGGCATCGATTTCCTGGTCCCGCTGGGCACCACCGGGGAAACGCCCACCCTCACGGAATCGGAAAAAATCCAGGTGCTGGAGGTGGCGCGGCAGCATGCCGCCGGAAAGCCCGTAGTGGCCGGTGTGGGCACCAACAGCCTCAACGGCACCCTGGCCAACCTGCGCTTGCTGCAGGACGCCGATGCCTTCCTGGTGGTGGTCCCGTTCTACAACAAGCCGCCGCAGCGGGGCATGTACGCCTATTTCAAGGCCGTGGCGGAATCGACCCAAAAACCCATTATCCTGTACAATGTGCCTGGCCGCACCGGGTCCAACCTGGAAGCGGAAACCACCCTGGCCCTGGCGCGGGACATCCCCAACATTGTGGGCATCAAGGAGGCGTCCGGCAAGATGGACCAAATCCAGGCCATCCTGGAGGGCCGTCCGGAGGGCTTCAGCGTGCTCAGCGGCAACGACGAAGACACCCTCGCCCTCATGAAAAAGGGAGCCGATGGCGTTATCTCCGTGGCCTCCAACGTGTTTCCTTCCGCCATGGCGGACTTCGTCCATTGCCTGCAGGCCGGCCGTTTTGACGAGGCCGCCCAAATGGACGCCCGCCTGAAGCCCCTGTTCAAGGCCCTCTTCGTAGAGCCCAACCCCATCCCCGCCAAGGCCGCCATGGCCCAGCTGGGGCTCATGGAAAACAGCCTCCGCCTGCCCCTGGTCCCAGCCACGGAAGAGACCGAAACAATCATTGCCGAAGTGTTGCAGAAATTATGGAAATAACGTTACAGGAATTCAACGAAGTCATCTCCGCCCTGGAAAAGGGGGAGCTCCGCGTCGCCCAAAAAGTGGACGGCGAATGGGTGGTGAACCGCCACGTGAAAGAAGTCATCCTGGCCGGCTTCAAGCTGGGCGCCATCACGGACATGTCCGAGGGCCAGTTCTCCTTCTTCGACAAAAATACCTTCCCGGTACGGAAATTCCGTGCCGATGACGGTGTGCGTATCGTCCCCGGCGGCTCCAGCATCCGGCGCGGCGCGTACCTTGCTCCCGGCAGCATCGTCATGCCGCCTGCCTACGTGAACGTAGGTGCTTACGTTGGCGAAGGGACCATGGTCGATAGTCACGTCACCATCGGCTCCTGTGCCCAGGTGGGCCGGAACATCCATATATCGGCCTCTACGCAGATTGGCGGCGTGCTGGAACCGGCGGGCGCCCTGCCCACCATCATCGAGGACGGCGCATTCGTGGGCGGCAACTGCGGCATCTACGAAGGCACCATCGTCCAGGAAGGTGCTGTGATAGCCTCCGGCGTCATCATCACCTCCTCCACGGCCATTTTCGACGCCACCACCGGCAGCTTCATCAAGCGCAACGCCGACGGCCGCATTGTGGTCCCGCGTAACGCCGTGGTGGTAAGCGGCTCCAAGCCCATCATCCGCGACGGCAAGCCCCTGGAGAGCGGCGTGCACCTGTATTGCCCCGTGATTGTGAAATATCGGGACGAAAAAACCGCCGGCAGCGTGCATCTGGAAGATTTGCTGCGCTAGACGCTGGTCGCCAAATAATTAACTATCAATACTTTGCAGAAAATCCTCGGCGCTTTTGGAGCCGAGGATTTTCTGCAAACGGCTATGTATCAGCCGGTTATCGACCAGTGGCAATGTGCCGCTTTCCCCGGATTGTCCGCCCGGCTGGGGCATCGGGCCTGTTTCCGTTTCGGGCTGCTTTTCCGATGCTCCGGCTTTCCATAGGCAAAGAAGTCGCTTGGGTTGAGGAGTCTTTAATCATGTAACAAAACTGGAAAATGCTGCTTCTGTACTTGCCTTCCCCCACTTCTTCAGAATCCGGATTGTAATAATGGTCCAAGAAGATGTACTGGCTTTCCTGCTCGCTGCCGCCTCTTATAAATCCAAACTCACGAGATCCTCTCAACTGCCCCGTTGGCTGAAGCACAAGGTCGGAATGGGCCCAAGTATAACTCTTTTTGCTGTTGTCGGCCTGTACTGTATAGAATACGGAGATATACTTCTGCTCCGGATTATCGTTGAACCACCAATAGAAACGCATGTCGTACCACCCGTCAAGAAGTTTCACAGTTCCCGTTTCGTCATCATACTCTCCCAAGGCGACGGAGAATGTGTCCACAGAGTCATCGTCCTTGTTGTAACACAGCCCTTTAAAAAGCATATCACCTGTAGCGGGCACCTCGACCGTTACACCGGTCCATTGGACACTGGTGTCCTCATATTCAAACATATCACAGCCCAAGGTATATGTACCGGCAAAATCGGATGCTTGAAGACGGTAAGAAGACTCCAGGTAACCGTACCTCAATTCATTGGTGTTGTTGTACAGGGATGCGTATCCAACCAGGACTACCTCATCACCAATCCTGAGGCGGTGATTTGTAAATGTACAGTCCGGCGTTCCGCCATATCCTATAGGGCTGGAAGATATGCCGTAAATATTGACATAACGGCCATCTTCCGTACATACTGTTACATCTCCGTATGTGCTGTCACTGATATATGCTATGGCGCCCCTGAGCCGGTAAAGCTGAGTGGAGGAAGGCGTTACCGCAAGGAACTGGGCGCCAGAAACCGTCTGGATACCACCACTCTGGCCACCGACAGGATTTTCATCGGCCGACTCCGGCTCATCCGTGTACCAGATGTAAATGGTAAAGCCGTTGTCCGTGAGGAGAGTCTTGGGATATCCCTGGGCGTCAATGGAATAGTCAAAGTTAAGCCCGGAGATGGGCCGGGCACTTGCCCCGGAACCCGTGAAACGCACTCCCTGCAGCAGGTGGGCGCTGTTTATACCGCTGAGAGTGGATAGGATAGGAACTATCACGTACGGGTCAAGTTCATCCAGGTCTCCCTGCGACTGCGCAAGAAGAAAAGAGAACCCGTATTTGTCCGGGGAACTTGAGTATGACAATTCTTGTACAAAGTCATATCCATAGTTGATGCTCACCAAATCATCTCCGGACCATGTAAACGTACCCCAACTACCACCAGTAATCCTGCCGGAAGCGTCATACTCGAAACTCATACGGTCTCCGCCATCCCTCGTAATGGATAAAAGTTTGTCCCCGGAAATGAAGAAGGTCATTGAGGAACTTCCAAAATTAGCAACAATACTGCTCTGAGTGGGATACGAGTAGTCAACGCTATAAGTATATTTTCCGCTTTGCGATAAAGTTGCCTTGGATACCTTATTGTCTTTATTATATTGGAACCAGACATAATGCTCGGCATCCTGCTCCTTTACCTTGATTGTCCTGATCCTGCGTTTGTGGGGATCTACAGGCTGTACGGGGTCCGGCGTCTTTGCGCGTACCTGAATCTCTCTTTGAACGGATTTATCTCCGTCAATAGCATGAATCTTGACCTGCCAGTTGCCGACCGTCACAGACGTTGACAGTTTAAATGTAATGGTTCCGCTCTGACCTCCGGAAGATACCGTACTCTCAAGACCGTCAACAGGAATAACCAGAATCTGGGGATTGACCACCGGAACGGTAAAGGTGTAAGTGACCTTCGCCGACTGACCGGGTGCAATTTCCAAGGACGATGGCGTAAACGTAAGGTCTAAAGAAGAACTTGAACCACCGTTGGCCGGGTTCTCCTTAGCTGTACAGGCCGACAATACAAGGAGTAGGACCGATAAAAAATGCCTGGCTTTCATCTTGCGCTTAATTATTTGAAACATAGACAATTCGACTTCGCAAATATAACTTTTTTTTTAAATTCAAGCTAATTCTGCCCAAAATTAGTTATTGCACGAAAGTCTCCGCCGTCAAATCGCGGATGAAGTCTGTCATGGCGCAGATACGTTGTCAGTCTCAGAGATTAAACGAAGAGGGCGAGGTTGTCGAAGGAGGGCTGGAGCTCGCCTTGCTCGATGCGGTGGATGATGGCGGTGACTTTCTCGTTCATGGGGGTGGGGAAGCCAATTTTGCGGCCATAGGCGGCGATGGCGCCGTTGATGGCATCGACCTCGGTCTTTTTGCCCTTTTCGATATCCTGCAACATGCTGGCTTTCAGCTTCGCGTGCTTTTTTATGGCAATGGGAAGGATGAAGAGCGACAGCTGCTTTTTGACGGGGCCGTGGTAGTCCAGGAGCTTCACGGCGTCTTTGCCCTGGACGGGCTCAATCTTGATGCCGCCTTGGTCGCACACGTCGATGCACTCCTTGATGAGCGCGAGGACAATCTTCCGGGAAGTCCGGTTGGCGGCGGCCTCGCCAAAGGTGCAGCCCAGCACGGTGCTCATGCCGGAGAAGGCGCTATTAATGAGGAGTTTACTCCAGCGCGTGCCCACAAAATTAGGCTCCACAGTCACCGGACCCATCATTTCCAGCAAGGCCTTTGCGTCTTCCAGGTGGTGGTATTTGGGGCCGATGGTTCCCAGCGAGAAGGTAAGACTGTCCGGGGAGCTGGTAAGCTCGCTCACGCCCGGCTCCAGGAGGGTGGCGCCCCAGGCAACGGTGCAGCCCAGAACCCTTTCTTCGCCCACGATATCGGCAATCCCCTGCTCCGGAAGGCCGTTTTGCAGCGTGACGATGACTCCGTCCGGCGCCAGGTAGTCCTTCAGGAAGGTGACCACCTCTGCATTTTGCTGCTGCTTGGTGAGGAGGAAGATGATGTCGTACAGGCCGGTCATTTGGTCCGGCGTGTAGGCGGTGACCGGCTGGGTGAAGTTCACGGTGCCCGTCACCTGGGCCCCGTTTTTCTGCAGGGCCTCCACGTGTTTCACATTGCGGTTGATGAGGTCTATCCTTCCGCCCTTTTTTGTGATGTAAGCGCCCAGGATGGTCCCGAGGGACCCGGCGCCGTAAATGGCTGCTCTCATGGTTTAGGTTTGCTGGTTCTTATCTATTTGATAGTCACTATTTTGCTGATAATCCTCGGCTCTTTTTGCGCCGAGGATTTTCCATAAATGCTTGGTTTATAGCGGATTAACGGCCAGCAGTTCTGCGGGGCCGGTGAGGTAAACATCGGTGAAGGTGTCGTTGGGACCGGGGTGGAAGTCCACCTGGAGCCAGTCGCCGCGGCGGCATTGCAGGCGGTAGGAGATGCCCGGTCGGGGCTGGGCAAGACGGGTATTCCCGGCGGGGACATTCCCGGTTTGACTGGGAATCCGGGCCTTGTAGGCGGCCAGGGCACAGGCGGTAAGGCCGGTGCCGCAAGCGAGGGTCTCCCCTTCCACCCCCTTCTCGAAGGTGCGGACGTGGAGGCCATCGGCCCGAACTTCCACCAAATTCACGTTGGTGCCCTCCGGCTGGAAGGCCGCATCCCAGCGCAGCGGTTTGGCTTCCTTTTCCATGTCGATACCGTCCACCGCCGGCACAAACTGTACCAGATGCCGCGTACCGGTGTTCAGGAACAGTCCGCCTTTCATGGGCGTAATTCCCTGTACATCAATCATTTTTAGCCGAACGGTCCAGGTTCGGAGGGGAGTGACCTCTCCAAACCCATGGCCACCCTCGGCCGTGTAAGAGGGAGGGGCCCAGAGCCGTGCTTCAGCACGTTGCGAATGGGAGGGGTCGCGGAGCGACGGTTTGGAGAGGTTACTCCCCTCCGAAAGAATCTCCGCAGTATGCTCTCCGTCGGGAGCGAGGAAGTGATAGGTGTGGCCGTTGGCGGGGTTGATACCCAGGTAGTTGGCAAAGGCCACAATACAGCGGCCACCGTTGCCGCACATCATGCCGCCGGAGCCGTCCGGGTTGTAGAACTCCATCACAAAGTCGTAGGGAGATGCTTCGACTTCGCTCTTTGAGCTTTGCTCAGCATGACAAGCCCGGACTGAGCCTTCCCGGGACTGAGCGGGCGTGGGGGCTGAAGTAAGAATCATGAGGCCGTCCGTGTGGTACTGCTTGCACAGTTCGCCAATCCGGACCGGGTCCCGGAAGGGATCCATCCCTCCTTGGCGCCCGTCCAGCACCACAAAGTCGTTCCCCGCTCCGGAGAACTTAAAAAACATTGGTTCGTAACTATCTATCATTCAATTACTTCCTTTATTCCTCGGCTCCATCTGCGCCGAGGATTTTCAACAATTCGCTGTATATCAATCACTTACAAGCCAGCCAAACAAGTCCATCACCCAATCACCCCAGCCCAATCCCACTGGCCAATAACTCTCTGTCTATCAGTACTTTCCGCATATTCCTCGGCGCCATTTGCGCCGAGGATTTTCAACAATTCACTGTGTATCAGCTACTTACGAGCCAGCGCAACGAGGTATTCCCCACTGACCTGCGCCAAAAGACACCCTACTCCGCAGCATCCCGCAGCAGCGAAGCCAGGAGCTCAATACCGGGCTCCATCTTGGCCTCGTCCACGAAGGAGAAGTTCAGGCGCATGGTATTGCGGTGGCTGCCGTCCGTGTAGAAGAAGGAGCCGGCCACGTAGGCCACCCCGGCAGCCAGGGCTCGGTCGTACAACGCCACAGTATCCACGGCCGGCGGCAGCGTAAGCCACAAAAACAGCCCGCCTTCCGGATAGGTCCAGGACACGCCAGCAGGCATGTATTTTTCCAGCAGGGACACCATGAGATCCCGTCTGCGCCGATATTCGGCAATGGTTTTCACCAGATTGGCATCCAGCAGGCCGGAACCCAGGAACTCCGCCGCCAGGTATTGGTCCATCACCGGCGGGCACAGGTCCAGGCACTGTTTGCACACGTAAATCTGTTCCAGCAGCTCTTCCGGGCCGATTATCCACCCTATCCGGAACCCGGGTGCGAAAATCTTGGAGAAGGAGCCCAGCTGCAGGGTACGCTCCGGCGCCAGCTCGCGGATGGAGGTCACCGCCTCCCCGGAGTAGCGCAGCTCCCGGTACGGGCTGTCCTCCACAATGAGGCAGTCCAGTTCCCGGGCCAGGGCCACCAGCTCCTCCCGCTCCGCCAAAGTCAATGTTTTCCCCGTGGGATTGTTAAAGTCTGGGATTACATATATAAATTTGACGGAATAAGATTTCTCCACTCCCTTCGGTCGGTCGAAATGACAGAGGTCCACCACCTCCGCCCGATAGGCCTTGAAGCTTTGGAGGGCGCCCAGGTAGATGGGGTTGGAGGCGAGGACTACGTCCCCGGGGTCCAGGAACACACGGGCGCAAACGTCAATTCCCTGCTGGGACGATGTGGTAATCTGCACCTGCGACACTGGCACGCCATAGCGCGAAGCAATGAGCTCCCGCAGTTCCGGGACGCCCTGCGTGGCGCCGTACTGCAGCGCCTTGGTGCCGTATTTCTCCAGCACGCGCTCCGTGAGGCCGGGGATATCGGCCAGGGGGAAGGTGCATGCCGCCGGGTATCCGCCCGCGAAGGAGCAAATGGCGGAGAGGTCCACCTTGCGGAAGATTTCCCGCACGGGAGACCGCAGGAAGGACGGGACGTCGGAGGAAAAGTACTTGCTATAGTTCATGAGATTTCTCGACTTCGCTCGAAATGACAAGCGTCTAAGCACGAGTAATATGCGCACCGAGGGCGTTCAGGCGGCCTTCAATGTCCTCGTAGCCACGGTCAATCTGCTCAATATTGTCGATAGTGGAAGTGCCCTTGGCGCTCATGGCGGCCAGCAGCATGGCAATGCCCGCACGGATATCCGGCGAAACCAGCTTGGCGGCCTTGAGCGAAATCCGGTGGTCGTGGCCGATTACCACCGCGCGGTGCGGGTCGCAAAGGATAATCTGGGCACCCATGTCTATCAGGCGGTCCACAAAGAACAGGCGGCTCTCGAACATCTTCTGGTGGATGAGCACGCTCCCTTTGCACTGGGTGGCCACCACCAGCATCACGGACAGCAGGTCCGGGGTGAGACCCGGCCAGGGGGCATCGGCAAGGGTCATGATGGACCCGTCCAGGAAGGAGTCTATCTCATAGCATTCCTGCTCAGGAACATAAATATCGTCCCCCTGCTGCTCCAGCTTGATGCCCAGGCGGCGGAACGCGTCCGGAATAATGCCCAGGTCGTAGTACGACACGTTCTTGATGGTGAGGCTGCTCCGGCAAATGGCGGCCATGCCGATGAACGAGCCCACCTCGATCATGTCCGGCAGGATCTTGTGCAGGGTGCCATGCAGAGCCTCTACGCCATGAATGCGCAGAAGGTTGGAGCCTACGCCGTCGATGAACGCGCCCATGCGGTTGAGCATTTTGCACAACTGCTGCAGGTACGGCTCGCAGGCGGCGTTGTAGATGGTGGTGGTGCCTTTGGCCAGCACGGCGGCCATGACGATGTTGGCCGTACCGGTCACGGAGGCCTCGTCCAGCAGCATGTATCGGCCCGTAAGACGGCCTTCCTGCGTCAGGTGAAACGCGCGGCGGGAAGGGTCGTAGTCCATTTGGGCACCGAGCTTCACCATGCCGTCCAGGTGGGTGTCCACCCTGCGCCGGCCGATTTTGTCACCGCCGGGCTTGGCGAACCACGCATGGCCGAATCGGCTCAAAAGCGGGCCGACGACCATGACCGAGCCGCGGAGCTTGGCGCACTTTTGCACAAATTCCTCCGTTTCGATGTAGGTGGTATCCACGGCATCGGCCTGGAAGGTGTACATGCCCTTGGCCAGGCGCGTCACTTTGACCCCCATCTGCTGCAGCAGGTCGATGAGGTTTTTCACATCCAGGATTTCCGGGATGTTGGAGATGGTGACGGGCTCGCTGGTGAGCAGCACGGCGCTGATTACTTCCAGGGCCTCGTTCTTGGCGCCCTGCGGGGTAATGGTTCCGGACAGCTTGTGCCCGCCTTCGATGATAAATTTAGACATGCTCGACTTCGGGATGTAAAGTGATGCCGTATTTGGCCTCTATGCGTTGGATGATTTGTTGTTCCAGGCCGATGACTTCCTCCGGCAGCGCTGTGCCTGAGGCGTTTACAATCACCAGCGGCTGGTTTTGGTACACCTGGGCGCCGCCGCAGCGGGCGCCTTTGAACCCGCACTGCTCGATCATCCATGCGGCGGGGACTTTGATGCTGTCCCCTACCTCGTAGTGGGGCACCTGGTAGTCCGGGCCGTTGTCGGCGCGGGCAGTGTCCACGATGCGCTGGAAGTGCGCGCGGGAGATGACGGGGTTGCAGAAGAAACTGCCCGCACTGCCCAGTTCTTCCACGGCCGGCAGTTTTTTCCGCCGGATGCCGATGATGGCTTCACGGATGTCGGCAGGCGCGAGCGAGAAAGTGCCGGTTCCGGGGAACTCCACTTCGCTTCGCTCCGTTCCGGCCCCTCCCATTCCCTTCGGGAACGGGCCCCTCCCCCTACCCATGTCCGGGGGTGGACATGTCCCCGGAACCGGCACTTTCCCGCTCTCTTCCAGGGCCTTGCGGACGCCGCCGTAGTCCAGGCGAGGCTGCGGAGTGCGGCTGAGGCGGTAGGTGACGGCGGTGATGACGTAGCGGCCTTTCCACTCGGTCTTGAACTTGGAGGCACGGTAGCCGTAGGCACAGTCTGCCGGGTCGATGGTAACAAATTGCCCCGTGGTGCGGTCATAGGCACGGATGGCGGCGATGATGTCCTTGGCCTCTACACCGTACGCGCCGATGTTCTGCACGGCGCTGGCGCCTACCTCGCCGGGAATGAGCGAGAGGTTCTCCGGGCCCCAGAGGCCCTCCGAGGCTGCCCAGGCGCAGAAGTCGTCGAAGACCGTCCCGGCACCGCAGGTGACCAGGAGGGGAGATACACTCGCTTCGCTACGCTCGCTCGGTATGACATCCTTGTCATTCCGAGGCCCGGAGGGCCGAGTGAATCTCATGCCGCAATGCAACACCGTGCCGGGAAAATCCCGGGTGAAGAGGAGGTTGGAGCCGCCGCCCATCACCAGGACCGGCTGGGGCAGCGCGGCCCAGTCCAGGGCCTGCAGGTCTGCCTCCTCCGTTACCTCCACATACAGGGCACAGCGCACCCGCATCCGGAAGGTGTTCCGGGTAGAGAGGTCGTAATTATGAATGCGCTGAATCACCGTAGGTCAATCTGGAGCTCGTCCAGCTGGGCCTGGTCAATCTCTGACGGGGAGTCAATCATGACATCGCGGCCCTGGTTGTTCTTGGGGAAGGCGATGTAGTCGCGGATGGTATCCTGCCCGCCCATGAGGGCGCACACGCGGTCGAAGCCGAAGGCCAGGCCTCCGTGCGGCGGTGCACCGAACTTGAAGGCGTTGATGATGAAGCCAAACTTGTATTCCGCTTCCTCGGGGCCGATACCCAGGACCTCGAACATGCGCTTTTGCATATCGGCATTGTGGATACGGATGCTGCCGCCGCCCAGCTCGTTGCCGTTGAGCACAAAGTCATAGGCGTTGGCGCACACGCGCTCCAGGTCTTCCTTCTTATTGGAGTAGAACCAGTTCTCGTGCTCCGGTTTGGGCGCGGTGAACGGGTGGTGCATGGCGTAGAAGCGCTGGGTTTCGTCGTCCCATTCCAGGAGCGGGAAGTCCACAATCCACAGCGGAGCGAACTCCTTGGGGTTGCGGAGCCCCAGGCGGCCGCCCATTTCCAGGCGCAGGACGCCCAGCATGGTCTGCACTTTGCGCTTATTGGCGCCGCTCATCACCAGCATGAGGTCGCCGGGCTTGGCTTCAGCCTTGGCGGCCAGCTTGGCCAGGTCATCGGCACTGTAAAACTTGTCGATGGAGCTCTTGAAGGTGCCGTCGGCATTGACCTTTATGTAGATGAGGCCTTTGGCGCCCACCTGCGGGCGTTTGATCCATTCGGTGAGCTCGTCCAGCTGCTTGCGGGTGTATTCCGCTGCGCCGGGCACGCAAATGGCGCCGATGTAGGCGGCATCGTCCAGCACGCTGAAGCCCTTGCCCTTGGCGGCGTCCGTGAGCTCGTGGATGGTCATGCCAAAGCGTACGTCCGGTTTGTCGGAGCCGTAGTTGTCCATGGCGTCATACCAGGTCATGCGGGGCATGGGGTCGGGAATGTCCACATTGAGGACGTTCTTGAAGATGGTGCGCATCATGCCCTCGAACATGTTCAGGACGTCTTCCTGTTCCACGAAGGACATTTCGCAGTCTATCTGGGTGAATTCCGGCTGGCGGTCGGCCCGGAGGTCTTCGTCGCGGAAGCAGCGGACAATCTGGAAGTAGCGGTCATAGCCGGCTACCATGAGGAGCTGCTTGAAGGTCTGGGGGCTCTGCGGCAGGGCGTAGAACTGGCCGGGATTCATGCGGGAAGGGACCACAAAGTCGCGGGCACCTTCCGGAGTGCTCTTGATGAGGTACGGGGTTTCAATTTCCATGAAACGGTTGGCGTCCAGGTAGTTGCGAACCTCGTGGGCCACCCGGTGACGGAGGGCCAGGGCGCGCTGCAGCGGGCCGCGGCGCAGGTCCAGGTAGCGGTATTTGGCACGGAGGTCCTCGCCACCGTCACTCTCTTCCTCGATGGTGAAGGGCGGAGTAACGCTCTTGTTCAGGATGGTGATGGATTCCAGTTTAATCTCGATGTCTCCGGTGGGCATCTTGGCGTTCTTGGCCTGGCGCTCCACCACTTCACCCTTGGCCTGAATCACGAATTCGCGGCCCAGGGAAGTGGCCACTTCCACCAGGGCAGCAGGGGCGTCCGCCTCCACTACCAGCTGAGTAATCCCATAACGGTCACGCAGGTCCACGAAGGTCATGCCGCCCAGCTTACGGGCTTTCTGGACCCATCCCGCCAGCGTCACCCGCTGTCCTTTGTTCTCGATGCGGAGCTCCCCGCACGTGTGTGTTCTGTACATAGTTTATGTCGATTTTTGCTCTTCGCGTTTAATAACCTACAAAATTAGCAAAAAAATATGAGTATCTTTGTGCCATGATGGAAGTTCGCGCAAAAAAAGCCCTCGGGCAGCATTTTCTTACCGACCAGAAGGTCGCCCGCGCCATTGTGGACGCCCTGGAACCTTTCCCGACAAAGACTTCGAGCGAAGTGAAGGCGCCTGCAGGCGCCCGGCCGTGCCCGGGTCTTTCGCAGAAAGACGGAAAGGGCCTTGAGGCCGCAGGGGGTCCGGGGGAATCCTATTCCCCCGTCTTGGAGGTTGGTCCGGGTATGGGGGTCCTTACCCAATACCTGCTGGAACGGAGGGACATCGACCTTAAACTCATTGAGATTGATACGGAGAGCGTGGAATACCTGCTCACGCACTTCCAGGGCATGCAGGGACGACTCATGGAGGGCGATTTCCTGACGCTGAAGCTGGAGAAACTGTTCCCGGAGCAGTTTGCCATTATCGGCAATTTCCCCTATAACATTTCCTCGCAAATTTTCTTCAAGGTGCTGGACTACAAGGAGCGCATTCCGCAGGTAGTGGGCATGGTGCAGAAGGAAGTGGCGGAGCGCATTGCCTGCCCGCCCGGTTCCAAGACATACGGCATCCTGAGCGTGCTGCTGCAGGCCTGGTACGACATTGAATATCTGTTCACCGTGGGTTCCGGCTGCTTCGCTCCCCCGCCCAAGGTGGAGAGCGCCGTGATTCGGCTGAAGCGGAACAGCCGGGCGTCCTTAGACTGCGACGAAGCCCTGTTCAAAACGGTGGTGAAAACGGCCTTTGGCCAGCGCCGGAAGATGATGCGCAACCCGCTGAAGCCGCTGGCTGCCGCCAAGGCCGCACGCGAAGGCTGGAGCGAGGAGGAGCTGGCCGCCTTCCTGGCCCAGGACGTCTTCACCCTCCGCCCGGAGCGACTCTCCGTAGAAGACTTCGTGGCCCTGACCAATCTGCTGGCTTGAGCGCCATTATTTTGGCTCTTTTTGTGGCGCTTGGGCCGAAAAACGCGCTTAGCGCCATAATATCGACACTTTCCGTGGCGCTTGGACAAAAATCGGCCCAGGCTCGTTACAGAATGGTCCAGTTATATCCCAGCGAACAGCATAAGGAGAATGCTTGAAGGCGGGAGAAATCCCTGGTGCCGTACAGTCTCAGGTATAGGCTGTGCTCAAAGCCTCCGTTGGGGGTAATGGTCCGGTGAAACTTAAAGAATAAGTCTGCACCGACAGCAGCAGTTGTGCTGGTAACTGATCTATTATTCTCTTTGCCGGAGACGGAGAGTATCCGGCCGGCGATACCGGCAAAAGGCTTGACAGAAAAAACGGGGCCGTCATAGACTTTATACCCATACAGCAATCCAACGTTGTTATGGTTATATGACTGTCCGGAGCTCCACGTATATCCTCCATTTACATAGTCTTGCGCCAGGCGCCCTGAAGTGGCGCTCAGGATAAGTGTAAAAATATGTCGGCTCATGGGTAAAAGTATGTGTTTAGGCGTAGATATTCTGTAGCCTAAAGAGGAAGTATTTAACATCTGTAACCCCTCTGAGTTGTGCTCTGAAGGCCTTGATTTTTGCATTGAAGGATTCCGCGGAGGCGTTGGTTGCTCGATGGTCGAAGAAGTTGAGTATTTCCTGTTCATTGTCAAAGAAGGTTCTGGCAATGACCTTGAAGGAGTCAAAGCCCGATTCTTCAACATCACGGTACCATTTGGCCAGTCTTGTGGCAGCCAGGGAGCGTCTTGGGCACTTGCTGAAGACTTGTCTTAGCCGTTCTGCGAGGTCATAGGCAAGTTTGATATCCGGGTATTCATGAAAGAGTATCTTGGCTCTGGCCTTTTGCGAGTCAGTCCACTTCTCGTACGACTTGAACAGCAGATACCGGCTTCTGGCCAGCAGTTGTGGTCTTGAGTCACCGTTGGGGAAGATCTCCGGAGGAAGTATTTCACCGGTATCAGGGTCGCCAAGTTTACGCTTGTGGTCAGCCTTCAGGGCCTCCCAGCGGTGTCCAATGCGGATTTCCTGAATGGCATCCGATGCCAACTGTTGGATGTGAAAGCGGTCAATGGTACGCTTTGTCTTGGGGAATGACCGCTGCACGATGCTGCGCATGGACGGCGACAAGTCCAACGTTATCTCTTCCACGAGCTGACGCTTCTCCAGCGGGATATTCTGCAGGGCTTCTGCAACGACCTCGGCCTTCGTCCCCCATACAATCGCCGCCAAGGCGCCTTTCCGGCCATGGGCATCCTTGTTGGATACTACGGTGTACAACTCGCCGTCACTGAGCGAAGTCTCGTCTATGCTCATGTTGGGGCCGATGTTGTCTGGGAAAACAAGCCACTTATCTGCATGCTCTTGGTCTATCCAATCCTCGTAACCGCTCAAGTGCTCTTTGTATTGACGCTCCAGCTGATGACCGTCTGTGTAATAGTATCGCTCAAGTGAAGAGGCCGCGATCGGGTACGTATCCAAATGTCTCTTTTAAAAAAGCGGCAAACTCAAGAGTATGCCGTGTCCCTTCCGTGGTAATGCTGTACTTGTTCCCGACGCTCTTTCCCGTTTGCTCGTCAACCCAACGGCGACGACGAATAATCAATGTAACTCGCTTGTCCCGAAGGGGAAAGTCCTTTACCCTGGATGCCTCATAGAACCCATTCGGCCGATACGTATGACCTTCCTCCTTGCAGCGGAAGTCATCCAACTCATCCAGATAAAAGATAACTTCGCCGCTTTCAAGACCCAATCGCTCATTGGCGGGAATCGCACGGAACTGCACGTCCACCAAATCAAAGTAATCCAATAGCGCATTGGGAAGGACCATGCGCAGCACTTCCTTGTAGAGTTCTAATGACATATTCACATACCTTTGGTTCTACACACAAAGGTACATACTTCCTTTCAATTCTTAACACAGGGTTTTGCACATGAGCCAATATGTCTCTTATAACCAAAACCCACATCAAGGTTGAGCCCCAGTCCCGGAAGGAAGGTCTGGCCGGCCGATCCCAAAACAAGGATCCGGCCATTCCTGCTCCGATACCCAGGGAGAATTGTCCGGGCGTCGGCATCATATCCGGATAAGATGTTTGGGCAAGTTCTTCCGCAATCCTGGCAGCATGAAATGCAACCATGGCGGAATCAAGACCATCTTCCGTGTCGTCGGCTATTTCTCCCCAGCGTGTTTTGCTCTGACTGGAATAAAAGGAGTATAACTCATTGGCCGACTGATTGTTGCCTTCTGAATACAGCTCCGTGAGCATCTTTCTGAAATAGAGCTCATTCAGGTCAAACAGCAACTGGTCATAGGCAAGTGCGCACGGATAAATCCGCTCTGCATTATGCCAGGAGACAGATTTGTCAAGAGCCACTTTTGCGATAGGCGTATATTGAACCGTATTCCATGAAGTCTTTTGCTTCTGTGTGGTTGTCGCCCACCGGAAAACAAGATCGCTTGTCCTGAAGTTTCTGGGAGATTTGAGCGTCAGTTCGTCCCAGGAAAGCGGACCTTCATCCCAATAGCGCATACTATCCTCGTATGTCTGCGCATTTGCGGACATGCATAAAAATACAAAAGAGCATAATGCTATGAGTCTATCCTTCATGATAATCCCTTATTTATTGCAAATATAGTAAGATTTTATTCTCCTGCACGCAACTTGTCATAATCCACCTTTCCCGCAATGATGCGGGCGGGGCAATGGTAGGAAGGAGACAGGACGCTGCGCTCCTTGCTTGTGAAGGAGCCCGATACGCCGGCAAGATCCAGGAGCAAATGGGAAAGGTCCGACGTATAAAAAGGCCTTGCCGCAGCCTGGGGCAGCGCTTCCAGCACATCCGGATGCGCCGCCGCATACGCCGTTGAGCACCACACCCACATGGGGACTTCATATTCGGCACGGGCCGCAGCGAGGCCGGGCCGCCCGTGGGAACGGCCGCTGATGGGGAGCTCGTCATACACCTCCTCACCGTGGTCGGAGAGGAAAATGACGATAGCATCCGTTGCGGCATAGTACTGCAGGATGCTTTCCAGGACGAAGTCATTGTACCGCGTGGCATTGTCATAATGCATGACTGCTTCCGGCGTGCCTTCCGGATAATCGTCCATGGAAAAAAAAGCAAAGTCCGGCGGATAATGCTCCTCATATTCAAAGTGCTGGCCTTTCAGGTGAATGATATCCATAACAGGCTCCTGCGCAAGCGCGTTTGCCGGAGGGAGATTATCGGCCAGAAAATCGGCATCGAACTGCTTTGTATGGGTGTTCCGATAGCTGAAAGCCGCCTCGCTTATGGTTTTGTCCGAGAACATGTTTTTCCCTCCGCGGATGGCCATGAAACCATTACCGCCCGGGAATTGGTTGGAGTAGAAGTTCACCGTGTAACCCGCCCGTTTGAGGATGGCGGGGAAAGGAACGGAAAACATGCGCTCGAAAACGTCAGCCGTCATATTGCAAGGCGATACCGCATCCGCGAAAAAAAACAGGGAACGGCCAGCACCACGGGCGTCCTGGAAGGGCGTGGTAGGAAGCCTGTAGCCATAAGCCGACGCATGATGCTTGTTAAAACTTTCACCGAGAACCAGGACGATACGCGCTGAACGGAACGTGCAGGTATCGGCCGTCTCCGTAAGGTAAACCTTGTGGCGGATTTCCGCCTCCCTGTCCTGTCGGAAGGCCTCCGCTCCGGCGCTCACCAGCCGTCCGGGGGGTGTCTTATCCAGGTGAAAAAGGCCGATGGCAGCCGGCACTGCCAACACGGCGAGAAGCCCGTTGGGGAGGCTCCACCTTACAGCGAAAGGCGTTGCCAGCAGAAGGGCCAAACAGACGGACAGGCGCCATCGGCCCAAAATGGCGGGAGAAACAAACGTCTTGCAGAAACTCCAGACTTCAGCCGGATGGGTGGCGAAAAGCAGGCGCACGGTTCCCGTATTGAGCGGAGACAGAAAGAACTCCTGGCAAAAGACATCGGCCAGGCATGCCAGCCCCATAACGAACGTCAGCACAACACCGAGCGGCGCTCCGAGGCGCTTCTTGAGCAATGCGGTCGGAGCGAGCAGCAGCATAGCCACAGCCAATGCACCCAGGGACGGTGTCCCGAGAAGGCATAGGGCCGTGGCAATGAGAATGAGCGTTACCGGATGCGTCAATATATTTTGTGCAACGTATATGTGTACTGCTCAGACCCTATTGTCGCCATGACGGTAAGCTGGGCTCCACTCAACGCAAACACGAACGGGACTTTAGAGGAACTTGACGTATAAGTGTACCCATTCCATCCCGAATATACATTCATATCCATGGTTCCGCTGCCTTCAGTGCCGCTGGCTGCCAGGGTATAAACAAAATTGTATTTCCCTTCCGGCGTGCCTTCGCCATCTTCCATCACATAGACGATACCGCTGTTTGCCGTTATGAAAGATACCCTCAAATATTGGTCTTGCCAGAAATATTCGGATTGCCAGGTTGTGCCGCCCAGAGCGGAAGAGCCGGAACCTGCAGGGGTGCAAGAAAACAGAAAGAAAGCAGCAATGGCTGCAAGCAGGGCTAATAACTTTTTCATAAGACATTGATTTTCCTGCAAATATATTCATTTTTATTGAATATGCAAGAACCTCGTTTTTAAAATTGAATCCGTGAAGTTTTGGCGGCCGAAACGCTTGGGGTTAGAACTGGAAGTAGATGAAGGTTTGGAGGTCCGCCGTGATGAACTGGTAGAAGAAGACGATGATGGCCACCACCACCAGGGCCATGACGGGCAGCGGGAGACGGGCAAAAACAATCCGGTAACAGCGTTTGAAGCGCTCAGGCAGCCAGTGGATGAGCATGCCCAGTACGAACACCAGCAGCACGGTGCGGTGCTGCCAGGCCATTTCCGGCAGCAAGGACAGGTCCCACGCGCTGCCAATTTGGTTCACCATGTTCTTGGCGGTGTTCCAGGCCTGTTCGTTGGCCAGGGCGGGGTCCAGGTTGGAGCCGCTGCGGAAGAACAGCCGGGTGAAGGTGATGAAGACGAAGGTCTGGAAAATGTCCCAGGCGCGGGAGAGCCACAATAAGGCAGGAGATACACTCGCTTCGCTCGGTATGACAGAAGGGGCGCTCGGTATGACAAGTCTACGAAGCAGCGCTTTCACCACGGTGCCGGCCCAGATGACAAGGAGCCAGACAAAGAAGAGGTTCCACACGGGCGCGGGGGTGAGGCGGCACAGGAGGCCCGCCACGGCGGTGAAGAAGGTGATTATCACCAGTTTTTGGAGCATGCTCCGCTTGGTCCAGACTTTATAAATGACCATGCCCAGGCCGTTGAGCCCGCCCCAAATCATGAAGTTCCAGCTGGCGCCGTGCCACAGGCCGCCCAGCAGCATGGTGTTCATGGAGTTGATGTTGGTGGTAATGAGCTTGCGGTCCCCGGGCTTAAGCCAGGCCCAGAGGCCAATGGCGGCCGCCACCACGAACACCCCGAAAGCCACCCACCAGGAGCCACTGAGGAAACTGCCGAACACCGCCACCGCCAGGATAATCACAAAGGTGGCCGGCGTAGCGTTCCGGTTGCCGCCGAGCGGAATGTACAGGTAGTCCCGCAGCCATCGGCTCAGAGACATGTGCCAGCGGCGCCAGAACTGCTGCGTGTTCACGGCCTTGTACGGCGAATCGAAGTTCTTGGGCAGGTAGAAGCCCATGAGCATGGCCACACCCGTGGCGATGTCCGTGTAGCCGGAAAAGTCCGCATAGACCTGCAGCGAATAGCAGAACAGGGCCGATAAATTCTCGAAACCGCTGTACAGCAGCGGGTTCTCGAACACGCGGTCGCAGAAGTTCACCGCCAGATAGTCCGCCAAAATGAGCTTCTTGAGGAGGCCGTTCATAATCCAGAAGACGGCGATGCCGAACCATCGGCGCGAAAGATTGTACGGCTTGTGGAGCTGCTGGACGAACTCCACGGCACGGACGATGGGACCCGCCACCAACTGCGGGAAGAACGACAGGTAAAAGCCGAAGTCCAGGAAACCCTCCACTGGCGCAATCTTGCGCCGCTTGACGTCCACCACGTAGCTCACCGCCTGGAAGGTGAAGAAGGAGATGCCCACCGGGAGGATGATGGCATCTACCCGGAATACTTCCGCGCCCACAAGCATGTTCAGCCACTCGCCCAGGACGTCGTGCACCTGCAACTGCAGGCCGAAAAGGTTGTTCACAAAGTCCGTGAGGAAGTATGCATACTTGAAATACGCCAGGATGCCCAGGTCCACCACCACGCTGAGCGCTGTTACGGCCGACCGGGCCCGCTCCGAGCGAAGCCTGTGCAACCACTTGGCAGCAAAGAAGTTATAGACAATCACAAAGAGCAGCAGCGCCAGGAAAACACCGCTGGTCTTGTAGTAAAAGAACAGCGACACGGCAAAGAGGAAGCCGTTGCGCAGCAGCACCTTGGAGTGGAAGAGCGAGAAGACGGCGAACACCAGCGCAAAGAACGCCCAGAAGTAGAACTGGGTGAACAGCAGCGGATGGGCCTGGTCAAAGGAGAACAGGCTCACAAAGAAATCCCGTATGATATCCCAGAGGTTCATCGCAGGTAGTAAGCGTCCATGATGGCGTCGAAGAGGAGGTCCCCTATCAACTTATAGCCCGCCGGTGTGAAATGGATTCTGTCCGCCTGGGCCAGGCCGGCTTCCTCCCATTTTTCCATGGAGCCGCAGCCGCCCATCACCTGGTACCAGTCCCAGAACACGCCGCCGCACTCCTCCGCCAGCTCGCAGAAGGCCGTTTCGGCAGCCTCGGTGTGGGGGTTCACGCCCCTTTTCCGCAGCCAGCTATCGTTGATGCCGCTCATCAGGATGGCACATTGCGGAGCCACGCGGCGCACTTGGGCAATGAGCTGGCGGTAGTTGGCCTTGAAGCGGCGGACGTCGAAATCGGCCCCTTGTATGTCATTGATGCCGATGGAGAAAATGACCAGGTCCGGCATTACGCGGCGAAGCTCCTGTTCCCAGAGGTCGCAACGGAGCCAGGCCTGCGTGGAGGCACCGTTCACGCCCGCCTCGCTGAGCGAAAAACCGCCGCCGGACTTGTCCAAATACAGGCCGCGAAGGGCGTACTGGCCCTTTCCGCCGAAGCAGAGCTGAATCCAGTCCGTATAATGCGGCAGGCAGAAGCGGCCGCCCGCACCATGCAGCGTGTCCCGCCCGTTCACCAGCAAAAAAGGCTCCAGGGTACCGTCGCCCAGCACGTCCACCCGGTTGAAGGTATAGCGCTGCTGCAACGTCTGGCGCTCGCGCGGCGCCAGGTCAATCGTCACCCGGGCCGACGTATCCCGTGCCACCGCCACCATCCCGGTCAGGCCCAGGATTTCCTCCCCGGGCTTGAGGCAGCTGGCGCTTTCCCAGTTGCCGATATAGGAACTGCTGTAACTCACGGGCGTATTGGTGCCGGCAACCGCAAAGGGGAATACCAGCCCCCGACCGCCATCTATCCCATAGCGAAGGCTCAGGAAGTGACGGCGCAGGCGGTCGCTGAAGGTGCCTCCCTGCACATGGGAACCGCCCACGTGGAGAACCCGGACGTTGCCCCGTCCGGTAAGGAGCAGCGTATCCAATTTGCTGCAGAAGCGTCCGAATTGGGCCGATTCCCCTTGCAGCACATTCTTCTCCGACTGGATGAAAGGATAGCGCGGCAAACGGCGGGCCGCCGACGGAACCGCCGTCAGAAGAAGCACCAAAAAGATGAGTACCCTTGCCTTCATAGAAGTACAAAGGTACTCATTTTCTTTGATTCGCGAAAGCTTACTGCAGCATCAGGCTGCGCAGGTCGTCAATGTCCTTCTGCGGAACGCCAATCTTGAGGAGGTACTTCACGATGCGCTCCTGATAGGTGCCGCTGTCGGTCTGCGAGAAAATGGTCTTGCGGATGGACTTGTAGCTGTACGCCGTACGGACATGCTTGTACGCGGGCTTCCCGTCGTCATCGGTGGACATGCCCCAGTCGGCCGGAGAGAAATAGGTGAGCTCATAGTCTTTGGCCATGTCGCTCTCCCCCACGCCCAAGGCGCCTTCCAGCAGGACGGCCAGCGTGGCGGTACGGTCACGGCCGGCCGCGCAGTGGAAATACACGGGCTTGCCTTCCCGCAGGCGGGCCACCACCCAGCAGAAGGTCTCCTTCACCTTGGCGGGATTGTCCCGCACCATGTGGTTGTACCCGCTGTCGAAGCCCGGGGCATAAAAAGCCACGCTGCTGCCCAGCGGGGAGCTGGACGGCACGTCGGAGGCCTCCCGCAGGTCCACTTCGGCACGGATGCCTTCGGCCAGCATTTCTTTCCGCCCGGTCTCGTCGCAGTATTTCTTGTCGATACGGCCACCCCGGTAAAGTTTGTGGTACGCCACCGTTTTGCCGCCCAGACCCTTGTAGCCGCCCAGGTCGCGTCCGTTGCGCACGTTGGGGGTGAAGAACACCTGATGCAGGTTGCCCTTTGTGGTGAAGCTTCCGCCGGCCACCACCGCATTGTCGGAGGTCCGGGTTACCTGATACTGGTACTTTGCACCTGGCACCAGGTTGGTGATGCTTTGGCTGGAAACGCCGCCGCTGAGCGAATACTCCCGGCTCCAGCTGCCTTCCCACACGCGCAGCTTCTGGCTGCCGGAAGCGGCCGTCCAGGAAATGGTGTAGGCGGGCGGAAGCTCAACGTTGTTTTCGCTGGGGCCGCCGCCGGGATACCCCACAATGCTGGAATAGGAATATTCCTTGTCCGTGTCCGGATTGTCGGTCTCCGGATAGTGCACCTCTTCCAGGAACTTCTGGACATAGGCGTTGGTGGCCAGAAAAGCTTCTCCCTCAGGCTCTTCCGGTTCTTCCGGCTCTTCCACCTGGCCGGTTCCCAGCAGACGGGTGGAAATGGCACGCGAAAGCGTCCAGGAGGCATCGTCACCGCCGACCGCCCAGTACATGGCGCCCAGCAGGCCCTTTTCTTTCACATAGTCCGCTTTGAGGCCGATGGAAACGGCGTTGTCGTAGCTCAGGACCATGTTTCCGGAAGCATCGGTCAGGTAAGGCACCTTGGCCATATCGTCCCAATGCTCGTTATACCCGGCAGTGCGGATGTCCTTGTAATAGATGAAGTTGTCGTCCGGGTCGTCCGCCGTAAAGGCCTTGTTGTCGTCACGGCCGTAAAAGGCCATGCCCAAGGTCATTTTCCCGTACGGAACGCCGGCGGCCAGGTGCAGGGCCACCGACTCGTCGCAGCTGCGGTGGGTCATGGACGAGCGGTACAGCGCCGCGTTGTGCTGCGGCGGATTGCCCATGTCGTAGGTCATCAGGTTCACCCAGTTCATGTACGGCAGGAAGTCCGGGAACGACACATATTTGGCGCTGGAGGAGGAGGCCATGGTAATGAGCCGGTCCTGGCCCAGGGCCGCCCGCAAATCCTTCACCAGCAGCGTGAAGTTATCCTTGTCGGCCGGAGAATAAGAAATGCCCGCCGAGCCGCTGGTGGGATATTCCCAGTCCAGGTCAATCCCGTCCAGTCCGTACTTTTTCACGGCATCCAGGCAGCTCTGGCAGAACTTCTTGCGATGCGTCTCGCTGGCAGCCATCTCGCTGAAATTGCCCGCACCCCAGCCGCCGACGGAAAGCAGCACCTTCAGCTGCGGCGCCTGCTGCTTCAAGGCCACTATCCTTGCCAGGCGGGAGGTGCTTTTTATCTCCAGGGACTCAAAGTCACTTTTCACCTTGGCAAAGGCATAGCAGATATGGGTAAGAAGGGTGGGATCCGGGATGTCGCTGTCCCAATAGGTAGTGTATCCCACCACAATGTAACCGGCAGGCGGAGATACCGGGTCCACCGGCGGCGTTTCCGGCTCATCCGGCGTTTCCGGCTCATCCGGCGTGCCGGGCTCCTCCGGATTTGTCGGATCCGTGGGCGTGGTTGGCTCCGTGGGCGTTATGGGCTTGACGGAGGGCGGAGGAATGGTCCATTCCTGATACGGCGTTTCGCAGGCCACCAGCAACGGCAGCAGCAGAAACACCAGCCAGCGCATGTTTATCATAGGTTGGTAAATTCTACTTTGTGCAGCCAGGACGGGTTGCCGCTGTCGCAGTCGTCACCTATCCAGATACAATTGTTCTTGTGGTCCACGCAGACGGCCTCCGGGTTCCAATTGGCGAAATTGGCCAGGGAATAGGTGGCCAGAAGCTTGGTGGCGTCACCGTCAAACAGGTACAGCGTAAACGGCAGATACTGCGGACGATCCTTGTTGGAATTGGAATCCAGCACCCACAGGTAGTCGCTCACGGGGTCGTAGCAAAGGTCTCCCACCTCGGAGATGGTGGGGGTGACGTCGCGCAGGCTCTTTTTCCACAAGAGTGTGCCGTCCAGCTTGTATTCGAACAGCTGGGCGCCCGTCTGCGTCCCAAAATACAGGTTGCCCTTATGCCAGGTAATACCTTCGCAACCCGAGTTGCCCATATTCTCCACCCCTTCCACCTTGATGGTGAAGTTGTCGTCCTTGCCGTTGTATCCAGGTGCCGGGACCCGGTAAACGGACTTGGAGCTGCTCTCCAGGCCAATATACAGGTGACCGGTTTCCGGGTCCATGGCAAGGCCCTCAAAGTCGGCCTCGCGGTACCACTGCTTCTGAAAAGTGCCGTCAAAATTAATCCGATAGAGGGTTCCCTTGTCGTGCACGCCCCAAAGGAAGTCGCCGTCCTTGGACAGGCACAGGCCCGACAGTTCCTCCAGCATGGTGCCACCCTTGACACCCAGTACGTACTTGGTAATTTTGCCCATTACCGGCAGTTCCCGGGGCTGGCCGTCCGCAGGAAGGTTCTGTTCCGGACGCTCATAGCGGCCCGGGGCGTCGGGATTGCCGTCCATGGCATGCTTCACGGCGTGGCGCAGGGTGCCGGCATCGTTGTCGTGCCTGTATTCCCAAATCATCACGCCCAGCATGTCCCGGCTCTTGGCAAATTCCACCTTGGCGTTGATGGACTCCACGTCCTCGTAGCTGGCGTACATCCGGCCCAGGGCGTCGCCCAGGTACGGGACCTTGGCCACATTGTCCCAGATGCGGTAGTTCACGCCCTTGACGTCGTAACCGTCACAGGTTCCCTTGAAGAAAATGTTCTCCAGCTTGCTGTAGTCCACGGAAGAAGGATAGCGGTTGCCCACCGTCTGCTTGTAGCCGTCGCCATGGCCGTAGAAGGCAATGCCGAAGTTCATCATCTGGTACGGGATGCCCTGCTTGCCATGGAAAATGTCGTCGATGGCCTCCGCGCAGCAGCGGCTGCCGGTGATGGCGCTGCGGTACAGCGAAGAGTTATGGTACGGCGGGTTGCCCTGGTCGTAGGTCATCACGTTGATATAGTCCACATAGGGCAGCACCCCCACGTTGTCCGTGTACTTGCCGCTGTCGGAGGCGGCGTAGGAGAGCACCTTGTCCGGCATGGCTTCGCGCATCTCCTTGAAGAGGGTGACAAAGTTGCGCCAGTCGGAAGGGTCGGCGCCGTTCACGTAACTGCCGTCCTTGGCCGCATAGGTGGGATACTCCCAGTCGATGTCAAAGCCGTCCACCCCGTACTGCTCGCAAATGGCCACGCACGCGTCCACGAAGGCCTTGCGCTTGGCATCGTCCCGGGCCATCTGGGACCAGCCGTCGGCGTTCTTGCCCCAGCCGCCCATCTGGAGCTTCACCTTGAGCTCCGGGTACTGGGCCTTGTAGGCCACGAACTTCTCCACCAGCGGAATGGTCTTGGCGTCAATCTCGATGCCCACGCCGTTCACCTTGTCCACAAAACGCACGTGCCCCACGTTGATGTGCGTGAAGTTGCGCACCTCTTCCAGGGACGGGAACAGGGACGAGGACGTATATTCGGTATAATAGACCTCGATGATGGGGGTCTTGCCCAGGCGCGCCAGACGGGCGGGATTGTTCACAATCTCGTCCATGGGCTCCACGGGACCGGGGGTGGGGTCGTCGGGGGTATCGCCGCCGGGGTTGAGCGGATCGGTGGGGATTTCACCGCTGGTGGGTTTGGTATTGGGAGCGGGGGCGCTCATGCCCAGGCGTTCCTGCGTGCAGGAAAGCATACCGGCCAGCGCCAGTCCCATGAGGAAAAGTCTTGACGTTTTCATCTCCTTTGTGTTTTAATGTTATCCTGGCACCCAGGGTCCGGGTCAGCGGGCCCTGGATGAAAAAAGGCTCAATGCAAAAATCCGGGCGTCTTGCCTTTCAATGGGCACTGTGGGCCGCCAAGTGCTGTCATGGGTCCAATAAATGGGACGATAACAGCAAAAACCGCCCAAAATGCTGTCATGGGTCCAACGAGTGGGACGATAACAGCGGTGCCTGCTTTACAACCTCCTATTCACATTGTTTCCAAAAACTATTCTGCTACGCAGCGGACGGAAGCGGCTTCCTCTTTAAAATAGTTAGCATAGTAGTAGCCACTCTTATCTTGACGTATAATTTTTAAACGAGCACGAGGAGCGGAGTGAGCCGTTGCACTAAGAATGATAGAACGAGCCCCTTCATAACTAATACTAGCCCCGCTGGAGTACCAACCAGCCATAGGGAATACAATACTCCCGTAGGCAAAATTATTATTCGTCCAGTTGTAAGTCCAGCCATCATTCCCGTTCACCCACAAACCAGTAGAAGAACTATAAGAAGGAACTTTATATCCAGAAGGACAAGGGTCAAAGATTTCCTTGTTCTTGTCCCCATCTTCCCAGAGATTCGGCAAATCTTCCTCATTCCAGTTTCCGGTTTCATCTTTTTCGGGAACCTGGATGAAAACTGTCGGATTCGCGATGGCAAAGGCTGTCGACTTCGGTCCGTTCGTAACGGTAATCGTGGCTGTTGCCTTCACAGGGCCAGGCAGAGGCGTGCTACGTCCCCACTGGTAGTACATGCCATATGTTTCACGACCGGCAGCACTACTTGTCGCTTTTTCTATAGCGCCCAGATTACGGTCCATGACCACCTTGCCAAAGAAAGCGGCGTCATTGATGTCCTCGACGGATGTTTCCGGAACCCATATGTGCCAGCTCCAGAGGATGTTGTCACCGGCATCCTTGGCGGCGATGAGGGCATTGCCGGCATGGAGGGTAGCGGGCATCTTGAATACCATGGTGTAGTAGTCGTTCTCCGCCTTCTTCTCGAAGTCGACGGCAGCAATGACACTATTCTCGGTCACGGTTTCTGCATTGTTCCAGGTCTCCCACAGGAGTTCAGCCTTGGCCACGGTTCCGACACCGGCCGTGCTGTTGCCCTTGTAGGCCTTGAAAGTGAATACCTTCTCTGCATTGGCAGCCACGCTGCCGTCCACAATGTAGCAGTTGGCATTGCCGGAAGCATCCAGTGCCGTAGCACCCGTGGTGGGGATAGCGGAAGGATGCTCGCTGGGGGCTACGTAGTCTTTCAAGTAGGCGGTGACATCCCCCATGGGACGATACTCGGCACGTTTCACGGTAACCGATGCGGTTGTGGACAGTGTCTTTACAATAGCTCTGTCCTTGAGGAAATTCATGGTGAAACCGCTGGGAAAAGCAGCGCCATTGGGGAAGAAAATCTTATTCACCGTTACACCGTCTGCCACAAGGTTCTGTTTGATGGATGTGGAGGCTCCGTCTAACAAATGCTTATAGTTTTTCTCAGACGGAACAATCTTTACCCGATAATAACTGTAGGCAATCTCCTCATCGGCGTTTCCTTTAAAAGAAATCTGGTCATAATCACCATCCACAACGAAGGAAAGGACGCCGCAAAGATTGTAAAAGTTGATTGTACTGCCATCAATATAGGCTGCCATCAGGGGCTTGTTCGTCTCCGTAAAGCAATTGTAGTAATAGATGTTTGAGCCGTTGCTGTACCCACCCACGGATCCGGCCGGATATGCTGCAAAATATTCGCATTCATAGCTGGACGCATTATTGGGCGTAACGCCACTCAAATCCACTTCAAAAGATGCCGTTTTACCATCCGCAGAAATGTTTTCCGCCGTCAGGGTCACGGTCTTTGTGTAGGAAGGTCCAAAGTACTTGCCGTGGATCAAAATCTCATCCCCCACTTCCCAGGTGGTTTTGCCGCTGGCGTCGTCGATGGCCAGTTTGGTATCGGTATCGGCAAAGGTGCAGGTAAAGGTGCGGACTACGGGCTCGGAAGTGACTTCCAAGGTGTTTTCTGTTTTTTGACAGGAGAATGCCATAGCAAGGGCCGCAAGGGCCAGGATATACATCTGTTTCATAACGCAACCCTCCTATAAAAGACTACTGGGGAACAAGGTCCCCGGATCCAACGGGTTGTACTCATAATCCGGCACCTGGCCCGAGGTGGCCTGGCACACGGGCTCGGCGTAGTTCAGTTCCAGAGCGTCCGCCCTGGGAGGGGTGTAAGTTTGTTTTCTCATTCGTCTTTGTCAAGTTGCAAAAGGTTGGATTCTGGGGCGCCAACCTTTTGCGGGGTTAACTGGTTTGGTTGTGTTGTAAGGAGGTTTTGGTGCAAAAGGTTGGCCGGTTAAAAACCAACCTTTTGCACCGGAATAAATCCTTATTCGGCAACCACGGCAATGCAGCGGATGCTGCCACCCTGGGATTTACGGGCGGAACTGCCAAAACCGGGACCTTCGTAAATGTATTTGCATCTGGCCTGTGCGGAATCGTCGGTAT
>Ga0256405_10004188_pt1 | contig 27637 bp, 22 predicted proteins | sample RumenRJG_02DNA_FD_189096 | JGI IMG/M metagenome (GOLD analysis project Ga0256405, IMG submission 189096) | Bovine rumen microbial communities from Lethbridge, Alberta, Canada - RJG_02 | ecosystem: Host-associated > Mammals > Digestive system > Stomach > Rumen | place: Canada: Alberta... | reverse complement strand
TTTGTTAAATGACGCTTAAAACAAAGAGCAAGCAGAAAAACGAGCTAAATATAAGAAAAATCCGGCCGTTTGGCCGGATTTTTACCGCTTAGAAAAGGACTGCCGCATTATCTAATGCGACAGCCTCATTTTCTGGCCTTCCTTATCGGGAAGGTCTCTATGAATTCAGGATATCAAAGCCTCTGCGGACCAGCCGCAGATAACATTCCGCATCTTCTTTTCCCAGTTTTTCCAGAAAATTTACTCTCCGCTCAATGTTCTTTGTCCGCACGCCGCGGATATATTCCCGTCCCCTGGGCGTCAGCGAGACAATCACCCGGCGGGCGTCCGTTCCGTCACTCTTCCGGATGATATAGTCCTTTTTTTCGAGGGCCTTCAGGATATTGGCCACACGGCCGGAGGTCAGTCCCAGCTTCCGGACGATATCTCCGGAAAACATATCTTTCCCGCTGTAATAAAGCCACAGAAGAACGCCATCCTCCCCTCTGGCTGCAATATTCTCCTCCCACTGATAAAAGGATTTTTCAAAAGCAAAATGCATCGTATACAATTCTTCTGCCATCACGTGGTAATCCATACTGCTGTCACTCCCCGGACTCAAGTAAGTATTATCTTCTACTCGAATATAAGTTAGTTACACATAACTTACTTAAGTTAGTGTACTCGAACCATTCCCATTTGTCAAGAACAGAACCCATCAGCTCATCACCGATACACTTGAAAAGCATATGGCGTTCAATCATTAATCGCATACGCAGGAACAAAGGAGCAGGGCTGCCACCTGGATAAAGTGGACAGCCCTGCTTTCCTGTTTCATATGAATATTGCTTATCCGGGAAATATCTCCCTTCCGGCTTATACAACCGCCGGCTCCAGAAGGAGCTTTCCGGTCTTATAGCGCTCTTTGCTGAACATGGTGATATCCATGGAATCCTCCATGCCCGCGATCTTGTTGGCCATCAGGATGCCGATACGCGGCGATACCATGAAGCCGTGGCCGGAGAATCCGCAGACGCTCCAGAAGCCCTTGGCTTCCTTTGCCTCGTCGATGACCGGGTTGCAGTCCGGGCTCATGTCATACTGGCCTGCCCACTGGCGGACAACCTTCAGCTTCCGGAGAATCGGCAGCGCCTCGCACATGACGGCACAGTTCTTCTCCAGGAACTGCCAGCTGGAATTGAAATTGAAGCTGGGTTCTTCCTTCGGTCCGATACCCATGACAAAGCTGCCGTGAGGTGTCTGCTGCACGTAGTAGGACCGGGCAAAGGACATCAGCATCATGTCATAGATGGGAGCCACGGGCTCGGTGACCAGGGCCTGGTGACGCTCGGAGTAGACCGGGATCTCCTCCCCGACCATGGCTGCCAGCTCCGGTGCGCGGACATTGGCGCAGTTGATGACAATATTGGCCTCAAAGTCGCCCCGGGTGGTCTTCACGCCGGCGATTCTGCCCGCCTTTGTGGTAAGGCCGGTAACCTCGGTGTATGTCAGGAACTCCACGCCTATCCGCTTTGCGCCCGTAGCGTAAGCCTGGGTGCACTGGAACGGATCCGCATGGCCGTCCTTCTGGCAGAAGGTTCCGCCGTACATTCCCTCGGTGTTTATGCCCGGCATCATCTCTTTAATTTGCTGCAGGTCAACGGCATAGCTGTCGATGCCCAGCTTGTGCTGTACTTCCAGATTCTTGTGGAACTGATCCCACTCCTTCTCGGTGTAAGCCACCAGAAGGTAGCCGCCCTGGTGGAGGCCGCAGTTTCTCTTGTAGCCGGTATACTCCTCCAGATGCTCAAAGATATGGGTGCTCTCCAGAGCGATCCGGGCATTCAGCTCGGAACCCCACTGCTGGCGGATACCCGCGCCGCAGCGGCCGGTAGCTCCCGCATCCAGAAACCGCTTCTCAATCAGAAGCACGTCGGTGATTCCTCTTTTGGCAAGCTCGAAGGCTGTGGCGCAGCCGACGATTCCGCCGCCGATTATGATAACGTCATATCCCGCTTTCATCAGCCTTCGCCTCCCTTCTCTTCCTTCTGTGCCTCCAGCCAGGCATCCGCCAGAACGCCCATGGAGATGGGCTTGGTCGGCGGCCGGAAGGTACTCATCAGAACCTCTTCCATCGGAATCTTATAGTAATTGGAAAGCTCCTGGGCAATCAGCATGCGGCAGGTTCTTCCCTGGCACGGGCCCATGCCCGCGCGGCTGACTCTCTTAATCTCATCTATCGTGCAGTACCCTTCCTCAATCAGCGCAAGGATATCCTCGCGGGTCAGGTCTTCACAGCGGCAGACGATCGTATTCTTATTATCCATACTCTGCACCGCCCTTCTACTGTGCTGCTGCCGGCCGGATGTTCCGGACCGTCATCGCCAGATCCTTCGGCACTGCGATGCCGATGACCCAGGTCATGTTCTTCTCGCCGCCGGAGACGGCGCTTACAACTTCAAAGCATCCCACTTCTTGGCCGGCACGGTCAAGTCCCGTTACGAAATCGCCCTTCTTCGGTACGGGCAGGAATTCATAGGGAAGCTTCACCAGCGCGCGGTCATCGCTCCAGGTATAGTCCACCACAAAGATGGCCAGTCCCGGACAGCGGGAAATGCACAGACTGCAGCCGTTGCACACATCATAATCAATCTTCGGCGTCGCATTGATATCGGGCTCCACGGTGAGAGCCTTTTTCACGCAGGCCTTTGCACAGGGGTTGCAGGGAATATTCTGGAAGCATTCAGTGATGGCAAATGCGCCCTTTTTCATTCTCTCCTCGGAGGGAAGAACTGCCGCCAGGTCCTCCGCAGTCGGAATACCGTCCTGATATAACATTATCTTCGACCTCCCTTCGCAATCTCTTTTTCCAGACCGGCGCGGATCTTTGCGCCCATCGGGCCGGAACGAAGCACCTGCAGCTCCTTCACCGCATCTGCTTTCAGGGCCGCAGCCTTCTCCGGATCATATCCCAGGCTCTCCGCCACGGCGTAGCCGGCGATCATGCCCTCCACCATGGCAGAGGAAGCTTCCTCGATGCCGGTGGCATCGCCTGCCACGTAGATGCCCGGAACCGATGTCATCAGGTTCTCATCCAGTACCGGCACATGACCGGACAGCTCGCGGATGAATTCCATATGGCATCCCGCCTGCCACAGAAGCTCTGTGAGCGGGGTAAGTCCTACGGCGAGGCACAGGGTATCGCACTTGATATCCTCTTCCGTGCCCGGAATCTGCTGGAACTTATCATCCAGCTGCACGATCACAACGCCCTCCAGCTTTCCGTCTCCGTAGGCTTCCTTCACGGTATATCCGGTACGGATCGGCACGCCGGCGCGAGCGATCTTGGAAGCGTGCACGAGATATCCGCCGATACGGGGTGCTGCCTCCACCAGGCTTACCACCTTTACGCCTGCCTGCATCATCTGATAGGAAACGATGAGGCCGATATTTCCTGCACCTACCATGACGGCGCGCTCTGCCGGGAGAACGCCGTACACATTCATCAGGGTCTGAACCGCACCGGCTCCGTAGATACCCGGAAGGTCATTGTTCGGGAACTCCAGGAACTTCTCGGAAGCGCCGGTCGCCACGATGGTCTTCTGCGGGCGGAACTTCAGGTGCTTATTCTCATGAAGCACGGTCACCACACCGTCTTCATAGATGCCCAACACATCCGCTTCTGTCAGCAGTTCAATGTTCGGATTCTTCTCTATCTTCTCCAGAAGGAAATCGCCGATATGAATTCCCCGGTCGCCTGCATACTGTTTTTCGGAACCGAAGAACTTATGGGTCTGTTTCACCAGCTGGCCGCCGGCGGCGTCATACCGCTCGCAGAGCACCACATGGGCGCCCATGGAGGCTGCCGCATCCGCAGCACAGAGTCCCGCGGGACCTCCGCCGATGACGAGGACTTCCACGTCTCTAATCATGCTGTACAACCCCCTTTCCTTCCTGCTCGCGCACATCCATATCCGCCTTCACCTTCGTGATACAGACACGGACATTCGGCTCGCCGTTCACGGTCATAAAGCAGGACGAGCAGTTGCCGATGGCACAGAAAAGGCCTCTCGGTCTGTGCAGATTCTGACTGTGACCCAGCTCACGGATGCCTGCCGCATGCAGGGCCGCCGCGATGGTCTCCCCGGTATAGCCTTCCACCGGGGCGCCGTTGAAGAAGAAGGTAACCTTCTCCCCACGGTTAAATTGCAGAATCGGATGTTCTGAAATTCTCATCGTGTTTTCCTCCTTAAAATTGTAGATATATAAAATCCGGACGAATCCGATTTCAGTTTTACTGTTTGGTTCCCTGTCCCTTCTGCAGCCTGCGGAACTGGTTCGGCGTCATCCCCGTGGTCTCCCGGAACATCCGGGTAAAGCTGGAGGCGTTGGTGTACCCCACCTGCATGGCCACATCGATGACGCGGTACCGGGTCGTCTGCAGAATCTCCTTCGCCTTCTCCATCCGGACCATGCGGATGTAGTCGCTGGGAATGTATCCCACCTCCTGCTTGAACAGGGCGGCAAAATAGGATGGATTGTAGTTTTCCATCTCCGCCAGTCCCGCGATGGAGATATCCTCGGCGTAATGCTCCCGGATATAGCGGACCGCGCGCATCTGGTTGTCATCCACCAGCTTGTCGTAGAGATAATAGAAAAGATACCGCAGGGAATCGTTCTGTGGCCCGTTGGTCCGCACCTCCTGCTTGATCAGGGAAATAAGCGGCTGAAGCTCTTCCGAAATCTCCCGGACACAGTGCTCCGTGAGGAATACCAGGTCCACGGCCTTCACCATCTCCGCCGGGATATTCAGGGTCAGGGCCCTTCCGCTGCAGGAATAATCATGCTCCACATCCGGCGGGATAAAGCCGATCTCCTTCGTGCCCACATAATGGTCCGCATCGAAAAACCGGAAATAGAATTCATTCTCCAGGGTGATGATGATATGTCCGTGACTGTGTCGGTGGGTCTGCACATTCTGGTTGGTATTGAATGTATAAACGGAAATCGCTGCCATAACAGTCCTTTCTGTTCTGCTGCAAGACTTCAGTTACAGATTAGCACATTTGTCTCGATGAAAATGTGCCGGATCCAAGATATAACTATACCACAACGCATGTCCCGCGGCGATACCATTTCCCATAAAAAAAGAGAGCGCCGCTTCAGAAACTTTCGTTTCTGAAATGACGCTCATTCTTATTCATATAGCGTTTTTCATTCTGCAGCGGGAAGCTTCAGGGCCAGCAGAATCTGCTGACTCTTCTCCTTCTCCGTGTCCAGAACCATGTCCGTTTCGCCAAACTTTAGTCTCACGCCGGGCACTTCCATCGCAAAGGGACACACGCCGTTTTCCGACTGAATGACTCTGGTCACCGGCCGGATGCCCGTAATCTCGCGAAGGGGAAGGTATTCCCAGGCAAAGCCAGCCGGAAAGTACAGTGCCTTTTCCCCGAGGCGGTACTTTTCCAGTCTCCTGCTTTTCCGGAAATCCTCCGTTACCCCTTCCAGTGTCTCACTTCCCGGAAGGGGACGAAGTCTGTGAAATATCATAGTCTTTATTTACGCCCTGTTCTTCTGGGCAGACAGTGTCTTAAATGCGACAACTGCCAGGATGATGGAGAGAACTACCAGAAGTACGGCGATGCCGCCCTGGATGTAGTTCCACATATCTCCACCTGCGGAGAACTTCGAAATAATGGTCTGGCACAGGGAAGTAATGGTGGCGATCAGCATGAATACCATGGGAATGAAGAACATCTTGTTGTTCTTGCCCATATCACCCAGCCATGCGCAGACAGCCATCAGTCCCAGAGCAGCAAGCAGCTGGTTTGCAGCACCGAACAGCGGCCAGATCTTGCTGTATCCGGTCATGCCCAGGGCAATACCCAGAACTACAGTGATGATAGTGGAAACATAAGGATTGGTCAGGACAGCCTTTGCGCCCTTGGCATCCTTCACGGTCTCACCCTCTTCCAGCCAGAACTCCTGGAACATGTAGCGGGCAAGACGGGTAGCGGTATCCAGAGAGGTCAGGCAGAATACGGAAACGGCCAGAACCAGCATCTGATACATAACAGACTGCACGCCTTCTCCTGCGAAGGTACCGATCATGCGGGAAATACCGGTAGCAAATACAACGGTCGGGGAACCGAACGGAACTTCACCCTTCGGAACCGCAGCCTCCTTCCACACATACGCTACTGCGCAGAGGGACAGAACTGCAACCACGCACTCTACGAGCATCATGCCGTAGCCGATGATCTGGGCGTCTTTTTCATTGTCCAGCTGCTTTGCGGTGGTACCGGAGGAAACCAGAGAGTGGAAACCGGAGATAGCGCCGCAGGCGATGGTAATGAACAGAGCCGGAAACAGGGAACCGCCTGCAAACAGGCCGTTTCCGCGTACTGCAGCATCACCGAAGGCCGGGATATCCAGAGCCGGATGTGCGCCGACAACACCGATGACTGCAACGATAAGCATGAAGTACAGAAGGAAGGAGCTCAGGTAGTCACGGGGCTGGAGAAGAATCCAGACCGGTGCAACGGAAGCTACCAGAATATAAAGACCCAGAACCCACATCCATACATTGTAGGACAGTGCTACCGGATGGAAGTTCAGGCCGAGTGCCACGATAATAACGATACCCACGATACCGCAGGCTGTTGCCGGGCCAATGGGCATGTTCTTCCGGTATACCATGTAACCGAAGATAATCGCCAGAACGATGAACAGAAGGGAAATCATTGCGGTGGAGAGGTTTGCCTCCAGAGCCGCGCCCTCCAGAGCCTTGCCTGCCGCGTTGGTTGCGCCGAAGGTTCCGGCAACGATGGATGCGAATGCTGCCACAACCAGAAGCAGGGTCAGATAGGCGAAGGTGATGAACAGTCTCTTGGCTGTCTTGCCCATGGAGCTGTCGATAACCTCACCGATGGACTGTCCGTTGTGACGTACGGAAGCAAACAGAGCGCCGAAGTCATGGACGCTGCCGAAGAAGATGCCGCCGATGAGAACCCAGAGCAGAACCGGCACCCAGCCGAAGGCTGCTGCCTGGATCGGTCCGTTGATCGGGCCAGCGCCGGCGATGGATGAGAAATGGTGTCCCATCAGAACCGGTGCTTTTGCGGGAACGTAGTCGATGCCGTCCTCCAGCTCGTGAGCCGGTGTCTTCCGGGACGGATCAATTCCCCACTGTTTGGACAGCCATCCGCCGTAGCAGATGTAGCCGGCCAGAAGCACAACAATCGAAATGATCAGTACAATTGCTGCATTCATAAAGTAACCTCCTTAAAGAGTTGATAATAGTATATCTATATCGAACCTTCGCGCGGATTGCTCTCCTGCGCGTAAAGCTCGTTATAGCCTTTTGCCCCGCGGGCTGCCTCGGCAAATGCCTTCCGGTACATCTTGGCAAGAGACCTTCCTGCCCCGTTGGTAAATATCTGCTCTGTCTCCATATCCGCCACCACGAGTCTGGCCTCGGAGTGGCCCCGCATGGAAAACAGATACCCCTTGTCAAACCGGAAGCTCTTAATCGCCTTTTTGGCCGCCTCATCGGGTGTTTTCCTGCACAGGATGACAAAGGTGAGATAGGTATACATGTGATCCTTTTCCGGATACTTCTCCCCTCCGCGGACCAGAACCGGTTCCATGTAGTCGGTCACATGTCCCATCAGCTCCGTCAGAAGGTGCGGACTGCAGGCATCCTCCGTCAGAAAGAAGGCGTGCTCATAAGCCTTCACCGACCACAGTTTTGCTTTTTTCACCAGAACATACTTTTCTCCCAGAGAAGAAAAATATCCATACGCCGTGTACTCCCGGCCGTCTATCACACGGTTCTTTTCTATATCAAAGGTCCCGGCATATTTTGCCAGAATGATATTTAAATACGATGCCTGATCCATGAAACTAAATCCTTTTCGGCTGGCCGCGGACCTTCCGCTGCCCGGCCTGCATTTTTTCCAATTATTTATACACTCTTTATAAAAATTTTACAATATGGAGCAAAACCATAATCAACATTTTTGCCGGCAGTGTTCAAAAAAAAGAGGGTTTTCGGCCCTCTTTTCGTAAGTGTGAAAACTATTTGTTATCTATCGTATAATATGAATTCATATTCTTAAAAAATGAAATTTTATGCCTTCAATTTCACTTTTCTGTCTGCTGCAGTTTCTGAAGGATTCTCTCCATCAGAGAGATTCTCCGCATGGGGGTCATCAGATAATACCCGTCAATATACGGACGGATCTTTCCGGCAATCTCCCCGGAGATTTCCACGGCCAGATCCTCGGCTTCCTTCCGCTCCAGACCCTCATACCGGTCGATAATCTCCTGTGACACGGTGATGCCGTTGATCTCATTGTTCATGAAAACAGCGTTCCGGTGACTCACCACGGGAATGATGCCTCCCAGGAGCCATCCGGTCAGTTCCTTTCTCGCCAGCTTCAGATTCTCCAGGGCTTCTTCCGACAGCACCGGCTGGGTGAGAAAGCCCACCATGCCGGCCGCTTCCTTCTCCTTTGCCCGTTTCAGCTCCATGGGGAAATTGACCGCATTCACGTCCAGGGCGCCGAACACCTGAATCGGCTCCCGGAAGGTCTCCTCATTCAGAGAATTCACAAAAGCGCCCAGTTTGCGGGAATTAAAATGATAGACACTCTTCACTTCATCGCGCTCCGCCGTGGGGATGGGGTCCCCGGTAACAATCAGGACATTGCGGATGTTTTCCGCATAAAGTCCCAGCAGAAGCGCCTTGGTGGCATTCACATTCCGGTCCCGGCAGGTCATGTGGGGAATGACATCCAGATCCAGCTCTCTCTTCACCTTGCAGGCCAGAAGGCTGGAGTCCATCCGCGCCCTTGCGATGGGGCAGTCCGCGATGGTGATGGTATCCGCGCCCGCTTCCTTCAGGCGTCTCGCATCATCCATAAACCCGGTGGCATCCGCATTCTTCGGAGAATCCAGCTCCACGGCGAACACGCACTTGCCCTCCGCAATCTTCTGGGCAAAGCGGTTGTTTATGAGTATCTTTTTCGGGGACGGCACTTCTTCCCGGGAAACATTCACCGCTGTGCGAGGAACAAATTTTGCCGGCCGCACCTTCCCCCGGGACAGCTGCGCCGAAAGCTCCCGGATATAATCGGGGGTGGTTCCGCAGCATCCGCCCAGAATGCCCACACCCAGGTCTGCGATCTCCATCACCTTTCCGGCAAAATACTCCGGGCTGTTCTCAAAGTAGGTCCTAAAGCCGCGTACCGTGGGATAGCCGGCATTGGGCATGGCAGTCAGGTTCATGCCCCTCTCCGCAAGCCCCGCCAGCAGCTGCTTCATATGGCCGGCGGAAGAGACACAGTTGAGTCCCACCGCATCAAAGAGCCCGGAGTTCCAGAGATCCTCCAGCATGGTGCGGTAAAATCTTCCGTCTCTGGAAAATCCGTCCGGCAGCACGCCGAAGGAAGCAAAGATCACTGCATCGCTCTTCTTTTCCCGTATGAAGGCCGCCGCCTCACGGAGCCCGATATCCGTGCTCTGGGTCTCGAAAAGGAAGTTCTCCGCCCCCTCCTCCAGGAAGATCTCTGCGGCCCGAAGGTACGCGTCCGTGATCTCCTCCGGTGTTTCCCCCGGCGCGGGGCCGAGATCGGCAAACACAAAGACTTCCTTTCCGGCATCTCCCGCTTCTCTTCTGCAAGCCCCCGCGATGGCAAAGCCCTTCCGGATCACCTCCGCCTGCCGCTCCTCCCCTCCCATGGCGATGGGATAGGCGCCGAAGGTATTCGTCTTGATAGCTTTCGCCCCGGCCTTTATATACTCCCGGTGGATCTCACCCACCCGCTCCGGATGGGCCAGATTCTCCAGCTCGCAGGCTTCGTAGGAGCCCTCATACCGGATAGCGTACCAGGTGCCGAAGGCGCCGTCAAACAGCAGCGTATTTTCATTCATATACTCCCGTACATTCATGGCATTTCCCCACATTCTGCTTTGATATCTGTATAATATACCAATTTGGTAGGATATGCAATCCCCCGCGGAGGCGGACACCTGCGCGGGGGATTTGGAAAGTATATTATGTTTTGCTGTATCCGATAACGCCTGGCCTTATGCGATGCCGGTCACGGTGTAATCCTTATCCTCCACGGCCTTTTTCAGCACATCGTCTGCCACTTCGGTGCTCATCTCCACCACGGCGGTTCCTGCCTCATGGCTCACCTTTGCCTCCGTTACGCCCTCCAGCTTCTCCAGGGCCTTCTTCACGGTCGCCTCGCAGTGCATACACATCATTCCTTCGATATTCATGGTCTTTGTCATCGTATGGTTCTCCTTTTCTTCTTTATTATCCTGAACCGCGCGGGCTTCGTCCGTCACGGTAATGGACTCCTCTTCTTTTCCGGCGCCTGCCGCATGGCCCCGCTTTTTCCCCTTCATAAGGTTCGGGTTATGCATATCGAACAGGTTCAGCCGAAGAGCATTCATGCACACGCAGAAGCTGGACAGGCTCATGGCCGCCGCGCCATACATGGGCTTCATCGCAATCCCATAGAGGCCCATGGCCAGCGGGATGCAGATGGCATTGTAGAAAAATGCCCAGAACAGGTTTTCATGGATGTTCCGGATGGTCGCCCGGCTCATGCGGATGGCTGCCGGCACATCCAGCAGGCTGTTCTTCATCAGAACCACGTCCGCCGCATCCACGGCCACGTCGGCTCCCGCGCCGATGGCCACGCCGATGTCCGCTCTGGTCAGGGCCGGCGCATCGTTGATGCCGTCGCCCACCATGGCAACCTTGCCCTGCTCCTGCAGACGGCGGATGACACTCTCTTTCCCGTCGGGAAGAACGCCTGCTACCACCTCGTCCACGCCGGCTGCCTTTCCGACAGCCCTGGCCGTCCGCTCATTGTCGCCGGTCAGCATGACAACGCGGATGCCCATATCCCGCAGCTCCTTTATGGCCTGGGGACTGTCCGCCTTCATGCTGTCGGCCACGGCGATGATGCCCAGAAGTTCTTCTCCCCGGGAGAACAAAAGCGGTGTTTTGCCCTGTTCTGCCAGCGCTTCCGCCTGTTTTGTCACGGAATCCGGCACACTGACCTTCCCCTGCATAAAGCGCAGGCTTCCGCCGAAGACATTTTCCCCCGCAATTCTGGCAGTTACGCCGTTTCCGGGAAGGGCCCGGAAATCTTCGGAAACGACTCCCCGGATATTCCTGGTTTTTCCTTCCTCCACCACGGCCTTTGCCAGCGGGTGTTCGCTCTTCTCCTCCAGACCGGCAGCATAAGCAAGGAGTTCCTCTTCTCCGACGCCTTCCGCCGGCTGCATGTCTGTCACCACCGGTGTTCCGCTGGTAATGGTGCCCGTTTTGTCCAGTGCAACCACATCCACCCGGCCCGTCTCTTCCAGGGACTGGGCGGTTTTATAGAGGATACCGTTTTTTGCTCCCATTCCGTTGCCCACCATGATGGCCACCGGCGTTGCGAGACGCAGCGCACAGGGGCAGCTGATGACCAGCACCGAGATGGCACGGGCGATGGCAAAACCGAAGTCTTTTCCCGCCATCATCCAGCCGATGAGGGTGAGCAGCGCAATTCCCATAACCGCCGGCACGAAGATTCCCGCCACCTTATCCGCGATGCGGGCAAGAGGCGCCTTGGTGGCCGCCGCATCGCTCACCATCCGGATAATCTGGGACAGGGTCGTATCCTCCCCGACCCTCGTGGCCCGGCAGCGGATATAGCCGGACTGGTTGACGGTCGCCGCGGAAACCTGGTCGCCTTCCTCCTTATCCACCGGAATGCTCTCTCCTGTAAGGGCCGCCTCGTTCACCGCGCTGCTGCCCTCGATGATAATGCCGTCCACCGGGATATTCTCTCCCGGCCGGACCGCGAAGATATCTCCCTCGCGCACTTCCTCGATGGAGACCTCGGTCTCTTCCCCGTCGCGGATCAGCACCGCGGTCTTCGGGGCCAGCTTCATCAGGCTCTTTAACGCATCTGTGGTCCGGCCCTTGGACATGGCCTCCAGCATCTTTCCGACGGTGATGAGGGTCGGAATCATGGCGGCGGACTCAAAGTAAAGATTCATGCCCAGATGGTGCACGGTCTCCATATCGCCGCCTGCCATGGCATCTGTCATAAGAAAGAGTTCCGCCAGGCTGTAGCCGAAGGAGGCCGCTGAGCCCAGCGCCACCAGGGTATCCATGTTCGGGGCCCCGTGGAAGAGACTCTTAAAACCGCTGGTAAAGAACTTTCCGTTGATCACCATAATGATGATAGACAGCAGCATCTCCAGAATACCCAGAGATACCGGGTTTCCGAAAATCTTCGGAACCGGCCATCCCAGCATCATATGCCCCATGGAGAAATACATCAGCACCAGGAGAAATCCCAGGGACGTCAGAAGGCGCTTTTTCAGCTTCGGCGTCTCGTGATCCTTCAGGGCTTCTTCCTGCTCTGCCAGTCTCGCCGCGGCAGAACCGCTTTTCTCCTCTGCGGCTCCCCGCTTTGAGGCGCCGTAGCCTGCATCCTCCACGGCCTTTATAATATCCGCCGGAGACGCGCTTCCCTCCACGCCCATGGAATTCGTGAGAAGACTCACGGAACAGGAGGTTACCCCCGGCACCTTTGATACGGCCTTTTCCACTCTCGCGCTGCAGGCCGCGCAGCTCATTCCCGTTACATTATATTGTTCCATATTCTGCCTCCCGGAGAAGATACTGTCGTTACTTCATCAGCTTCTGCAGCACCTTCACCAGCTCTTCGATGGTCTCGTCATTGCCCTGCCGGATATCCTCCGCCACACAGCTGCGGATATGGTTGCCCAGCAGTTCTTTGTTGAAGCTGGCGAGCGCACTGCTGACCGCGGAGACCTGAATCAGGATATCCGGGCAGTAGGCATTCTTCTCCAGCATCCCCTCGATGCCGCGGATCTGGCCTTCTATCTTCTTGAGCCTGGTCATCAGGCTTTTAAACTCTTTTTCGGATCGCATCTTCGTTCTTTCGTGATCTGCCATGATATTTTCCTCTCCGCAGACTAATGTCTGCTGCTTCCTCACATTTGGGCGGGAAGCAAGGTCATATGCAGAAGCTCATGCAAGCATGGCTCCTGCATATGACTTTGCTTCCCTTGGTGTCATACTATACCCCCGTAGGGTATATGTCAAGAGATTATTCTTTTTTTCTGTATATTCCTTATGATTTTCTCGCATAGTTTCCGGATTTGCTTGACGTATTTTTTCTCCCGTATGTATAATATCGATATCTGTCGGTTATGGCAGAAATCTTTTTATTCCGCTTCTCTGATTTACTGCTCGCCCCAAAGGGGCGAGAGCCCCGCGGCTTTGAGCGGTTCAAAGGTACGCCGCTGGGCGTACCTTCAGTATTACCGGAGAAGCAAGGGGGAAATGTATGGAAACTCGCAAATCCAATCCTGCTGCCCTCCTTCCCATCGTAGTATTTCTTGTCTTTTACCTGGGAAGCGGCATCTACTTTGAGTACATCAATCCGCCGGAAGGCGGCATGGGCTTCTACATCATGTCCGTCGTCGTCGCCTTCTCCATCGCGCTGGTGGTGGCATTTCTTCAGAACAGAAGCCTCAGCTTTGAAGAAAAGATTCATGTGGCCGCCCAGGGTATCGGGGATGACAACATCACCATCATGATCTTCATCTTCCTGATGGCCGGCGCCTTCAGCGGACTGGCCCAGGGTGCCGGCGGTGCCTCCAGCACGGCAAACCTGCTGCTGGATATCATTCCGGGGACATTTGCCATTCCGGGACTCTTTCTCATCGCCTGCCTGATTTCCATGGCCATGGGAACCAGCTGCGGCACCATCTCGGTGCTCACGCCCATCGCGGCGGCCGTGGCTGAGGGAGCCGGCTTAAGCCTTCCCATGTGCGTCGGCACCGTGGTCGGCGGCGCCATGTTCGGAGACAACCTTTCCTTTATCTCCGATACCACCATCGCAGCCACAAAGACCCAGGGCGTGGAGATGAAGGACAAGTTCCGCACCAACCTGCGGATTGCTCTTCCGGCTGCGGTGATTACCCTGGCCGTTCTCATCGTTTATGCGGTCACCCATCCGGCAGTAGAGCTGGAGCACTTTGAGTATAATCTCCTCCTGGCGGTGCCCTACTTTATCGTTCTTGCCCTCTCAATCCTGGGCATCAACGTATTTGTCGTTCTCGGCATCGGCATTCTGCTCTTCCTGGGAGCCGGCCTCTTTGCCGGAACCATAAGCATCGCGGATGCCTTCTCCGCCATGGGCGGCGGCACCTCCGGCATGTTTGAGACGATCATCGTGACCATCCTCGTGGCCTCCATCGCTGCCCTCATGCGGGAACACGGCGGATTTGAAGCCATCCTGGACTTCATCCGGAATCACTTCAACAGCAAGAAGGGCGGCATGTTCGGCATAGGCCTTCTCACAGCCCTGATGGACATCGCGACGGCCAACAACACCGTGGCCATCGTTATTGCCGCTCCCATCGCCAAGAACATCAGCGAAGAGTATCATGTGGAGCCGCGGAAGGTCGCTTCTCTCCTGGATACCTGCTCCTGTATCATGCAGGGCATTATCCCCTACGGCGCCCAGCTGCTGATCGCCTCCGGCATCGCGGGAATCTCCAGCGTAAGCATTATCCCGTATCTCTATTATCCCTATCTTCTGCTTGTGTGTGTGATTCTTTCCATCCTGGCAGAGAAGTAATGCAGAATTGTGAGCACCTGTGGGCAGTCAGACGAAAGTCTGGCTGCCTTTTATGATTGACGGGAACATTCTTATCTGTTATAATACGCGAATATAATATAACCCAACACCCAGCCATATCCAGGCTTTATGGTTGGTATGTCTGAGACGGACCAAAAGAGAGCAGAGAACAGACGAAAGAAGGAGAATGTCAGATGGTTGAAAAGAGCATGAAATATATCAACGCCTATGACCCCGAGATTGCCCGGGTCCTGGAACTGGAGCTGATGCGCCAGCGGACGCACATTGAGCTGATCGCCTCAGAAAACCTGGTTTCCCCGGAGGTCATGGCCGTCATGGGGTCTGTCCTCACGAACAAATACGCCGAGGGATACCCTGGCCACCGCTACTACGGCGGATGCGAATATGTAGACCTTGCGGAGAATATCTGCATCGAGCGCGCCAAGATGATCTTCGACGCCAAGTTTGCCAACGTCCAGGCCCACAGCGGCTCCCAGGCAAACTATGCCGTCTATCTCGCCCTCTGCAAACCGGGAGATACCGTCATGGGCATGAGCCTGAATGAGGGCGGACATCTGACCCACGGAAGCAAAGCGAACTTCTCCGGAAAGACCTACAACATCGTACCCTACGGACTGGATCCGGCAACCGGACGCATCGATTATGACCAGGTACGGGCCATCGCGAAGGAATGCAGGCCGCGGATGATCATCGCCGGTGCCTCCGCCTACCCCAGAGCCATCGATTTCAAGACCTTCAGTGAGATCGCCCATGAGGTCGGCGCCTATCTGATGGTGGATATCGCCCACATCGCAGGCCTCGTGGCCGCCGGCGAACACCAGAGTCCCATGCCCTACGCCGATGTGGTAACCACCACCACCCACAAGACCATGCGCGGTCCCAGAGGCGGCATCATCATGACCAATGACGCGGAAATCGCCAAAAAGATCGATACCGCCATGTTCCCCGGAACCCAGGGCGGCCCTCTCATGCACATCATCGCCGCCAAGGCCGTGGCGCTGGGCGAGGCACTCCGTCCGGAATTCAAAACCTATCAGCATCAGATTGTGGCCAATGCAGCCGAACTGGCAAAGACCCTTCTTGACGGCGGCATGGAGCTGGTGTCCGGCGGCACGGATAATCACCTGATGCTCCTGGACCTGAAGAACCGGGATGTCAGCGGCAAGGAGCTGGAGATCCGTCTGGACAGCGTCGGCATCACCGCCAACAAGAACATGGTACCCGGCGACCCGAGAAAGCCGTCGGAGACCAGCGGCGTCCGTCTGGGAACGCCGGCCGTCACCACAAGAGGATTTAAGGAAGCCGAGATGCGGGAAGTCGGCGAGCTTATCTGTGAAGCCGTTTTGGACTTTGAGCCGAAGCGCAAGGAGATCAAAGAGCGCGCAGCTGCCCTCTGCGAACGCTTCCCCATCTATGAGAGCAAGTTTTAATCACAAGTCCCTAAGAATACAAAAAGGTCATCCGGCGCGGGCCGGATGACCTTTCTTTTTTCTTTTCACATGCAGACATCCTTATGCCTGCTCTGCTGTCTCGCTCTCCTGTTTCGGAAGCTTCAGCTCGCTCTTCTTGTTATTACGCCATACATACAGTCCGAGGGACAGACCGATAACGCCGTAAACCATGAAGGTACGGAAGTACTCGCCCAGTGCGGCCTGACCGAACACGGCCTTACCAATCTCCGGGCTTAAGATGAACATGGCATGGAACAGGAGGCATCCTGTGACTGCCTGTCCGATGGTCGCTCTCTGCACCGAAGCACCGCCGACCAGAATGGCGGCAACGGAGAAGTAACCTACGTTGTTGTGTGCCGTGTAGGTATTCAGCGTACCCATGTTCTGCAGGTAAATGATCATGCCCCAGGCTGCCAGCACGGTAGACATGATGGTCGCAATGACACGGGTTCTGTCTACATTGATACCGTTTGCCTCGGCAATATTCTGGCTCATGCCGCAGGACCGGAAATCCTGGCCCAGCTTAGTGCTCATCAGATAATTGATAAACACTGCCAGAATGACAACGACAACAACCAGGGCTACCGGAACATCACGGACCTTGGTCATCACGCCGGCACTCATCGTCTGCATCACAAAGAATACAGCGAGAATGAGACTGATTGCCGCAAACAGGCCGAACCGGATCGGAGAGAGCTTTACGCTCTGTCCTTCCACCTTCGCCTTGCGTATGTACTGATTCCAGACAAGGGCCAGCAGCACGCAGGTCCAGAGGCATGCCATAAAGGGTGCAAACGGCACCTGAAGAATATTGTCCAGCGCGTAGGAAACGGAACCCATATCTACGCTCATTCGGACGCCGACGCCGTCATACAGAATCATCGGATGCTCCAGCGCAACCGGGATGACCGCACCGATAACGAAAAGTACGATGAACTGATATACGCCGTTTCCGAAATAACCGACGATCAGGGAGGTAATCATCTCCTGCCCCTTGGTCTTGTTATAAAGCGTACCGGTAAGGTAGCCGATCAGAATGGCGATGGGCAGTGCCACCAGGAACATCAGGAACAGGCCGGAGCCGCCGGAAAACATGGTGGGATTGGCCGCAATGGCTTCCGCATCCGACAGATCCACGCCGCGCTTCAAGAGCGCGCTCAGGTCCCAGTAACGCACGGCAATCACTGCCAGCTGTCCGGCGATAGCGCCTACAACGATACCGAAGTTCAGTCCCAGACCGGCCACAACCGGGATGATCAGGGACAGAATCAGGAATGCATTCCGGTAGAACCGGTTGGACAGCTCGGTAAAGAACCAGTCCATGGTGACGTCTCTTGCCACCAGCAGACCTGCGATGATAAAGATCCAGAAAATCAGTGTAACGATATTATCGAGCAGCCATTCCTTCAGATTAAACGAAGATTTCTCCGTCGCTGTATTTGTAATCTTACCCATTAACGGTCACCTCCGCTCTTCACCTTGGTCAGTGCATACAGGATTACGCCGTTCTGCACGATAATACGCATGATGTCGGACAGGTCGGTTCCGGTGAAGATCTGGTTCATAACGGGCATAGCCGTCGTCATCAGACCCTGGAACAGACAGGTACCGATCAGTACGTTGGGAATGCTTGCCTTGCCGGCAGTCGCACCGCCGACCAGCACTGCTGCCACAGCCGGGAACGCCATGTTCATCGGTCCGTTGTACAGCTGAACATAGCCGTAGCCCTGTGCGTAGATGATAATACCGATACCGGCCAGGATGGTGGAGATAACATTGGCCACAATACGGTTTTTGTTGATGTCCAGACCGGAAGCCTCGGCAAACCGCGGATTCTCACCGCCTGCATAGATCGCCATACCTGTCTTTGTGTTGAAGAACAGCCAGGTGATAAAGCAGAACAGTGCAATGGTCAGAATCATTCCGAACGGGATGGTCACGCCGCCGATCTTAACGGCAAGCAGGTCGGAAATAATGTGGCTCGCTTCAAAGTTCTTCAGCTGAATGGTCTCTCGAAGGCCCGTACCCAGCATCCAGCCCATCTTACGGTTGGAGAAGGGAATCGCCAGCCAGAGAATATTGAAGAATGCCACGATGGAGAAACCGGAGTAGGTCGCGATGGTCATCTCCGCGCCCTTTACGGCATTCATCAGTTTACCATACAGATAACCCATGATGGTGCAGAACACGATGCACAGGGCGGTGCCCGCAAACATCAGTGTCCAGCCGCTTAAGTCAAACTGCATGCAGACAATCAGCGCCATAAGTCCGCCCTCAATTCCGATGGGAAGGGCGAAGTTCGGTCCGGTACCGGACTTAATGGCCGGCAGCATGGCCAGAACCAGGATGCCGTTCATGCCGACACGCTTCAGAATATCCGTCAGCAGTGTGGGAAGGGACTGCCCAAGTGCCGCGGCGGTGATCAGAAGCACCAGAAGCAGTGCTCCCACCGCAAAAGTCGGGATACCGATCCGGTTGATCGCATCGCCAATTTTCTTACTCATTCACGACACCTCCTGCTTTCATGGCCTCTTCCTTGGACACGCCGGACATCATCAGGCCGTATACTTCATCGGAATCCATCGGAGACAGTTCTCCGGCAACTTTGCCTTCGCAGATGATCAGCACACGGTCACAGATGCTTCGCAGCTCAGCCAGCTCGGAGCTGGTCATGATAATCGTCATGCCCCTCTCTTCCGCCAGCTGTTTCAGCAGGTCGAGAATCAGCTTTTTCGCACCGATATCGATGCCTCGTGTGGGCTCCGATACCAGCAGCAGCTCCGGATCCAGCGTCAGCGCCTTGCCCAGGCAAACCTTCTGCTGGTTTCCGCCGGACAGCGCACCCGCGTTCTGCAGCGTGGATGTGCAGCGGATATCCAGGTCCTTTACCATCTTTTCGGCATTTTCACGGATTGCCTGTTTATCCGTCAGTTTGAAAGGTCCGACAGACTTCAGGAACTTGTTGTTGACTTCCATCGCAGAGAAAGCGATGTTCAGCTCAATGGGACTGGACAGCAGAAGGCCTACGCCCTTTCTGTCCTCGGAAAGGAACGCAATGCCCTTCTTCAGCGTCTCGTTGGTCTTGGTCACATCCAGCGGCTGCCCCTTGTAGGTGACTTTGCCTTCCACCGGATACATGCCCATCAGGCCGTTGGCGATGCCCAGCTTGCCCTGGCCGGCCAGACCGCCGATGCCCAGGACTTCGCCCTTGCGCACATACAAATCAACGCCCTTGACCTCTTCACCCGGCATCATGACGCGAAGGCCTTCCACAGTCAGAACCTTCTCGTCGCTGATTTCCCGGCCGCCCTCAGCGCGGTCAAGCGTCAGGGCACGGCCCACCATCAGGCGGGCAATCTCTGCCGCCGTGATATTCTTGGTCTCCTCGGTGGCAACCCATTCGCCGTCGCGGAGGATGGTCACGCGATCAGATACATTGATAATCTCTTCCAGACGGTGGCTGATAAAGATGATGCCGATGCCCTGGGCCGCCAGCTTGCGGATGGCGTCCAGCAGGTGCTCCGTCTCACTCTCTGTCAGAACCGCGGTAGGCTCATCAAAGACCAGGAACCGGATGCCCGTCTTATCGATCTCACGTGCAATCTCTACAAACTGCATATGACCGACAGGCAGTCCTTCTACTTTAACATACTCTTCGATATCCATTCCCATGGTATCCAGCGCCTTGCGGGCATCCGCAGCCATCTCCTTGCGCTGCAGGGACTCCAACCGCTTGCCGAAGACCCGGGAAAGCACCGAAGGTTTGGTGATTTCTCTGTTAATTTTAATATTCTCGGTGATGGTAAATCCCGGAATCAGCATAAATTCCTGGTGTACCATGCCGATGCCCGCTTCCATTGCATCGTGCGGGTTCATAATCTTGGCGTTCTCTCCGCCAATACGCACTTCGCCGGTAAATCCGCCGGTTTCGTGGATCACCGACATTCCGAATAAGATATTCATCAGCGTGGACTTGCCCGCGCCATTTTCCCCGATCAGCGCATGAATCTCACCGGGACGGACATCCATATTAATGCCCTTCAGCACGGCATGTCCGGAATATTCTTTGCCGACGTTGATAAATTCAAGAATTCCGTCGTTCAAACCGTTTCCCCTTTCTATCGGAAAGAAAAAACGGGGGGCCATTGATTCCCTGACCCCCCGTACTCGGCCTAATTAAACAGGTTCGAAATTAAATGCCCTGTAATCAAGCACCCTGGCCGGGCTCACCGAAGTTCAGGAAGCCCTGCAGATATACTAAGTAGTTGTCATAAGACTTGCCGGAAACCGGATCCTCATAGTTTACCAGCTGTACATCGGTATTGCAGTAGTCAGCGAGCAGATCCTGGATAACAGGCATATCGCACTTGCCTACTTCGCCGTTCATCCACAGGAAAGCATACTCAGTGGTAGCAACGGTGTTGGCGATGGAAGCCGGAACACTCCATGTGGAGAAGTGGCCGCTCAGTCCGTCAGCCTCAAGCTTTGCGTTGATAGCATCGATGGTGGTCTGAAGTCCGTCTACCAGATCCTCCGGGCTCTCGATTCCAAGAGCACTCGGGAAGCCGTGATACGGGCTCGGGCAGCACGGAAGTGCATAGTAAGCACCAGCATCGTGAACAGCCTCAATCAGCGGAACCTGCATAGCGCAGTTGGTGGAGAAGAAGCAGGTGTTCTCACCGTACTGCTCAACCATCTTCGGAACATCCTCAAGGATGAACATCTGTGCACCGGATACGCCGGCATCAGATGTCGGGTCGGGAGCGGTTGCATCTACGAACTCGATACCAAGCTCTTCGCACTTTGCCTTGATCAGGTCACGGCAGCCGGAAAGCGGAGCCTGTGCCATGTGGCGCGGGAAGCTGTAGTGAACCATGGTATCGCAGCCCATTCTCTTAGCCTGCTCTGCAATAGCGGTACCCTTGTTGATCTCATCGATGGAAAGAACGATGTCAGCGCGGGTTACGATGTCATCTGCGTTCTCCTGCGGTGTGCAGTAAACGATCAGAAGGTCATCCTTCTCTCTGCTCTCAAGGACCTTATCGATGGAAGCGTTGGATCCCGGGCATGCCTGGTTGATAATGATTGCCTTGTAAGCCGGGTCAGCACCGTACTTGGAAACTACAGCAACGAACTGCTCCTGCTCGGTCATGAAGTTATCCGGCATGGTGTCATGGGTAATGCGGTCTGCGCCGTACTTCTCAACCATGAATTCTGCGGAACGATACTCTTCCTCGTTCTGGGAAAGAGTGTTGGTGATGATGGCGATCTTTCCATCAGTAGCTGCAACTGCTGCATCAACTCTTGCCTGCATGTCGCTGCCCTCGGAAGCCTTCGCCTCGGTCTCAGCTGCTTCGGTCTCAGCCTCAGCTGCTTCGGTCTCTTCTGCCTTCTCCTCAGCTGCCTCTGCTGCTGCCTCGGTAGCCGGTGCCTCGGTGGTTGCCGGAGCACTGCTCTGACATCCTGCAAGCATGGACACTGCCATAGCTCCGGCCAGAAGAACACTCATCATTTTTCTCATACTACTGTTTCCTCCTTTCAACGATACGAACGATTAAAATAATCGCTGATACCTATTATAAAACACACGTTATAATAATTCAAGCACATTCCTGTGATTACAAGAACAAATTACAAATATTGTACGAACTGCGTTCCGTTTTTCAAATAATTGAATAACGGTGCATATTTATTATCAGTCTTCCTGCATATCCGCATTAAGAACCCGCAGAATCTCTTTTCCGTCTTTGCCGAGAATCACCATGTAATTGCCGTCCCAGCCGGCGATCATCTGCTCATCGACCGCGGCAATCCAGGAGGGAAGTCTCTTTCCCTTATAGCGGATGCTGCCGTCCTCCCGCAGAATATATTCCCGCTTTCTGTCCCGGTCATCCTGTACGGCCACCGCACCGTCCAGGTAGGTCAGCCGGAGGTCCGTTCCGGTCATCAGAACCTTATCCTTCTGCCACAGGGAGGACACGGAATCGCTGTACAGGAAGAAGGTATCCTCGGCGATGGCGCTGATGCTTCCCTCATCGGTTTTTCCGATGCTTCCGGACTTCACATTCCAGACAGTTCCCTTTGCCGGATTTTCCAGCATGATGCCCCGGGAATCCAGCCAGCCGAAGTAGCCTCTTCCCGCATGGTACGCATAGGGTTTTCCCGTGGAGGACAGAAGGGGCCCGTTCCCGCAGGAATAGAACTCTTTTGTGCCGTCCTTCCGCTCGATGGTATAGACGTCATGCATATCTCCCTGTTCCGGGGCCCGCTCATCCAGCATCAGATAGCCGTCGCCCGCGGCCAGATCCTTTTTCGCTCTTCTGTCCCAGAGAATATCCCTTCCTTCCCCGTCCAGATAAGCCCAGATATAGTATCCTTCCGGGTCAACCCGCTGAATCCAGAGTGCCTCTGTTCCTGTGAGATTCATATCCTCTTTTCCGAAGATCTTATTGCCGTCCTCGTCAAAGGCAATCTCCGTGGTCGGTTCCAGAAGCATAATGTAGTGATTTCCCTGGGCAAATCCGTAGGACATGCCGTAATCACTGCCCTCCAGGGTCTTTTTGAGCTTGCCGTCGGGACCGTAAATCTCGATATGTCCCTCTTTCTCCTTCCAGGTATTCTCTCCAATCTTCATGACCTCGAGACCCGGTTCCGCCTCCTCGGAAATCTCGCCGTCCTTCCAGACAAACCGGATTTCTTCGCCGGTTTCCTCATCCCACCGAAAGCACTCCCAGCTGCCGTCCTCCATCTCGGACATGCTGTCGCAGACCGGATCCAGAAGCCATTTTTTCTCTGCCGGCAGATAAAGCCCCCGGCCTCTTCCATCCGCTCCTTCGGCGATGCCGTACATGCGCTGGGGCTTCGTGATATCAATGATGCCCACATCCGTTCCGTATTCCGCATCCGGAAGATAGTCCGTCCGCTCAAGCTTCCCGTCATAGAGGTAAGAACCGGGCTGGCCGAAAAACTCTCCCGCATCCAGGATCAGACGCTCATTCTCCGGAAGCTCCAGCGTGCCGGATGCCTTAAATTCCTGCACGATATTTTCTGTTCCGGGCAGGGCCTGTGTCTTCACATCCGAAACAGGCACATAGCCCAGCATCGCAATCATCTTCTGACCATCTTCGGTGGTCAGCCAGTCATACAGCTTCCGCTCCGGGGAATCGGCGGGCGCATCCTTCCGGATAGCCGCATAAAAAGCATTGACATAGGGATAACTCTCATCCCGGATGGTATTGCTGTCCGGCGCCACGCCGTTCACGGCCATAAACCGCAGTCCCGGGGTATCCTTCATATTCCGCGCATAGTAATACACCGAGTATCCCAGCGCGCTGTCCTCATTATTATAGGATGCCACCTTTTCCAGAAGGCCTTCCATCTCCGCCTCAACATAATAGAAGGGAGCCGGGCCCATGGGCAGGTCCTTCATGACCAGTTTTTCCATCAGATTCTGACTTCCGGAATTCTCCGGCCGCTGGAAGGCCTGAATCTCCAGATTCTTTCCGCCGACCTTTGACCAGTTCCGGATTTTCCCGCCGTAGATGTCCTGGATCTGCTTTTCCGTCAGAGATTCCACAGGATTCCCCGCATTGGCCAGAAAGACCAGGGCGTCCTTTCCGATGGGCTTCATCTCCAGGGCATAGTCCGGGTCGCTTTCCATCTCCCGGTAAACCTCTTCGGAGGGTTCATAGGCGATCACCAGGCTGGTATTCTTGTCGCTGTAATCGACAGAATACTTGTACATCAGGGCAAAATAGGCCGCCGTCGTCTTGGAATGGGCGATGGTCCGCTCCGCCTCTTCCAGAGGAACGCCGGTGGAGAGATGATAGAGCTCATAGGACAGGGGCAGGGTCGCCGTGGAGCCATTGACCCCCGGATACTCCTCCGGTGAAAGCTTCGGCACCGAAAGGGCCGAAAGCTGTTCTTCGGCCGCCGCTGCCTCGCTGCTCTCCTCCGGGGTCAGGGACTCGGCCGTCTCTTCCTTCTGCTCCTCTTCTGTCTCCCCGGTCTTTGTCTCCTCCGCAGCGGTCTCTTCTGCGGTCTCTTCCGTCTCCTCGGCGGATGCCGCCGTCTCCTCCGGCGCCTTCTGTCCGCTGCATCCGGACAGGGCAAGAAGCAGGGCCGCTGCCGGAACCGCCAGTTTCCAAAGATCTTTTCTCATGCTGCTCTCCTCCTTTTTCATGCTGACATCAGCAGGTTCTGGTCTATCGTAAAGGAAATATATCCATCGTCTCCCTTATATATTAATATATTATACCGGTTTTTTAGGCACAGTTTTTACTTTTCTATTGACGGTCGATTATTTTTCTCTTTCCCAAAGAAAAAGAATCGGGAAGAAAAACCGCCCCGCAGAATCTTGCGATTCCGCAGAGCGGCGTCATATCAGGCGTTCTCCTGATCCCTCTTTTTATTGCGTATGGTCAGAACAAGGTCAATGGCCACCATGACGATGTCCGCCAGATAAAACCAGACAGACCAGGGAAATACCCCCGTCCGCGTGTAGGTCACATATTTGCCCACCAGGCCGATACAGTAGCCGAAGATGACCACGCACTCAAAGAGCACGCTCTTCCCCCTGGCCGTCCCGGAGGTCCAGGACTTGTGAATGTTGAACGGCCAGGAAAAGCCGAAGGCAATCAGCATCCCTATCTCACAGAGCTGTACGATATCCATAAATTTCCTACTCTTTCCTGTATTTCAAAAACTGCCGCAGACATGCGTTACTGTCCCAGCATCTCCATGATGGCCTGCTCTGCCTCCAGGACCGTCTCCTCGCTCACCTTCACCCCGGGGTTCCAGATCTCATAGGATACGATGCCCTGATAGAGCAGCATCCGGAGGCCGTTCACGGCTTTTCCGCCGGCCGCCTTCACATTCTGCATGAACTTTGTTTCCGTCGGCGTGTAGATGCAGTCGATGGCGCAGCGGATCTTCTTATAGAATTCCGGATCCTCGATGGCCGCCCTTCCCACATTCGGGGTCATCCCGACGCTGGTGGTCTGCACAGCCAGATAACCGTCCCCGGGAATCCAGTCCCAGGCATCCAGCGGCAGAGACATGATGATCTTTCTTCCCGCCAGGCTGTTCATCCAGTGCTCCAGCTCGTCGCTTCTCGCCTGGGTGCGGTTCAGCACATAGATATGCCTTGCTCCCAGCTTCATCAGCGCATAGCAGGCCGCGTGGGCCGCGCCGCCGGCGCCGATGACGATGCAGTCCCGGCCGTCCACCTCATAGCCCTCTTCCTGTATGACGCGGGTAATGCCGGGCACGTCGGAATTGTAGCCCTTGTAGCCGCCGTCGATGCGGATCAGGGTATTGACCGCGCCGATGTCCTCGGCCGTCTCATCGATCTCCTTCAGAAAGGGCATGACCTGTGACTTGAAGGGCACCGTGACATTGAGGCCCAGGATATTCATGGCGTAAGCGCCCTTAACCATCTCCTGAAGCATATCCGGCTCTACTTTAAAGGGAACATAGGCCAGGTTGACCCCGGTTCTCTGTGCATACAGATTCTGAAGAACCGGTGACATGCTGTGTGCCACCGGGTTGGCGATAACGCCGCATACTGTTGTTCTGCCGTCCATCTCTTACCTCCCGCGGCCTGTCGGACCGTACCGGCCCTGCTGCCTGTATCCCGCAGTACAGCCAGGTTTTTTCTGAATCGTTATGGTACGGATTATAGATCAGAACATTTTTACTTTCAAGTCTTTTTGCTTTAAATCGTTAAAGATGTTCCAGTTTCACCCGCGCAGCGATGGTCCTGGGCGTCTCCATATTGTCAAACCGGATGACGAAAGCCCGCCTCTCCTCATCCACCGAGAGGACGGTTCCTTCCCCGAACACCGCGTGCCTCACCCGGTCTCCTGCAGAAAAGGCCGGTTTTTCCTCTGCCTCCAGCAGCATCTTGTCCGCCATCTCGGCATAATTCTTCATCTGCGCAAGAAGGCCCTCCTGGGGCGGTTCCGTGTACCGGATAAACCGCGGGTCAATGTCCATGATAAACCGGGAGGGATACCTGGGAGACCCGTCAAAGTTCCGGCCGGCAGCCTCCGACAGAAACAGTCCCTTCTGCGCCCTCGTCATGGCCACAAAGCAGAGCCTGCGCTCCTCCTCCATAGCCTGCCTTGTCCTGGTCTTCTTGGAGGGGAAAATGCCTTCGTTCAGGCCGCAGAGGAAGACATAGGGGAATTCCAGTCCCTTGGCCGTATGGATGGTCATCATTCTTACCCGGTCTCCCTTATCCCCCGTATCCTGGTTGGTGAACAGGGCGATATGATCCAGGTAATGCTCCAGGGTCACCTCTTCTCCGCAGGTGGTTTCATACTCAAACACTGCCTGGCGAAGCTCTGCCAGGTCATCCAGCCTCTCCTGGCTTCCCTCGGTCCGGAGCATCTTCTCGTATCCGCTCTTATCCAGGATATCTGACAGGACTTCGGATACCGCCCGCCCCGGCGAGGAGGCGGAAAACTCCCGGATAAGCTTTACGAACTCCTTCGCCTTTGTTCCCCGGAAGATATCCTCCTCCAGGCAGGCGCAGAGCGCATCGAAAAGACTGCCTCCGTGGACTGCGGTATACTCCTCCAGATATTTCATCCGCCGGTTTCCGATATTCCGCTTCGGCACATTGGCAATCCGCCGAAACGACAGGTCATCCTGGTAGGCGATCATCCGCAGATAGGCCAGCGCATCCTTGATCTCCATCCGCTGGAAGAACTGCACTCCGCTGTAGATGGTATAGGGAATCTGGGCCTTTAAGAAGACCTCCTCCACCGACCGGGTGATATAGTGGGCCCGGTACAGAATCGTCATGTCCCGGTAGGCCACCCCGTCCTCGTGGAGCTTCGCCGCGGAGAGGGCAATCCACTCTGCCTCCTTCTCCGCCGTGTCTGCAAAATGGCAGAGCACCGGACTCCCTGCCGGAAGCTCCGGCAGAAGGTCCTTCCGGATCCGGTCCCGGTTCTTCTCAATCAGGGAATTGGACGCCGACAGAATCTCCGGCGTGGACCGGTAATTCTGCACCATCATGATGGTGCGGGCCCCGGGGAAATTCTTCGGAAAATCCAGAAGATACCGGACATTCGCGCCTCGCCAGGTGTAGATGGTCTGGTCCGGATCCCCCACGATAAACAGGTTGTGATGGTAGCCGCAGAGCACCTCCATCAGCTCATACTGGAGTCCGTCGATATCCTGGAACTCATCGATCATGATGTATTCCAGCCGTTTCTGCCACTTCAGCCGGATCTCCGGATTCTCGTGGAAGATATAGAGGGACACCTTGATCAGGTCATTATAGTCCAGCCCGAAACACTTCTTCTCCTGGTACAGATACCCGTAGAAGATGATATCTTCGGTACTCTGTGCCTGATGATACTTCGCAAGCAGCGCCTCCGGGGACATCTGCAGCATATCCAGATAATACTCCGGCTTCCGGAACAGCTTCTGCATCTCGATCATATCCCGGGCCTGCCCGTAGGTCATGTCCCGGAGCGTCAG
>Ga0256405_10004183_pt1 | contig 27659 bp, 24 predicted proteins | sample RumenRJG_02DNA_FD_189096 | JGI IMG/M metagenome (GOLD analysis project Ga0256405, IMG submission 189096) | Bovine rumen microbial communities from Lethbridge, Alberta, Canada - RJG_02 | ecosystem: Host-associated > Mammals > Digestive system > Stomach > Rumen | place: Canada: Alberta... | reverse complement strand
GCATTAACAGATATCTGAATTTTAGCTGTAACTGTCATCTGTTCCATAATGTACCCCATTGTTATTTCACTAAATATATTATATAATAATTATTAGTGAAAGTCAATCATTTGTAAGGAGATTACTCATGGATAATCAAGTTAACAATACTGTAACAGAGCCATCCGGGAAATTAGCATTTACACTGTCAGATTACGAAAATTTTGCAGAAAATTGCGGCTGCATATACACAGACTGCTTCGAGTGCGAATATCACGCAGAATGTGGTAACTTCTCAGAGTATTAAGGTACGTATCCTATGGATAGCAGATATAACCATCGCAACAGGTGTAAATATCCTAACTTCTTATCTAAGCGTTACTGGAAACACAAGATATTTTGGTCAGATGGTTATTTTGCTTGTAGTATTGGCGAGGTATCATCTGCTACCATACAAAAGTACATCGAAAGCCAAGGTTAATGGCTACGAATTTACAAGGCTCCTCCCACCGCCCAAGAGCAGTGGGTTTCCGCCTACGACAACCGAAAGGATTATTTTTATGAACTGCCAGTGTGGCAGTGTAATGTCCATACGGTATGCTCCGCCATGAATATAGAAGATCACTTTCCCGGCATCGGCTTTTTCGTTGGCATACAGCATACGCCCGTTTTCACTGTCTGTATATCTGGTCTGAATGGTCTTCGGCGGCGGTGTCGGCTCCTCACCCTTTTGAAGGGCCTCGGCTATCTTTTCTTCTTCCTCTTCCTCCGTCAGTTTCGGCCAGAGCTTTAACAGCTTTGAGAGTACTGCTGCACTGATACTCTTCCCCATGGCAATACCTCCTTTTCTTTATCCTGCAGTTTGCTTTTCTTTCATCTTCCCGTCAGCAATGTCTGTATGCTCGTTCTATTCTTGAAATCGGTATGGCCAATGAACTTCGACCTCTTCATGATTCCACATGTTTTCTCATATTAGCTATATCTGAAGGAGGCAGACTGCTTTACTCTCTTATCCTGTCGATCATCATTTCCAGAATTCCCTTATATCCTGCATTTTCTGCAAGATTATCCAGGCCTTCCATTACCTCCTCCTTTGAGAAGTCATGCTGCTCAAGAAAGCTGTCCGGTTTCTCACCAAGGTACTGGTAAAAAGCTACCGCCGCAGCCACATCTTCCTTGTTAGAATAGTCAATGTCCTCAAGAAGCATGTTTTCTGCCTGATCGATCTGCCCCCGGTCGATCAGGTCCTTCAGCGCATTCTGAGGGGTGCCGGCTGTCTCATATTTGTTCCGGATCTCCAGTTCAACCTGCGTATATCTTTTTCCGAAAATAATCGAAAACAGAACCCGTGAGATCTCACGGATCATCCGCATCATATAGTCCTTTTCTTCATCGTACAGCATCTGATACTTCTTTCTGACGGGATCTTTCCGGCAGCTTATGCAGCCTTTCCAGTTCCTGCGCGTCAATGGTGTATTCATACTCACGACCATCTGTTTCATTTGTGACCGGATTGGACCACGCAGAAAAAACATCACCGGTATATTTATTTACATAATAATACCCGATCGCCGATGTGTATGATTTCACCTCGATGACATAATCCTCGTCGGTTTCCTCTTTCGGTACTATATATCCGTAATGCTTATTGATTTCGCGCATCCCTATTGTTTCATCAACATAATCATACACAGAATCATATGCATCATCTTCGGAAACCAATATGGTTTTCATTGGCAGCAATACTTCCGTCTCAGTCTCATTGTTCCAGACAGCAGCTTCCACCGGGTCCAGCACAAGGATCAGTTCTTCTGCCTCGCTTTGGGTAAAGTCCCCTGTGAGCACACATTTTCCCTCCGTGACAGGCTCCTGAATACGGGGAGCACTGATAACATCTCCATTAACCAGAATCCGGATCAGTTCACCTGCATGCTCTGTCGTGGCTTTGCGAAAGGCTTCCTTCCCTTCTTCATCAAACGTGATCTCTATCATGAATTCCGGATTTCCCAGATTATCTGTCTGTCTTATCAGAGAGGCCTTCATAACACTATCCTGATTCAAAACCTGTGTTCCGTCTTCAAGCTCAAAAGACAGAGCCGGTTCTGCTGCCTCATCTGCCCAAACAGCACAGCAGTATATGTTGATAATTATAAATAAAGCCACGATGGCTGCTTTGCAGATCTTCATATCATTCCTCCAGGTTTCATTCAGACAAATGAGTGCTTCTTAACTAAATATACCACAAACTCATTTTCCTGCAGACAGGTATTACTGTGGGATAATGCTGTATGACTTTTTGTGTTTAATTGTGGACATTGTCTTTTTGAGACGAAGAGCATAACGTTTTCTGAAAATTTGATACGCCACGTCATAGACAAACCGCACTGCCGGACTGGCAAATGAAAATTTCATAACAAGCGCCAACTATCACCCGAAAGTGACACTTATAAGTGATAGTAAGGAAATAACAAAACATCACCAAGAGTATTTCAACTGTGCATAATGAACAGTAAAAAATGTACTTGGTGATGTTATGTTGTGGTTTATGCTGTTAAAACTGCCCGTTTTTAGCTATCGGGACTTATTTCTGATAATTGACGATCCTTCCGAAATCCGGTTTCAGGCTGGCGCCGCCGATCAGGCCGCCGTCGATATCCGGCTGTGCAAGCAGTTCATCGCAGTTCTTTGCATTCATCGATCCGCCATACTGAATCCGAATCGATTCTGCAGTTGCCTCGTCATAGATCTGAGCGATGGTTTCACGGATTGCCTTGCAGACCTCCTCAGCCTGCTCCGTGGTCGCAGTCCTGCCGGTTCCGATTGCCCAGATCGGCTCATACGCGATGACCATGGAGGCAGCCTGCTCAGCGGTTACGTTCTGAAGATCAGACTTGATCTGCAGACGAATCCAGTCAAGGGTAACACCTGCTTCTCTCTGCTCAAGGCTCTCACCGCAGCACAGAATCGGGGTCAGGCCATGCTCAAATGCCTTCAGAACCTTCTTATTCAGGAACTCATCTGTCTCATTGAAGTATTCACGTCTCTCGGAATGTCCGATGATGACATACTTTGCGCCGGCATCAACGATCATCGCAGGAGCGATCTCTCCGGTATATGCACCCTTCTCTTCGATGTACATATTCTCGGCACCGACTTCCACATTCGTTCCCTTGACCGCTTCCACGACCGGAACGATATCGATGGCCGGAACACAATAAACAACATCAACCTCAGGATTGTTCACCAGATCCTTCAGGGTCGCAACCAGCTCCTTTGCTTCGCTCGGAGTCATATTCATCTTCCAGTTACCGGCGATAATTTTCTTTCTCATAAGAATTCTCCTTTTTTTGATGATCTTTACTTGTCGTCCGCAGCCGCAACGCCCGGAAGCTCCTTCCCCTCGAGGAATTCAAGAGAAGCTCCGCCGCCGGTAGAGATGTGGGACATCTTGTCGCCATAGCCAAGCTGATTCACAGCCGCCGCACTGTCTCCGCCGCCGATGATCGTCGTCGCGTCGGTCTCTGCCAGTGCTGCTGCAACTGCCTTCGTTCCTGCTGCGAGGATCGGATTCTCGAACACGCCCATCGGTCCATTCCAGACAACAGTCTTCGCATTCTTCACCGCATCGCTGTACAGGGCAATCGTCTTCGGTCCGATATCCATACCCATCTTATCCGCCGGAATCTTGTCGGAATCGACAACAACCGTTGCGATCTCAGCATCGATCGGATCCGGGAAGCTGTCCGTGCAGACGGTGTCAACCGGAAGGAGCAGCTTCTTGCCAAGCTTCTCAGCCTTCTCCAGCATCTCCTTGCAGTAGTCGATCTTGGTATCGTCAAGAAGAGAAGTTCCGATCTCATAGCCCTTTGCCTTCAGGAAGGTATAAGCCATGCCGCCGCCGATGATCAGCGTATCGCACTTCTCAAGCAGATTGGAAATGACATTCAGCTTGTCAGCAACCTTTGCGCCGCCAAGGATCGCAACAAACGGGCGAACCGGATTCTCAACCGCATTGCCGAGGAAGTCGATCTCCTTCTGCATCAGATAGCCAACCACATGAGGGCCGTTCAAATACTGGGTAACACCGACATTCGAGCAGTGTGCTCTGTGCGCGGTTCCGAATGCATCATTGACAAATACATCCGCCAGGGAAGCAAGCTCTTTGGAGAACGCTTCACCATTCTTGGTTTCTTCTGCGCGATAGCGGGTGTTCTGAAGCAGGATGACATCGCCGTCCTTCATCGCTTCGACTGCTGCTTTCGCGTTCGGTCCGACAACATTGTCATCCGCCGCAAACTTTACTTCCTGTCCAAGAAGCTCAGACAGTCTCGCCGCAACAGGAGCCAGAGTCTTGGAGGGCTTATCCTCTTCTGTCTTGACCTTGCCCAGGTGAGAGCAAAGGATCACCTTGCCGCCGTCCGCGATCAGCTTCTTGATCGTCGGAAGAGCCGCAACCAGACGGTTCTCATCCGTGATCTTTCCATCCTTCAGCGGAACATTAAAGTCACAGCGGCAAAGAACCTTCAGGCCTTTTACATTGATGTCATCAACAGATTTCTTATTCAATCCCATATTTGTCTCCTTACTGTTCGCTTCGCCGCGGCCATGGCCGCATGACGAAGAAGATATGTCAGAATGCACGGCCCGGGAACTTTCGTCATCCGGATTCGTGCACCAGGGTTTTGAAAAAAGGGTCCGGTCCTTTGCAGACCGGACCCTCTCTGAGTCTTTAACCGTCTGAACCCCCGGCATTACATGCCGTTTTTCTCAGACTGTGATGCCGAAAGTCCGGCATCTGGATGATACGTTTCTCAGGCACCGAGCAGCTTGCCGAAGTGCTTGATGGTGCGGACCATCTGGCTGGTGTAGGAGTTCTCGTTGTCATACCATGAAACAACCTGAACCTGAGTGGTTCCGTTGTCAAGCGGCAGAACCATGGTCTGGGTTGCATCGAACAGAGAACCATAGGTCATTCCGACGATGTCGCTGGATACGATCTCATCTGTGTTGTATCCGAAGGACTCGTTGGAAGCAGCCTTCATCGCATCGTTGATCTGCTCTTTGGTGACGGTGCCTTCCACAACAGCGGTAAGGATGGTGGTGGAGCCGGTCGGAGTCGGAACACGCTGTGCCGCGCCGATGAGCTTTCCATTCAGTTCCGGAATAACCAGGCCGATTGCCTTCGCTGCGCCGGTGCTGTTCGGAACGATGTTCACAGCCGCTGCACGGGAACGTCTCTTGTCGCCCTTGCGCTGCGGGCCGTCCAGAGTCATCTGGTCGCCGGTGTAAGCATGGATCGTGCACATGATACCGGTCTTGATCGGTGCACAGTCATTCAGAGCCTTCGCCATCGGAGCCAGGCAGTTGGTGGTGCAGGACGCTGCAGAGATGATCTTGTCATCCTTTGTCAGAGCCTCATGGTTGACGTTGTAAACAATTGTCGGCAGATCATTGCCAGCCGGAGCGGAGATGATAACATGCTTTGCGCCAGCATCGATATGGGCCTGAGCCTTCGCCTTGCTGGTATAGAAGCCAGTGCACTCCAGAACAACATCAACACCAAGCTCACCCCAGGGGAGGTTCTTCGCATCAGCTTCCTTGTAGATCGTGATCTTCTTGCCATCAACGCAGATCGAATCCTCACCGAAGGTAACCTTATCGCAAAGCTCGTATCTTCCCTGTGTGCTGTCATACTTCAGAAGATGAGCAAGCATCTCCGGGCTGGTCAGATCGTTGATCGCAACAATATCAAAACCCTCTGCTCCAAACATCTGTCTGAAAGCAAGACGACCGATGCGGCCAAAACCGTTAATCGCAACTTTTACTGCCATAATAACAATTCCTCCTAGAATAGTATAAAGAAAACAGCTACTGTCAAGCGCTTGATAGGTTTATGAGAATACGCAAAACCTGATGCGCACTTAACCCGTCTGCTATTCTATCGGAATACCCTGTAAAAATCAAGACCAGACGGGTGCTTTTTCAGACAAGTTTCTCTGTTTCCTTTGGCGAATTTCCGTCGTATCTGACAATTCGCTCCCGCTATGGCTTTGCTTGCTGCCGGTCACACCTCTGCCGGCAGCTGCGGCATACACAGGGCTCCTGAACGGAGACTTCCGAAGGATCAATTGACTTCCTGCAAAAGGGATTCTAAAATCGATATCATCCGGAGGACAGACCAAATGGCGATACAATATGATATCCATATGCACTCTTCTTTTTCGACAGATTCCGACGCTACCATGGAAATGATGGTCAGAGGGGCCATGGAAAAAGGGCTTGCCGGCGTCTGCTTTACCGAGCATCTGGATCTGGACTTCCCCTGGCAGAGTTATTCGGAGAGTCCCGGCGCATTTGAGGCGGATCCGAAGGCCGTATATTCGGAGATTACGCGTCTGAGAGAAACGCTGCAAGAGGATACAGACAAGCCTTCTTTCCGGATCGGATTCGGCATGGAATTCGGCATGCAGCCGCATCTGTCCGACCGGTACCATGAAGTCGCGAAGCAATATCCGCTCGACTTCATCACTGCTTCGCAGCATCTGGTCAGATCCTTCGACCCCTACTATCCCGATACATGGAAAAACACTGCTCCCGCAGATCTGATTGATTGTTATTACCGGGAAATGCTGTCGAATCTCCGGCGCATGCGGGACTGGGATTCTCTTTCCCATATGGATTACATCATCCGGTATATCCCGGATGCGTCAGGCACCGTCTATGACTCCATGCGCTTCCATTCAGAAGTGATAGATGAGATCCTGCGCCATGTCATCTCACAAGGTAAGTGTCTTGAAGTAAATACCGCAGGATTCCGATACGGGCTCGGTCAGCCGAACCCGTCCGAATCCATTCTGAGAAGGTACCGCGCGCTTGGCGGATCGAGGATCACAATCGGTGCTGACGCGCATGAACCGGAGCATATCGCTTCGGCCTTTGATCAGGCGCAAGCTTTGCTCCGGTCCCTTGGATTTCGAACGTATTGTATTTTTATTGGCCGCAGGATGCAGGAGCTTCAGCTCTGAAGCATCTCATCATAGAGCTTCTGATACTTCTTTGCACTTGCATTCCAGGAGAAGTCCATCGCCATACCGCGATCCACCAGCTTGTTCCACTCTCTCTTCCGGTTATAGAACACATCCATCGCATACTGGATCGTATGAAGCATCTCATGGGCATTGTAATTGGCAAATGAGAAGCCGGTCCCGGTTGAGTCAAACTCATTGTACGGAAGAACCGTATCCTTCAGGCCACCGGTCTCACGGACAATCGGAACCGTACCGTACCGAAGGCTCATGAGCTGTGAAAGCCCGCAGGGCTCAAAGAGGGACGGCATCAGGAACGCATCGCAGGACGCATAGATCTTGTGGCTCATCGCCTCCGAGTAATAGATGTTCGCCGCGACCTTTCCCTGATACTTCCAGGCAAAATGCCGGAACATATTCTCGTATCGTTCTTCCCCTGTGCCCAGAATTACGATCTGCAGATCCTGCTGGCAGATCTCATCCATCATATAAGCGATCAGGTCAAATCCCTTCTGGTCTGTCAGGCGCGACACGATGCCGATCAGGAACTTTCTTTCATCCTGATCCAGCCCCAGTTCTTTCTGCAGTGCTTTTTTATTCTTGATCTTCTCCCTGCGGAAAGACCCGGCATCATAATTAAACTCTACAAAAGGATCTGTCTGCGGATTGTATTCCTTATAGTCAATCCCATTCACGATACCGGTCAGCACATTGCTTCTGGCCCGCATCAGGCCATCAAGCCTTTCGCCATAGAATGGAGTCTGAATCTCCTTGGCATAGGTTTCCGAAACCGTTGTGACGCGGTCCGCAAACACAATGCCGCCCTTTAGATAATTTGCATCCCCATATGCCTCGAGTTTGTCCGGGGTAAAGAAGGATCTGTCCAGACCGGTAATATCCTGGACGGTCCTGACATCCCACACACCCTGAAAACGGAGATTATGGATCGACATGACCGTCTTGATCGAACGGAAAAACTCGCCCTCATGGAACTGGTCATTCAGAAATACCGGAATCAGTGCCGTCTGCCAATCATGGCAATGGATGATATCCGGCTGGAAACCGATCAGAGGCAGCGCGCTCAGTACAGCCTTGGAGAAGAAAGCATACTTCTCAACATCCTGATAGATGTTTCCGTAAGGCTTCGCCCCGGCAAAGTAGTATTCATTATCAATGAAATAAAACGTCACTCCGCCGACCGCCATCTCCAGGATGCCTACATACTGGCTCCTCCAGGAAAGGTCCATGTAGAAGTGCGTCAGATATTTCATCTGATCTTTCCACTCCTGGCGCATGCAAAGATACTTCGGCAGGATCACTCTGACATCATACTGCTCTTTATCAAAGCATCCCGGCAGAGATCCCACCACATCCGCAAGTCCGCCGGTCTTGATAAAGGGGACTCCCTCAGATGCGGCAAATAAAATCTTCTTCATGAAATTACCTCGTCAAAAGCGTTCAGACTCTGAACACCACTCACAGCCAGGCCATGCATGAACTGCACGGCCTGGCTGATCGCTTTCCATCATTCCTGATGCTGATGCATACAGTCAGTTTTATACACCATACTGAGAGTAGGAGAACAGCCAGTTTGCATTGTTTGCCAGATTGGCCTTCAGGATATACTCACCCAGATGCTCATCGGTTGTGCATCTTGCGAAATAGGTGAGGCCGTCCAGGGTAAACCGGACCCGTGCTCCAAGGTTCAGCTTGTTGTATGTCGCATCAAGCCTTGTTCCCTTAATGTTAAAGGTGATCTTCTTTGACTGATTGTTCTTGATGACGACCTTGCTTCCGCTCTTCATCTTCATCGTGCGGAGCTGTGTATACTCCGGCCAGGTGGTCAGCATCGCGCCCTTGCTGTATACAGTCATCGGCGCTCCGCTATGGTTCGTGATCCTGATCTTGACTCTCTTCTTCTTCGGCAGGTAGTTGGTAATCCGGATGATGAACTCCGGATCGGACTGTCCGACCGTCACCTGGCAGGCAAGATCATACTTAATACTGTTCTTTCTGGTGACAGCATGAATCGTTGCCGTGCCGACGCCGACCGCGCGGATCTGTCCGTCTGCGTTTACCCGGGCCACCTTTGTGTTGGAGGAAGACCAGGTTACCGCTGCTGTTGCGCCAAGGACCTCATTCTCCACGATGTCTCCAACGCCCATATGAAGCGTCTTGTCCAGAAGCGTCGGAGCCGTCTTCGTCGAAACAACATGGACTGACATCACGTCGGTCGATCCGTCCACGCCATACACCGTGATCGTTGCATAGCCCTGATTCTTGCCGTACACATTCACCCTGTACGGATAGGTGGAATCCTTGGAAACCGTCGCGACCGTCTTGTTGGAGCTGATGCAGGACTTCACGTTGATGTAATAAGTCCCGTAGGGATTCTGCTCCGTAACATCGATTCCTTCGGTCGTGCCGACCATCACCTCAAGTTCATCCGGGACATTGATGCCGGCCGAGCCCGTCACTCTGAAATACAGATTGAAGCTGTAACTGCCGGAACAATAAACGCCGAAGGAGTAGGTTCCTGCCGGCACCGTCTGCTGAAGCTCGTAATTATAATTGTAATTGGAAGGCGCAAACAGCTTGTACTGAACATGGGTATTCACATTCTCCAGGATATACGTCAGCCTGGTGTTGATCTCATATGCTCCGGCATATGCATTCGTGATATTGATGCCTACCGCAATATTCGTGCTCGAGTATACCGTAAACTGATTCGACCAGCCGCCGCCGTACTGATTCGGGAACTTGATCGTCTTCGCGGAATACTGTGTCTGGGCAGCAAGCGCGCGTACTGACATCGCCAGAAGCAGCATCGCTGACAGAACTAATACTCTTCTCCACAGTCTTTTCATAGTTTCTTTCCTTCCTTCCATACTAAGACATAATGCCTTATGTTGATTTCAACCTAACTATACCGCATCCTGTCAGGTCTGTCACGAAACTTTTGAAACAAATTCCTTGCGCTTTTCTTAATTTTTGTTTTCCTGTCTGTGAAGTAATTGTGTCCTTCTGAAGCATCCCTGCAGGATATTCCGGTAGAAAAATACCGGCGCCTGTGGTACGCTCTCGTTAGCAGAATCATCGTACAATTATTGTTTTCTTTCTGCCAACGCAGGAGCAGCAAACAGGATCACTATGAAAAGCATTCATTCCGGCAGTACAAATCATAATCGCTATGAATATCTGACAAAAACGCCTGTGCCCACGCTGATCAGCCGTCTGGCTGTTCCGACCATTCTCAGCATGCTTGTGACAGGCATCTACAATGCCGCAGACACCTTCTTTGTCGGACGCATCTCCACCCAGGCTACAGCCGCGGTCGGACTTGTCTTCTCCGTGATGGCCCTCATCCAGGCGGTCGGATTCTTCTGCGGGCAGGGCTCCGGTTCCTATATTTCCAGGCTTCTGGGTGCCGGGAGACGGCAGGAGGCAGACGAAACCGCTGCCACCGGGTTCGCACTCTCCCTGATTCTCGGCGTTGCCGCCGCAATCGCGGGCAATTTGTTTGCCAGACCGGTTGCCCTGTCGCTTGGCGCCGGAAGCACAACCATGCACGATACTCTGGTCTACATGCGAATCATCCTGATCGGTGCTCCCTTCACCATGGCGCAGTTCGTCATCAACAATCAGCTTCGGTTTCAGGGCAGCGCGGTCTATGCGATGGTCGGGCTTCTGACCGGAGCCGTCATCAACATCGGGCTGGATCCGCTTCTGATCTTCGGCTTTCACATGGGTGTCGCCGGTGCGGCAATTGCCACGGTTTCCGGCCAGTTTATCAGTTTTCTGGTTCTGCTGATCGGAAGCAGGCAGGGGGACAATATCCGGATCAGCCTGTCCAACGTGCGGCTGAACGCGCATTATCTAAAGGAAATCATCAACACAGGCACGCCTGCCCTGATGCGCCAGGGACTCGCCGCGATCGCCACGCTTCTTCTGAACCACGCCGCCGGAAGTGCCGGCTCAGACGCGGCAATCGCGGGAATGTCCGTCGTCACCAGAGTCATGATGCTGCTTGCATCCGCGATGATCGGGTTTGGTCAGGGCTATCAGCCTGTGTGCGGATTCAATTACGGCGCGCATCTGTATGACCGCGTCAAGGAAGGATATTTCTTCTGCGTCAAGTACGGAACCATCTTCCTGGCTGGTGCCTCCGCGCTGTGCTTAGGCTTTGCCCCTCAGATCATCCGCTTTTTCAGAAATGATCCTGACGTGATATCCGTCGGAGCCGTCGCGCTTCGCGCACAGGCAATTTCTCTGCCCCTGATGGCGACAATCGTCATCACGAACATGATGCTGCAGGCCTGCGGAAAAGGGCTCAAAGCATCGATCGTATCCGCTGCGCGCAACGGAATCTTCTTCGTTCCGCTGATTCTGATCCTTCCCCGGCTGCTGGGCCTGTTCGGCGTTGAGATCACACAGGCGGTATCGGACGTTCTATCTTTTGTTCTTGCGATTCCCTTCGCGGCGTCCGAGCTGAAAAAGATGTAGGAAAATCTGCTTACCGGAAAACAAGAAACCAGACAGTAGGAGGAATGCATATGAATACCAACGACCAGGGACTTCATGATCTGAAGCATCATGTCATGCTGGAGGTTTGCCGGATGGCATGGGATGACTGCCTGACACATGAGGAAAGAGAGCGGGTTGTCAAGGAGATGATCCCCGGACCGAAGCCCACACTGCGCTGCTGTATCTACAAAGAGCGCGAGATCATCCGCGGCAGGATCCGGCTTGCAATGGGCATCGATCCGGATGTCACCAGGCCGAGCAAGAACATCGTTGCCGTCATTCCCGCAGCCTGTGATGACTGCCCGATTCAGGACCATATGGTTACGGACAGCTGCCGGTTCTGTCTCGGAAGGGCCTGTCTCAACGCCTGCCGTTTCGGGGCTATCACGCCCGGGGACACCAAGATGAAGATTGACCCGAACAAATGCAAGTCCTGCGGGATGTGTGCCCAGGCCTGTCCGTTCCACGCCATCATCCACAGCAAGCGTCCCTGTCAGAGCTCCTGTCCGGCCGGCGCAATCTCCTACGACGAATACGGTCTTTGCACCATCGATGATGAAAAATGCATCCACTGCGGTCATTGTATCCACTCCTGCCCCTTCGGCGCGATCGGCTCCAAGATCTTCCTGGTGGATATCATCAAGGCGATCAAGGATGGAAAACGCGTCATCGCGATGGCGGCTCCCGCAACCGAGGGACAGTTCGGCAAAGACTGCAATATGGCTACGATCCGGTCCGCTCTGATCGACGCCGGATTCGCGGATATGGTGGAGGTAGGACTCGGTGCGGATATGACTGCTGCCTATGAAGCAAAGGAATGGATCGAGGCGAAAAAAGAAGGACGCAAGATGACGACCTCCTGCTGTCCTGCATTTATCTCCATGATGCATCATCATTTTCCGAAGGTATATGAGGAAAACAAATCGACAACCGTTTCTCCGATGGTTGCGGTGTCCCGCTATCTGAAGTCCCAGGATCCCGACTGCGTCACCGTCTTTATCGGTCCCTGCATCGCCAAAAAAGGAGAAACGCTGAACGAGACCATTGCAGACCGTCCTGACTACGCCATTACCTACGGGGAGATGGTCGTATTCCTTCGTTCCAGAGGCATCGAGATCACGGAGGTTCTGCCGGTCGAAGAAGACTATCAGGAAGCCTCCCTGTACGGAAAGAACTTTGCCGGTTCAGGAGGCGTCGCGCAGGCAGTGATGGAAGTTATGCAGGAAATGGGGGAGGATACCTCCGACATCACGCTCCGGCAGTGCGCGGGAGGCGATGAATGCCGCAAGGCGCTCTTGCTTCTGCAGAACGACCGCCTGAAGGAAGACTTTATCGAAGGAATGATCTGTCCGGGCGGCTGTATCGGCGGACCGTCCAAGCATGAGACAGAGCCGCTTGTCATGAAAGCCCGCGGTCAGCTGCTGCAGAAAGCGGATGGACGTAAGATTCTGGAAAACCTGAAAAATTATCCGATGGATCAGTTCTCGATGTACCGCGACGGTCATATGGACCAGGCTCCGGGCGATACCGCCCGGGAAAGGTGACCGGTCTTCAAAACTGCGCTTTACAGCTGCTGTTTCATGTAATCGGATACACTCAGGCCCATTACCTCGTGAAAAGCCTTGCCGAAGTATTTTCGGTCTGTGAAGCCGACTTCATAGGCGATATCCTTCATCGGTATCTCCCCTTTGTGCAGAAGCTCCACTGCTTTCCGGATCCGGTATTCCCGGATAAACCGCGCAAAGGGAGTTCCGATGTCCCGGGCAAAGAGGCAGCTCAGTTAGAGCGCGCCCATGGCACGCAAACCAAAAAACGCCCGTGCAGTCTCAGGCACGGGCATAACAGACATGGCACATGGCCGGAGCACAGAACTCAGTGCAGCCGGATTCCGTTCACCGTCACCTCATCTGTAATGGGAATCACCAGGCATCTCCTGCCGTCGATCATCTTCTCCTCGATCAGGTCGGTGCGGTCCGGGCTCACCGTGATCGTGACATCCGGCGTATGTACCTCGAACTTCCTCGTGCCCGGCAGATTGGAGGCATGAAGAAGGCTGTCCTGGCCGACGTTCTCCTCATAGGCAGCTTCAAAGGCTGGTATTGCGTCCTCCTTCATCCCTGCCTCAGACAAAATGATACGGACATCATGCTGATCAAGCGTGACCGGCTCAGGATCATCCTTCGCTTCTTCCCTTTTGTCGCGCAGGGTGTCGTGAATGGCCTTGACGGTCTCAAAATCACAGTTCTCTCCCAGCGTTTCCTCAACCAGGGCTGTAAAGGCCTCTTTCTGAAGCGGCGCCGGAAGCGGCAGCTGACAGCCGAGTACACGCTCTGTCAGATCAAAATGCAGATCCTCCGCATTCTTCGAATAATACAGCACCGCGTGGATGTCGCTCATCCGCTCATTGAAAGCAGGGAACAGAAAGCCGGCGGCCGGCATGCCGACCACCCAGTCGCGGATCCTGCTGCGGAAGGACTGCTGCTCCTTGTCATAGGAAAGAGCGGGCTTCGCCAGATCGACCGGGCAGATCAATGCCTGCAGATAGGAATAGACCTGTTCGGACGCGTCAAACTGCTCGATCTGATCGCTGCCCACCTTCGGGACGTCATAATCATTCGCAATCAGGAGGATCAGATAGCTTTCCGATGTCAGATACCCTTCGATGACCTTGTCATAGAATTCTTCCAGCAGGTCCTCATCTTCCAGGCGGCTTAGATTGAGCCGGTACAGAAATTCCTCCCGGCCGCCCTCCGTCTCCTGCTCATCCGGAAACTCCATGTTAATCAGGTTCTTTCCCAGAGTTCCGGATAAGCCTTTCCGAAACAGATCCAGGTACTTATAGATCTCCTCTTCCTCCAGAAGGCCGAAGCTGCGCGCAAACGAAACGATCTTCTCCTTCTGTGCACTCACATAGCAGCCTGCGATCCGGGAGATTGTCTGATGCACCGGGTTCAGCAGCTTCCTGATCTCGGAGATTTCTTTTTTGTTCATAACGATGATGTTCCTTTCTTTCCGGTACGCCGTCGGCGTGCCTGCGTATGTCCGCGCAGCCGTTTCAGCAGCCTTTGTCACAGCAGACAAAACACATCCGGCACTGTTTACTCATTCCTCGCCGGTGTGATCAGGATCTCGCTCCTGTACGCTTTCAATGCAGAGTCATAATACTTTTTGCCCATACACAGAACGCTGATCCTGCTGCCGTCTTTTTTCAGAATCTCATGCTGCAGGAAGACAAGATTCCCCCTGGAAAGCATGTTGCTGACCGTCACGATATAATTCGCCCGTTCCTCAGGCGGAATCAGGTCAAACTGCAGCATCCCGGCTGCCTGCTCCCTGGAATAGCCTGTCAGCAGCGTAAAGGTTTCGTCTACCTCTTCGATCCGCTCTTCCACATCCAGAACATAACGGCTGTAGAGGACCGGGAAGGTGTTTCCGTCCTCTTCCTCCTGCGTAAAGCTCTGGAACAGAATCCCGATCTCAGGAGCACCGGTACGCTCTCCCTCTGCCAGTTCTGGATGTTCCCGAAGCAGCGTCAGGAATTCTTCCGCGAGCGCCGGATCGAACTGAGTGCCGGCACATCGGCGGATCTCTTCCTGTGCGGCTTCCACACTGAGGCCCTTTCGATAAGGTCTGTCATTGACCATTGCATCGTACGCATCCACAATCGAGATAATCCTGGACAAAACCGGAATGCGCTCACCGGCGATCTGCTCCGGATAGCCTTTTCCGTCCCAGCGTTCATGATGGCACAGAACCATCCTTGCAATCGGGCTTAGCTCCTGCGTACTCATACAGATCTGATACCCCTTGGCAGGATGCGTTCTGAGAACCGCCCATTCATCCTCCGACAGCTTCCCGGGTTTGTTCAGAATCTCCAGAGGAATGCCGATCTTTCCGATATCATGCAGCAGACACAGAAGCTTTAATTCCGACAGCTGCGCATCTGTAAGGCCAACCCGTTTTCCCAGCAGCTTTCCCATTTTCTGAGTCCGCTGCACATGTGCTTCTGTCTCGGAGTCGGTCTCCTGCAATGCCTTGATCAAAGAGGTCAGTACCTGGGAATGATCGGAGTGGTGATCCAGCATTTTCTTTACCTGAAGATCCCACGCAGCCGTCTGAATCGTTTCGATGATCGTATGATTCTCCCCGATGGATTCCTCCCGGTATTTCCGCATCTCATGCTCCGCATTCTCCGCGGGGAGATCTGCTCTTTCTGACAGTTCACTGATCCCGAAATGCACGGCAGTCCCGCTTGCTTCCACAATCTGCCGGGTGCGCTCCAGAAGATCTGCCTCCCCGGATCCCGGCACCACTGCGACGAGGTTTGCCTCATACCCGCGAATCAGATACGACTCAGGAGGCATCAGTTCTCTGATCAGCCTCGCAAGCCGGCGGATCCGCTGATCTCCCGCGTCCCTGCCATAGGTGCGGTTCACCTCTCCCAGTCCGGTAATATCGAAAATAACCGCTGTTGCAGGAGAAGAAAACAATTCCGGCTGCTCCAGCGCAGTCTGGCGAAATCGCATCCACATCTGGAATCCGGTCAGAAGATCCGTTTCATTCGAGGTATCCGTCAGCACGTACAGATTGCCGATGACTCCGTCTTTGTCATCGCGCAGTCTTGTATAATCGCACCGAAGTATTTTCCCGCTGCTCATCTCACACTGGATGCTGTACTGGTCTTTCGCATCATCCACGTCGTGCAGCTGCAGCAGGGAAACAAGTTCGGAAGACGGCATCTTCGCCGGCAGCTTTTTACCCAACAGCTCGGATGAGCGCTCGTTGTGCATGATCAGTTCCTCATCATTGTCAAACAGAGCCAGTCCCTGGTCGATATTCTCAAAGACCGTCATGGACAAAACCCTCGGCATATAACGGAACCGATATTCAAATGCCGCCCAGTAGGTAATCAGTAAGCCCAGGGAATAGGCAAGCACAGAGATGTCAATGCTTCCCCAGATGTCATTTCCGGAAGGATACAGGAAATACGCGTTCAGCAGGACAACCAGGCAGATCGCGAAGATAATCAGAAAATACTGATTCTGATAGATCTTCGGCGTTGCAATCACCTTGGCGAACAGGTTGTACATAATGAAGATGATCAACGCATAGTTGAACAGCAGATGGGCAATATAGAGCGGCTTCATCTCATAAGTATACGGCGCAACCCGGGAACCGCTCTCCACATAATGAACCGCGATCTCCGAGACAATATTCGTCATCAGAATCACGGAATCGGCTGCCGCAATGACCCGGATCATCCTTCTGGCGTATACCGAAAGCTTCGTCTTGTTCCGCCCCGTATAGAGGAAGATGAAATGGGTTAAAGACACCAGCATCCAGTCGATCCCGGAAAAATAAAGAGATACCGCAACAGACGCGCTGAGATAGGTCCCCGGCCGGATACTGAACAGATAGCAGATCACAATAACCCCGGCAGAGAAAGCAGACGCGCCAAGGAAGCGCCCCATTTCCTCCGCCTGCCGATAGGATTTGTAAGCGTAGAAGAAGTCAAACAGAGCAAACAGGACAGACACAATTTCAAAGCCCAGAATGAAGGTCTCGCTCATACTTACTCCACATGTTTTGTAGCGATCACATCAACTCCCGTTCCGGCGACATTGCGCAGGAGGACATCGCCGATCTGAACCGGGCACGGGACAGAAACCCCTGCCAGATCCCGGATCACATCCATCACCTTGCTTTTGGGAACATCAGAAGCGGTCTTGAGCGGAACCATCCGCTCTCCTGTCCTGCTTCCGTATACACGCACGGAGCTTGTAACGATACGGGTCGGCGCGGTCACTTCCTTGCGCGCGTACTTCTCCCCCCTCGGGCACGTGTTGCCGGTCACCATCGTCACAGCGCCCTTCTCGTCAAGCATCACATCCAGTCTGCAGCCCAGAGGGCATCCGATACAGGTCAGTTCCTTATGTTCCATCATCAGCCCTCCTCCACTTTGATCTCGATCGATTTCAGGTCAGGATGTCTGTTCAGCTCCTTCTTTGTCAGCAGGATCTCCTCCATTTCTCCCGGGGCCATGACATGGCGTCTCTTCGACATGGCTTTTTCCCCGTCCAGATACAGGACAACCTTCCGATTCCTGAGGATCTCTCCCACCCGGAACCGGATCTTCAGCCAGTCGGCAATCTTTCCGGGGTCCACGCAGGCCGGTACCGTATACCGGATGCCGCCGGACACCGCAATCGGAATCCGGTCTGTCTGTCCGGAACTGCTCTCTTTCTCAAAGCTGCTGATATAAGCGGCTGCGCTTCGTCCGGCAAGATTCGCCTCCTCCGAAACATAATCCACCAGATCATGCACATGGAGAACATTTCCCGCGGCAAATACGCCCGGAACCGATGTCTCCAGGGATTCATTCACGATCGGTCCGTTGGTAACCATGCTCATCTTCACGCCAAGCCCGATCGACAGTTCATTTTCGGGGATCAGTCCGACCGACAGCAGAAGCGTATCACATTCATAGTGCTCCTCCGTTCCCGGAATCGGTTTTCTGTCCGGGCCGACTTCGGCAATCACGACGCCTTCCACTCTTTCTTTTCCTTCGATCCGCACAACGGTATGGGACAGCTTCAGCGGAATGTCAAAGTCGTCCAGGCACTGCACGATATTCCTCTTCAGTCCTCCGGAGTACGGCATAAGCTCCGCGCACACCAGAACCTTTGCGCCCTCCAGTGTCATGCGGCGCGCCATGATCAGCCCGATATCGCCGGAGCCCAGAATGACAACCTTCCTGCCCGGAAGGTATCCCTCGATGTTGACCAGCCGCTGCGCGGTCCCCGCTGAGAAGATTCCTGCCGGACGGAATCCCGGGATATTCAGAGCGCCCCGGCTTCTTTCCCGGCATCCCATTGCCAGGATCAGCGCCTTGCACTGCAAAAGGAGAAGCCCGTCCGCTTCATTGACCGCGGCTACTTCTTTCATCCCGTCCTCTCCGGCACTGACGGACACAACCATCGTATCGCTCTTATACGCAATCCCCCGCTCCATAAGGAAGTCTATGTAGCGCTGTGCGTATTCCGGTCCGGTCAGCTCCTCCTGGAACGTATGAAGACCGAAGCCGTTGTGAATGCACTGGTTCAGAATCCCGCCTAAGCGCGTATCTCTTTCCAGCACAAGAATGCTTCTCTCCCCAGCATCATACGCCGCTGACGCGGCGGAAAGCCCCGCGGGCCCGCCTCCGATGATGATCAGATTGTATTGTAATTTATCCATATTCTTTTCCGCCCAATCACCCTATTCTGTCTTTTACAAAGCCGACGATCACCTTCGAGCCTCCGCCCGACTTGGTGATATCCGCGACATCTACGCCAAGCTCCTCGGCCAGGATATCCATGATCTTCGGGGAGCAGAAACCGGACTGGCATCTGCCCATTCCGGCTCTCACCCGCCTCTTGACACCGTCCAGACTCTTCGCCCCGAGCGGTCTTCGAATCGCGTCCCGGATCTCGCCTTCACTGATCTGCTCGCACCGGCAGACGATTCGTCCATACTCGGGTTTTTCTTGAATCATGCGGCTCAGTTCATCCGGATCCTTGATCATCTCCTTCTTCGGATCGAAGAAGCCTTCCCGCTTTCCGTTGAAGGAGGGATTGACCGCGAGAGACAGTTTTTTTGCGACCTCACCCGCGATCTCTTCGCCGATCGCAGGCGCGGCGGACAGACCGGGTGACTCGATTCCGGCGCAGTCGAAGAAGCCCGGCGCATCCTCCACTTCTCCGAGGATAAAATCATGTTTGTCTTCATGCGCTCTCAGGCCGGCGAAGCTTGTGATTGCTTCCCGAAGAGGCAGATCATCAAAGGCAAAGCCTGCCTTTTCCATCAGATCCGCGAAACCCTCCGAGGTGGTATCCACGCCCTCTCTGTCTTCGATGTCCTCAGCCGTTGGTCCGACGATGGTATTTCCGTGAACGGTCGGAGAGACAAGAACGCCTTTGCCGAACTTTCCCGGTACCTGGAAGACCGTGTGCTTCACGTACCCTCCTGTCCGGCGATCCAGCAGGATGTAATCCCCGCGCCTCGGCGTAATGTGGATCTTCCGGCCGGAAACCATATTGTGAAGAATATCCGCGTAGACGCCCGCCGCGTTGATGACCGCACGGGTGCGGACAGAGCCCTGCGCAGTCTGTACGACCCAGTATTTCTCACCCTTTTCATCTTCTCTGGGCGTCAGTCCCTTCACCTCCGTATCAAACCGGAATTCCACGCCATTGGTATACGCATTCTCCGCAAACGCAATCGTCGCGCCAAAAGGACATACGATTCCCGCGGTTGGCGCATAAAGCGCAGCGACCGGAATATGACCGATGCTTGGCTCCAGCTCTTTCAGGCGCGCTCTGTCGACAATCTCAAGACCTTCCACACCGTTCTTGATCCCGTTTTCCTTCAAAGCTTCCAGCTTCGGGATATCTTCCTCGCTGAGTGCAAGCACCAAAGATCCGTTGTTCCTGTAATCAAATCCGAGTTCTTCGGCCAGTTTCGGATACATCCGGCATCCCTTCAGATTGTACCTGGCCATAAGCGATCCGTGTTCGGCGTCGAACCCGGCATGGATGATCGCAGAATTCGCCTTTGATGTGCCGGTGCATACGTCCTCCGACCGCTCCATGACGCAGAATCTGCCCTCATATCCGGACAGAAAGCGCGCCACGGCACAGCCCGTAATGCCTGCTCCGATGATTACTGCATCATACATCATGCTCTCTCCTTTTTTGATGTGCTCCTTACCTGCCTTGCCGCGGCCGTGTCAGAAACATTTTTCTTTTCTTTCTTTCCTGCACTGCTCGATCTTGCCGCAGCGGTAGCAAAGCTCATTCTCACACATGCCATCCTCATTGAAGCAGGAAAGAATATTGTTGACCGTTGTCTCGGCGATGTTGTTCAGCGCTTCCTCCGTCAGGAATGCCTGATGTGAAGTCACTATGACATTCGGCATGGAAATCAAGCGGGACAACAGGTCATCATTCAGAATATGCCCGGAGAGATCCTCGAAGAAAACATCCGCCTCTTCCTCATACACATCCAGACAGGCCGCTCCGATCTTCCGTGCCTTGATTCCCTCCAGCAATGCCTCCGCATCGATCAGGGCGCCGCGCGAAGTGTTGACAATGACCACGCCCTTTTTCATGTTTTCGATGGCATCCGCATCGATCATATGTCTCGTCTCATTGGTCAGCGGACTGTGAAGGGAGATGATATCACTGCGGGCAAACAGTTCATCCAGCGCTACATAGGAAAGGCCGCTGTCCGCAGCCGGGTAGGGATCATAACAGATCACCTGCATCCCGAATCCCTTGCAGATGTCGATGAAAATACGCCCGATCCGGCCGGTTCCGATTACGCCCACGGTCTTGCCGTGCAGATCAAAGCCGGTCAGACCGTTCAAGGAAAAATTAAACTCTCTGGTCCGGTTGTAAGCTTTGTGGATTCTCCGGACAGAAGTCAGCAGCAGCGCCATGGCATGCTCCGCAACGGCATAAGGAGAATAGGCGGGAACATGAACGACATGGATCTTCCCGAAGGCCGCCTGAACGTCCACATTGTTATAGCCCGCCGAGCGCAGCGCGATCAGCTTTACGCCGTATTCATAGAGCTGTTCGATTACCTGAGCGTTTACATCATCATTGACGAACACACAGACCGCATCACAATCCTTAGCAAGAGCCACCGTGTCTGCATTCAGCTTCGTCTCCAGAAACCGGAACTGTATATCATGCAGCGCGCCATGCTGTTCAAAAGACGGTATGTCGTATGCCTTCGCGTCATAAAACGCAACCTTGATCATATTCTGCCTCTCTTTCTTTCCATTTGGAATCTCATTCTATCATGAATGCAGCGTAAAAGCGACAGGGGCTGCAAGATTCCTCCGCCTAAGCCTCTGCCGCTTTCTCTGCCGTTTTTGGTCGTCTGCGATCGTTCAGTTCCCTTTTACATTGTCAAAAACAAGATTCTCATAGGATCCAGGATCTTTCTCCAGAAAGCCATTCTCAAACATGAACTGTGCCGTCGCTTCGATGCCCTTTGTCTCAGGGCTGTAGTAACCCTGCTTCAGGTATTCGATCTCTTTTTCCAGCTCATTTCCATCATATTCCGCCGTAATCTCAGCTGCTTCCTCCAGATGATCATTCAGATAATCCATTCCGTCGGAAATGCCCTTGACCAGAGCTTCATACAATGCCGGGTTCTCTTCATAGATCTTCTCGGAAGCAATCCCGACCAGGAAGGAATCCTCCGCCGGGCATACCTCCGACAACGATTCAATCTCTGTCAGGGAATCCTCCTCCCTCTCCTGAAACAGATACGGATTTGTTGTCAGGTGTACCGCAACTGCCCCTGACAGAAGGGCAGACATGCCGTCCGGATGCTTCATCGCAACGATATTCGAATCCAGCGCATGCGGATCATATCCCTTCGCATCCAATGCTTTCGCCAGAAGAATATGCTGAATCGAACCAAGATTGACCAGTGCAATCTGATAATCGGATCCGATCAGGTCATCAAAGCTCTGAATTGCTTCATTATTCGTCATGATGCCATGCTCCTGGCCGGACAGATTCGAAAAGATCTTATAACCGAGATCCTGTGAAATGCCGGTCAGCGCCGGTCCGACTCCCATGAAGCCGGCATCCAGATCTCCGGACACAATGCCGGTATTGATATCCGCTCCGGAGTTCATCTGATTCCAGGTAATGGTCAGCTGAGAACCTGTTGTCTCTTCATACGCTTTTTCGATCAATCCAAGCTGCTGTGCGATGGTGACCGGTGCGTAGCCCAGTCCATATTGATACGCAATCGAAAGCTCCGCATCACCCGGTGCTTCTGCTGCCTGTACTCCAAAGGCCGGAACGGCAAGATAAGCCGCAAGTGCCAGTGCAATCAGTTTCCTGTTCATATTGATTCCTCCTTTGATTCCGGCCCGCTTCCCTTCCTCCGAAGATCGCTGCCGATCTCTGTCATGTGTGCTCCATCCAACCATGCATGCAGATTGCATGTAGATATGGACGTTTTTTTCGATACGCCGCCCGCATGACATTATTCTAATTAAATATTTTTATAAGCTATCGCTTATGCTCAATTATTGTATCATCCTCTCTGTGATCCGTCAACCGGTTGGGAACCTGTTTTCAGCCCATTTTCAACTTAATCATCGAATGGCATTGAAAAGGCCCCTGTTTCCAATTAAAATGTATTTATACAGAATTTATTCATTTTTACAGACTATTTCGGAAAGGCGGTGAGTATTTTGGCCGTTGGATCGCCACAGACAGAAGTATTGCGGATGGAACATATCACAAAGAAGTTCGGATCCGTCTATGCCAATCGCGATATCAACTTTGATGTCCGCGCGGGTGAAGTACATACCCTTCTGGGAGAGAACGGTGCGGGAAAAAGTACGCTTATGAACGTACTGTTTGGTCTGTACCAGCCTACGGAAGGGGATATCTATGTGCGCGGGCAGAAGGTGAAGATTGAATCTCCGTCGCAGGCGGTGAAGCTCGGAATCGGCATGGTGCATCAGCACTTTATGCTCGTCGAGGCTATGACCGTGTTCGAAAATATTATTCTGGGAGACACCAGATCCAAAGGAATCTTCATTGACCGGAATGCGCGGAAGGAAGAGATCCTGGAGCTTTCCAGGAAGTACGGGCTTGACGCGGATCTTGATCATCCGATCACGGAGCTTGCAGTCGGCGCGCAGCAGAGGGTTGAGATTCTGAAAGCGCTCTACCGCGGCTGCGATGTGCTTGTCCTTGACGAGCCGACCGCGGCGCTTACCGATCAGGAAGCGGAAGGCCTGTTCGAGATCATGAATAAGCTCAAGCAAGAAGGCAAAAGCGTCATTTTCATCAGCCACAAGATGCGCGAGGTTCTGCGTGTGTCTGACCGCATTACGATTCTGCGCGCCGGGCAGACGGTAGAGACCGTAAATATCGGGGAGGTGTCCGGCGAAGAGCTTGCAAACCGGATGATCGGGCGCGAGCTGAAGCCCTCCCAATACGTAAAGTCAGACAGCAGCGGCGAGATCGTTGCAGCTCTTGACCATGTCAGCTATCACAAAAGTTCAAAGCATAACGGTCTGAATGACGTCTCTCTCAAAGTGCACCGCGGCGAGATCGTCGGCATCGCAGGAGTGGACGGAAACGGCCAGAGTCAGCTGGCAATGCTCCTTACCGGAAATATCGCTCCGGAGGAGGGAGCCATGGACCTGAAGAATTCAAAGGTTACCCGTTTCGATCCGAACGGTTTCATTCAGGAGAATGTCTCTCATATCCCGGAAGACCGCAATAAGGCAGGACTGGTCGGCAACATGTCTGTTGCGGATAACCTGGTTCTGAAGTCGACCCGCGACAAACGTTTCTCAGACGGGAACGGAATGCATCTAAAAAAGAAAGCGATCCGCAGCTATGCGTTGGAGATGCAGGAAAAGTACGACATTCGCTGCTCCTCCGTTGAGCAGGAGTCAAGGAATCTATCAGGCGGCAACCAGCAGAAGGTCATTCTGGCCAGAGAGCTGGAAGCCTCGCCCGATCTTCTCGTTGCGGTTCATCCGACAAGAGGACTGGATATCGGCGCAACCAGATTTATCCATGATACCGTCATTATGCAGCGGGATATGGGCTGCGGTGTGCTGCTGATCTCTGCGGATTTTGACGAGATTCTTGAGGTGTCCGACCGGATTCTGGTTATGTTTGAGGGACAGATCATGGGCGAATATTCCGGAAAGAACCCGCCGATTGATGAGATCTCTCTGGCGATGGCAGGAAAGTGAGGTGAGACGTCAATGAAACGAAACGGCATCGGAGCTCTGGTGATTGTGCCGCTGCTCTCCATCATCATCTCGTTCCTGATCGGCTGCATGATCATAGCGGCCCTGGGCGCGAATCCCGCCGATGCGATGCGGTATCTTCTGAAGGGCTCATTTGGAAATATGCGCAACATCGGTACGACATTGTCCAGAGCTACGCCTCTGATTTTCACAACCCTGTGTGCCTGCTTTGCATACCGGTGCGGCGTGTTTAACTTAGGCGGCGAGGGGCAATTTATCATCGGCGCGATTGTTGCCTGCTATATCGCAACCAAAGCACCGTTTACCGGTTTTCCCGCCATTGTGCTGTGTGCTCTGGCCGGTGCTGCCGGAGGCGGTCTCTGGGCTGCCATCGCCGGTGTACTGAAGGTCTGGCGCGGACAGAATGAAATGATCATCACGATCATGCTCAATTATGTCGCCACACTGCTCATGGGTGTGGTCTATACGAACTGGCTGCGCGACGGAAGTGTTCCGCAGACAGTGGCAGTTCCGGATGAAACACAGCTTGCGTCTTTCTTCGGACTCAGGGCAACCGTCGCATTTCCTGTCGCGGTGATTGCAGGGATTGTCCTCTTCTACTTTTTGTTCTACACATCATCCGGCTTTCAGCTCAGAGCAGTTGGTCTGAATATGACAGCCGCGAAGGTAAATGGCTTCAATGTCAAGCGGTACCTTCTCATGAGCTTTATCGTCTCCGGCGCCATCGCCGGACTCGGCGGAGCACTTGAGCTTTTGGGGACGCAGCTCCGCCTGATTAACGGCTTTGCTGCAGGCTACGGCTTCGACGGTGTTGCGATGGCGCTGATCGCCAGCCTGCATCCGCTCGCAGGCATCATCGTTGCCATCTTCTTTGCGGCGCTGCGTGTCGGATCCACGACGATGCAGACTGCCACAGGCGTACCGACCAGTGTGTCCGATATCATTCAGGCACTCGTGATTGTCTTCACGGTTGCCGGCATGGCCATGGTGAAGCTGCCGGAGTTCAAGAATTGGTTTGCGCGCCGTGCGCGGAAGGAGGTCTGATTATGGGATCATTTATAGCGAATCTGCTTCTTGCAACGGTCCGTATGGCTTCTCCTCTGATCTTCCTGTCGCTGGCTGAACTGTACTCACAGCGGGCGGGTCTGGTCAACATCGGGATTGAGGGACTTGCCGCAATCGGCTCCCTGACCGGGTTCCTGATCAGTCTGATCACAGGAAATCCGCTGCTTGGCGTACTTGCCGGAGCACTTGCCGGTATTCTGGTCAATATGATTTTTGCCTACGCGACGATCACGCTCTGTGCGGAGCAGATTGTCTACGGCATGGCAATCAATATCTTCGCTCCGGCTCTGGCCGCATTCACCTACCGGGTATACTTCGGGTCCGGAAGTGAACTGGTGCAGGTCGAACTGATGGGGACCCTGAAAAGCATGTTCGGAATCAAGAGCGACAACTTCTTCGTAAACCTGTTCCTCGATCAGACGCCGATGGTTTATCTCGCATATATCCTGGTCATCGTTACAGCGATCTACTTCACGCGCACCAAGAGCGGTCTGAATTACAAGGCGGTCGGAGAATATCCGAAGGCCGCCGCGACGCTCGGAATCAACGTGATCGGGATCAAGTATCTGTCCTGTATCATCTGCGGCGCGCTTGCTGGAATCGGCGGCGCTTACCTTACCACCTGCTACTCCAAAACTTATGTGGACGGAAACGTAGCCGGCCGGGGATTCATCGCTTTGGCCGCTGTCATCTTCGGAAGGTGGAGCTCCGGCGGTGTTCTCATTGCCTGCCTGTTCTTCGGCTTCTGTGATGCGCTTCAGATCCGGCTTCAGCTGGTCAACAACACCCTGCCCTACCAGTTCTTCCAGATGATTCCGTATGTGGCAACCGTCGTGGTGCTTGCCATCATCGGCGCAAAAAAGGCGGGACCCAGAGCCAGCGGACAGCCGTACCGCAAGGAGGAGCGCTGAAAAAGGGTTCTTCAGTATTCCGGATCCGGCCGGCAGAATCAGCCGGAGGATTGAAAAATGTTCCAGCCGGAATGCTGATCCATACCATAATGATACCCGGTAACCCGTAGACATTACTGTAGATATACTTTTCAGAAGGAGGAAAACATGAGAAGAAAGCTGATTGCGATGGTAGTAACTGGTGCGATGATTGCGTCGATGGCACCCACATTCACAGCACATGCTGATTCACACACAGTCGCTATGATCTGCGACTCCAGCATCTCCGATGGCGGATGGGGAATGGCCTGCTACAACGCGATGATGGATGCAGCGGAAAAATGCGGCTGGGAGACCATGTATTCAGACAGTATCGCCCAGTCGGCCTACTATGACACGATCGTTTCCTATTGCGATCTCGACGTTGACATGATCTATGCGCCTGGTAATCAGTACACGGACGCCGTCCTTCAGGCTGCCGAGGAATATCCGGATATCGCATTTGCGCTGCTGAATGGCGGAGCAGACACGCCGGCGAAGGCTGCGAACGGTAATGTATCATCACTTCTTCCCGATGCACAGCAGATCGGATGGATCGCAGGTGCGCTGGCCGGACTGATGTCCGATACCGGAACGATTGCATTCATCGGCGGAATGGAGCTTGATACCACGCTTGCCAAGTATAAAGGCTACGGCGAGGCTGCGGCTTTCGTTGCGGAAGAGAATGGCAAGAGCATTACGCTTCTTGATCCGGTTTACTCCGGTGATTTCTCCGCTTCTGACAAGGGCCTTGAGTTCGCGAAGGCGATGATGGACCAGGGTGCGGATGTATTCTTCGGAGATGCCTCTGCGGTTGACTCCGGAGCCCGTCAGGCGATCGATGAGGCAAATGAGGCTGCCGGTGAGATCAAGGTTTATGATATCGCTCAGCCTGCCGACCTGCTCGGACAGAATGCTTGTGTGATCGGCAGCCAGGTAACAGACAACTCTGTTCTGATCGAGCTGAGCATGAAGGCCGTCGAGGAAGGCAAGTTCGGAGGAGAGACTCTTTATGGAACGCTTCAGAATGGTGTGCTTTCCGCCGGTGAACTGAACGCGGACGTGGTTCCGGAAGATGTCCAGGCTGCCTATGCCGACTACATCGGACAGATGACGGAAGGAACCTTCCTGGGCGGATCCGAGACTGAGGCAGAATAAGGTCTAGGTTTGCGCCGCGGCAGGATCAAGCCCGCGCGGGCTGCTGTAAGGCAGCTTCTTCCATACTGCGCATGGTATAGAGCCTGCAGAACATTAAAGAATGGCTGTGAAGAAAAGGGATGCTCCATCCCGGACTTCACAGCCATTGTACCGTTTCCCGGCCCGGATACT
>Ga0256405_10004182_pt1 | contig 27661 bp, 22 predicted proteins | sample RumenRJG_02DNA_FD_189096 | JGI IMG/M metagenome (GOLD analysis project Ga0256405, IMG submission 189096) | Bovine rumen microbial communities from Lethbridge, Alberta, Canada - RJG_02 | ecosystem: Host-associated > Mammals > Digestive system > Stomach > Rumen | place: Canada: Alberta... | reverse complement strand
AAATTTTTATAAATCTAAGCTTGTCCTCGACTTCGTTTCTCTAAAGAAACTGACGCTCGTTTAAATTAAGAAATTGTTGTTACAACTTCCGGTACTTGCTTGTACTTCCTTTCAGTCTTTTCAATGATCGTTCGTAAAAAATCCCGCTCACTTGCGAAGCGGGAATGCAAAGGTACGACCTTTTTTTGAATTGGCAAATTTTTTTTGACTTTTTTTCATAAAAAAGATTCTTCGCTTTGTTCAGACGGACAAAACACATTCAGACAGAATATATTATCTTTGCAAAACTTTTTTTGAGAGCACTTATGGAAAAGACCATTTACTTTGCCGGCGGATGCTTTTGGGGCACGCAGCATTTCTTCAAACAGGTGGCCGGGGTGAAGGACGCCGTGTGCGGCTATGCCAACGGGCACACGCAAAACCCTAAATATGAGGAAGTTTACACGGACACCACCGGATTTGCGGAGACGGTGAAGGTAAGCTACAACCCCGCCAGGATAAGCCTGGAGGAACTCACCAGCCTGTTTTTCTCAATCATCGACCCGCTTACCCTGAACCGGCAGGGACATGACGAAGGCACGCGCTACCGCACGGGCATCTATTATATAGAGGAGCGGGAGCGCGAGGAGATACATAAAATATACGCGCTCGAGGAAGCCAAAGCCGGCGTACCGCTGGTGGTGGAACTGGAACCGCTGCAAAACTTCTTCCCCGCCGAAGAGCGGCACCAGGATTACCTGGACAAGAACCCGGACGGCTACTGCCACCTCCCCTTCAAGGCTTTCCGCTACGTAAAGCTCTATCAGGATACAAAGCTGATACTGGCCGACGAGCCGGACCCGATTGCCCGCATGGCCCAAACCGCCGCCCTCATCCAGGAGCGGATGCACTTCTTCTGGACCGGCTACTACCGCGTGCAAGGGCAGCAGCTGGTGCTGGGACCTTTCCAAGGGCCGTCGGCCTGCCTACGCATCGGCTACGGAAAAGGCGTCTGCGGTACGGCCTGGAAGGAAAACCGCACGCTGGTGGTGCCGGATGTAGAGGCATTTCCGGGGCACATTGCCTGCAGCAGTCTGTCCAGATCGGAGATTGTGGTTCCCGTTCGCGAAAACGGCACGGTCACAGCCGTCCTGGATATCGACAGCACGGAATTTGCTACTTTTGATGCCACTGATGCACTTTGGCTGGAAAAAATCGTAGAAATCGGCAAATAAACACTATATTTGTCCATGAAAAAATTTGTCCTCATTTCCTTCTTCTGCCTGGCACTCACCACAGCCGCCCAAGCGCAGGAAACCCCTACCTGGATTCGTAAAAATGCCATCTCCCCGGATGGGAAAACGCTGGCATTCAGCTACAAAGGCGACATTTTCACGGTCCCGACAGCCGGCGGAAAAGCCCGCCAAATCACCTCCAACCGGGCCTATGAAAGCGACCCGCTCTGGACGGCAGACGGCAAACAGATTGTATTTACCTCCTGGCGGGAAGGAAGCAAAGACCTGTATATCAACAGTATAGAAGGCGGCGTTCCCACCCGCCTCACCACCCTGCCCGGCAACGAAACCCCGCTGGCCGTAACGACCGATGGCACCATCTATTTCACCTGGCAGGACTCCAACCTCCTGAGCCCCGGCTTCGACGGCTTCCCCGGAGACCCGGCCCTGTACAAGACCAATCTGGAAGGCAAAGCGCCGGAACTGGTGACCTCGCTCACCTTGTCGGCCATGAGTGTCAACGACAAAGGCGACATCCTGTACGAAGACTGGAAGGGCTACGAGGACCCGCTCCGCAAGCACCACACCTCCTCCGTCACGCGCGACATCTGGCTGTGCAGGCCCGCGCAGACCGGCAGCATCGACGCAAAAGCCTCCTTCACCAAGCTTTCCACTTATAAAGGAGAGGACCGCAACCCCGTTTTCGGGGCCGATGGCGACACCTTCTATTTCCTGAGCGAGCAGGACGGAAAAACATCCAACATCTTCTGCAGCAGCGTTTCGCACCCGGAGCAGCAGGTGCAGCTTACCTTCTACGACAAAAATCCGGTCCGCTTCCTGTCCGTGGCCAAAGACGGAACGGTGGCCTATTCCTATAACGGCGACCTGTACACCCTCAAGGGCGGGAAAGTGGCTATCACCCTCTCCCGGGACGAGGACCAGAAGGACATCAATCCCCTCACCCTCAAGAGCGCATCGGCCATGGCCGTATCGCCGGACGGCAAAGAACTGGCGCTGGTCATGCGGGGCGACGTTTTTGTCACCTCCGTGGAATTCAGCACCACGCGGCGCATCACCAACACGCCGGAGCAGGAACGGGGCGTGAGCTTCTCCAAGGACGGCCGCGAGCTCTATTACGCATCGGAACGGAACGGCTGCTGGAGCATCTACAAAAGCAGCCTTGCCAACAAGGAGGACAAACTGTTCACTTATGCGGTCCAGTTCAAGGAAGAGCGCGTGAGCCCGGAAGGAGAGACCTCCTTCCAGATGCAGGTGTCCCCGGACGGAAAATGGCTGGCCTATCTGCGGGACCGCACGGAGCTGGTGGTTCTTTCCACCAAGGGCGGCAAGCCCAGGAGCCTTCACAAAAACATCAACTACTCCTACCAGGACGGCGACCAAAGCTTTTCCTGGAGTCCGGACAGCCGCTACCTCCTGTGCAACTGGGGGGCCGACGGCGGCTGGAACAACGAGGACATCGCCCTGGTGGACATAGAGAGCGGCGCCATCACCAACCTTACCCAAAGCGGCTACTCAGACGGCAGTTTCCGCTGGGCGCTGGGCGGCAGGGCCATGACCTGGGAAAGCGACAAAAACGGCTACCGCAGCCATGGCAGCTGGGGCGCTGAGAGCGACATCTACATCATGTTCTTTGACGGAAAGGCCTATACGGACTTTGGCAAGAGCAAGGAACAAAAGGAGATTGACAAACTGCTGATGGGCGAAAAAGCCGCCGAAAAAGCGGAGAAGAAGGCCGAAAAAGACAGCCTCAAGCAAAAAGTGGAGAAACTGGAACTGGATTTGGCCCATCGCGAGGACCGTATCCGCCGCCTCACCCGCTTCTCCAACATGATGGGAGACCACTACCTGACCAAAGACGGTGAAAAGCTCTACTTCACCCAGCGCCTGGAAAAAGGGTACGACCTGTGTGTGCTCAACATTGAAAAAGGCGATATCAGCGTCCTAAAAAAGAACGTCATGGGCCGTTTCCTCCCCTCTCCTGACGAGAAATCGCTCTTTATCGGCCGGGGCGGCAACATTGTGAAACTGGACCTGGCCAGTGGCAAGGACAAAAGCATCAGCTTCTCCGGAGACTATGAATTCAAGCCCCAGGAGGAACGGGCCTATATCTTCGAGCACTGCTGGAAGCAGGTGAAGGAGAAATTCTATGTGGAAGACCTCCACGGCGTGGACTGGCAGTATTACCACGACAATTACGTGCAGTTCCTCCCCTACATCAACAACTATTACGACTTCCAGGACCTGCTGTCGGAAATGCTGGGAGAGCTGAACGGTTCCCACACCGGCGCCCGCTTCCGGGCCATGTCCTCCCGCAGCCTGGGCCACCTGGGCGTACTGTATGACGTAACTTACCGGGGCGACGGCCTGCGCATTGCAGAAGTGCTTCCCGGCGGCGTACTCTCGCTCACGGACGCCTCCATCAAGGCCGGCGACCTCATTACCGCCATCGAGGGTCATCCCGTGAAAGCCGGCGGGGACTGGATGAAATACCTGTACGAGCGCAACGGCAAAAAAACCGTGATTACGGTGAAGACCGGCGGCAAGGAAAAGACCTACGTGGTCACGCCCAGTTCCTCGGATGCCAGTCTGCTGTACAAACGCTGGGTGCGCCAGCGCGAGGAAATGGTGGAACGCCTCTCCGGCGGCCGCGTGGGCTATGTACACATTGAAGGCATGAACTCCCCCAGCTACCGGGAACTGTACCACAAGGCGCTGGGCAAGTACCGCACCTGCGACGCCCTCATCGTGGACACGCGCCACAATGGCGGCGGCTGGCTGCACGACGACCTGGTCACCTTCCTGGGCGGCAAGGAATATTGCACCTTCACTCCACGCGGCCAATACATTGGGCACGAGCCGTTTAACAAGTGGACCAAGCCCAGCTGCGTACTCATGGGCGAAGACAATTACTCGGATGCGTCCGGCTTCCCCTACGCCTACCGCTCGCTGGGCCTGGGCAAACTGATCGGCGCCCCCGTACCCGGCACCATGACCGCCGTCTGGTGGGAATCCCAGGTGAATCCGCTGGTGGTGTTCGGCATTCCGCAGGTGGGCAACTGGGGCACCAAGGACCAGCGCTACATAGAAAATTTCCAGATTGAGCCGGACATCCCCGTATATAACACGCCGGAAGCTACGCTGAGCGGCCGCGACCTCCAACTGGAGGCTGCCGTGGCGGAAATGTTAAAAGAAATCGGACAGAAATAAATGGACAAGAAACTCGTCATCATTCCCACCTATAACGAGCGGGAGAATATTGAGGACATCGTGAAAGCGGTATTCGCCCTGGAAGGGCAGTTCCACGTACTGGTCATTGACGATGGTTCCCCGGACGGCACCGCCGCCCTGGTTAAAGGCATGCAGGCGCGCTTCCCGGAAGCCCTGCACCTGCTGGAGCGCAGCGGCAAACAGGGCCTTGGCACCGCCTACCTGACCGGTTTCAAGTGGGCGCTGGAGCATGGGTATGACTATGTGTTTGAGATGGATGCGGACTTTTCCCACAACCCGGCAGACCTCCTGCGCCTGTACAAGGCCTGCCAGGACGGTGCAGACCTAAGCATCGGCTCCCGGTACTGCAACGGCGTGAGCGTGGTGGACTGGCCCATCGGCCGCATTCTCATCTCCTACTTTGCCTCCGGCTACGTACGCACCGTCCTGCGCATGAAGATATACGACACCACGGCCGGCTTTGTATGTTACAGCCGCAGGGTGCTGGAAACCATCAACCTGGATGCCGTAAAAATGAAAGGCTACGGCTTCCAGATTGAGATGAAATATACGGCCTGGAAGCTGGGATTCAAGCTGCAGGAAGTGCCCATTGTCTTTACCAACCGCCAAAAAGGCACCTCCAAGATGAGCGGAGGCATTTTTGGCGAGGCTTTCTGGGGCGTCCTTGGCCTGCGCTTCCGCCCGTTCTCAGCGAAAGAAAATCACTGATAATCTCTCACCAAGGTATTCAATAATTAAAAATTATTGAGATATGATTAGTAACACACTTACCTCCTCCCTGCGGAAAAATACCCGCTGGTTAACGCATTTCGGCGGCCGGACTTGCGCTGCCATCCTGCTGATTTATAGCCTTTTAGCACTTTCGCCTACCCTTGACGCCAAAGTCGTAAAAGGCAGTGTAAAAAGCGGGGACACGGCACTCTCCGGAGTCATCGTGTCCGACGGATACCGTTTCACCAGGACCGGTGCAGACGGAAAATTCTCCATCAACACGCACAGGGATGCGCGCTTTGTATTCGTGGTTACGCCTGGCGGATACGTGGCGGACTATTCCACCGGTGCGCCGCATTTCTATCTTCCCGTCAAAGGCACCAGATCCTTCAATTTCACCCTTGAGGAATTCGGCGGCGGAGAGGATTTCACCCTCTTCTCCGTATCGGACCCTCAAATGTCCACCAAGCGGCACCTGAACCGCTTCTGCGGTCGTCCCCTCGGAGACCTCAAAGGCATGTCCGCCAAATACAGCGCCCAGCGTCCCACCGTAGGGATAGCCCTGGGCGACATTGCCTGGAACAGGCTGGAGATGTTCGACAGCTATAAAGAAGCCATTGCTACCACGGGCATTCCTTTTTACGGGGTCATCGGCAACCACGACTTCATCCAGTCGGAGTCCTCCATTGCGGCCGGCGCCGCATACGAGGCAGCCTTCGGCCCATACAACTATGCCTTTTTTATCGGCAAGGACCTTGTGATTGGCCTCAACGACATCCTGTTCGAGGGAAACGGGACGGACGATGCCCTCAAGAGCTCCAACAATTACAAGGAAGGCTACTCGGACGAAGCCCTGGGATTTGTGAAGGGCCTGCTGAAATATGTTGGCAAAGACACGCACATATTCATTGCCCAGCACAGCCCCATCGGCTTCGGGGAAAAGAGAATCGAAAGGGCCGATGAACTGATTGCCCTCCTGGACGGGTACAAGGTGGACATTCTCTCCGGTCACACCCACGTAATGAACAAACTCAAGGTGACCGACGCCATCACCGACAACAACGCCGCCGCCATAGGAGGCGCCTGGTGGACGACGGACTGGTGCCGCGACGGAACGCCCAGGGGATATGAAATCATCAGCTCCATCGGGGGAAAACTGGATTTCCGCTGGCACAATATCGACTACCCGGATGACTTCCAGGTAGATTTCATCGAGTACGGAGACGGATTCATGCACCGCAATTCCATCCTCGCAAATGCCTGGGCCGCAGATGATACCTGGACTTGCACCTGGACCCAGGATGGCGTGGACATGGGACGCATTGAAGAAAGGGAGAAAGATTACTCCCCCGCTTACGCCGCAGAAATCCTGGCCGCGTACAAAGGAGAGGCGGAGAAAATCCCGGGCTACAAGCGCCCGAGTGCAACGCCCCACTATTATGTGGCCACCCCTTCCCAGTATGCCTCCAAGGCAAGCATGACCGTAACCGCTCCGGACGGCAGAAGCTGGACCCACGAGTTTGACCTCCGGAACCGATTCATTGACCTGCAGGCCCACCGCGGCGGCGCAGGCCTCATGCCGGAGAACACCCTCTCCTCCATGAAAAACGCGCTGGACCTGAATGTAAACACGCTTGAACTGGACCTCCAGCTTTCTGCAGACGGAAAGGTGGTGGTCTCGCACGACAATTACTTCCACCCCAGATACTCCATGCGGCCGGACAGCAGCCTGGTGCAGAAAGAGGATCCACGCGAGTACCTTTACAAAATGCCCTTCGACAGCATTTGCCGCTACGACGTGGGCCTGAGGCCCGTGGAACAGTGGCCCGGGCAGCAGAAAGTCTCGGAGCACAAGCCCCTGGCCTCCGACCTGATAGACTTCACGGAGGCGTACGTAGCCAAGAAAGGGCTCTCTCCGGTGCGCTACAACATTGAAATTAAGTCCAGTACAGGGAAAGGCGAAGGGAAAAACTGGCCGGAATACAAGGAGTTCTGCGACAAGTGCATTCCCCTGCTGCTTTCCAAACAGCTGGGAGACCGCCTTGTTGTCCAGTCCTTTGATACCCGGGCGCTGGAATACATCCATGAAAAATACCCGCAGGTTGAACTTTCGTACCTTACGGACAGCGACGAAACGGAGATTGAGAAGATCCTCTCCCAACTCAGTTTCACGCCCCGCTGGTGGAGCCCGCATTATTCCGTGATCACCCACGAAAACGTGGCGTACTGCCACGCCCTGGGCATCCGGGTGGTTCCCTGGACCGTGGACCGGGACGAAGACATCCTAAGAATGAAAGACTGCCGGGTGGACGCCATCATCTCCAATTACCCGGACCGCCTGATCAACAACCTCAGAAAACAATAAGTACGCCGACATAATTAATAACTACAAGAATGGAAACAAGACCGGGGCTTCCACTAACATCCGTGTCGATGGCTTTGAGCTAGTCGTAAAGGAAGTCTGGTAGTTGGACACTTGTCGTACTATCCACGGGCTGCCCTTACCGGCAGCCCGTATTCATATTTTGGCATTCGACAATTGAAGGAGGGCCGCTGGTAGCGTTCCATTTGTAAGCAAGAAGTAGGTAAAGTTCTCGAAAGGTGTGCCATTAAAATTTCTGTCGGGGATTGTTCATCCTTAAAAGAGCGTCTGAACAAGGACGAGAAGCCCATTTTACTCCTCTCATCCTTGTTTTGGCGCTTTTTAAAGGATGAGGTCGTTGGGCGCGAAAAGGTCCAGGTTCTTCTCTGGGAACCTGGACCGTAAACGCATTGGCTGCGACTTATTCAGTTCTGTTGTAGCGCAAGGACTTCCTCCAGGGGCAACTGCGTAGCTTCTGCCACGGCCTGGGCACCCAGGCCCATCTTCAAAAGCCGTATTGCCGTCTCCCGCCGCGCTTTGGATTCGCCTTCCGCCAGCCCTTTCTCCTCAGCAGTGGCCAGCTGGTTTACTATATCTCTGATGGTAATCATTTGCTTGATGTATTCGGAACGTTCCTTGGGAGCGAATTTAGTAATTTCCGCAGAATTAAACAACAAGTCAAAGATTTCGCCCTGCAATTCCTTAGGACGCTCCTCCATCTCAGGCATGTTCCGCATGGCATAGCAGAAGTTGTCCAGCAGCGAGGCCTCGCTGGTCATCGCCTTCCGGCAATTGGAGACCTCCAGGAAGATGTATTCCACCGGTACAGGCATGTCCTCGCCAGTCTCTATCTCCTTCATCCTGTAGCGGTACAGCACCCTGTCGGATCCCAGATGTAGCGGAAAATTGACCACGCCGATAAAATAGATTTGCGGCAGCGTCCAGTCCGTACTCCCGGTCTGCACCTGTTCCTGAATCACGAAGGTGGAGTTAAACAGCGCCCGCTCATAAAAAGTCTTCTGCTCAGCAAACTGCATCTCCACTATAAAGTGCGCACCGGTCTCATCCGTGCAGTGTACATCCAGCCGAATATCCTTTCCTTCCTCGATGGGGTTCACATACTCCTGCGGGCCAAAACTCAGTTTGGTTATCTTCCGCTCCGGGATCATCTCCTGCAGGAAGAGTTGCATGAGCCGCCGGGCCGGAGCCCAGCCAAACGTCCGCTTGAACCATCGGTCCATCAGCACATTGGCATACCTGCCAATTTTCAATTCATTTTGTTCCATGTTTTCACGTTTTGTGACACCGGGCCCGGATGTCGGTTTCTACAAACATAGAACAAGGACAGCGAAAAACCTACAATCGTAAAAAAGATTGTGTTGTTTCACATGTTTTTTTGCTGTTTTTTACGATTTTTTGCTATTTCTTACGATTCATCAGCAACAGGAAGCCTGATGCTGCCTGGCGATTTTGCTCCTCTCATCCTTGTTTTAGCCCATTTCTGAGGACGAGAGTTGTGCAGGGAGCAAGGCATTGCGGTGCGGGGTGTAACGCAAAAAGGCCGAAATCGTGTTATGGCGTGCGTAACGGAAGCCACGCAGTTGTCCCTGGAGAAAAGCTTTGCCCCACAACAGAATTAAATAAGCCGCAGCCCAATGCGTTTACGGTCCAGGTCCACGGAAAGAACCTGGACTTTTACGTGTTGGTGCAGCTTGAGCACCTGCGAAGGCACGGCCATGCCGCGAACACCCATCTGCGAGGCATGGATAAGGCCATTCTCATGCAGGCCGATATCCACAAAAGCGCCAAAGGCGGTGAGGTTGGTCACCAGGCCGGGCACCTCCATGCCCACCTTGAGGTCCTCAATGTCGTGGATGTCGTCCGCAAAGGAGAATTCCTGCGCCGCCTCACGCGGGTCCCGCCCGGGTTTTTGCAACTCCTGGAGAATGTCGTTGACCGTGGGCAGGCCAAAATCCTTTTCCACGTAGTCCTGCGCCTTGATTTGCCTGCACAGTTCCGCATTCCCCACCAGCTCCCGGGTGCTCACATGCAGGTCCCTGGCCATTTTGTCCACAATGTGGTACGCCTCCGGATGCACGGCGGAGTTGTCCAGCGGATTGGCGGCGCCCGGAATGCGAAGGAAGCCGGCGCACTGCTCAAAAGCCTTGGCACCCAGGCGCGGCACCTTCTTGAGCTGCTCCCGGCTGGTGAAATTGCCATTCTCGCTGCGGTACGCCACAATGGCCTTGGAGAGCGCCGGACCGATGCCGGCCACATATTGCAGCAGGTACGGACTGGCGGTGTTCACGGCCACGCCCACGCTGTTTACGCAGCTTTCCACGGTATTGTCCAGCTTTTCTTTAAGCAGGCCCTGGTCCACGTCGTGCTGGTACTGGCCTATCCCCAGGGACTTGGGGTCTATCTTCACCAGCTCCGCCAGCGGATCCATAAGACGCCGGCCAATGGAAACGGCCCCACGCACCGTCACGTCATATTCCGGGAATTCCTCGCGGCCCACATCGGAGGCCGAATACACGGAGGCGCCATCCTCGCTCACGGAGAAAATACGCACGCTTTCCGGCAGCCCCACCATGCGCACAAACGCCTCCGTCTCACGCCCGGCCGTGCCGGAGCCGATGGCAATGACCTCAATATCATATTTTTCCACCAAATCTGCCACCGTGGTGATGGCCTGCATCTTTTTGGCCACGGGCGGGTGCGGGAAAATCACGTCATGGTGCAGCAGATTTCCCTGCGCATCCAGGCAAACCACCTTGCAACCGGTACGGAAACCCGGGTCGATGGCCATCACCCGCTTCTGCCCAACGGGCGCCGCCAGCAGCAGCTGCCGCAGGTTCTCCCCGAACACCTGGATGGAGGCAATATCGGCCTTTTCCTTGGCCTCCCGCAACACCTCTCCGGTGATGGAAGGGTCCAGCAGGCGCTTCCAGGCATCCTCCACCGCCTCCCGCACCTGCAAGCCCGCCTCCCGCTGGGGATAGCCGTGCTCCTGGCAAAAGTCGTAATACATCTTGTTGGCACACTTTTCCCCGTCCGCGTCAATCTCCACGCGAAGAAAACCTTCCTCCTGCGCCCGCAGCATGGCCAGCAGGTTGTGGGCCGGTATTTTGCCGATGGGCATGGAGAAGTTGAAGTAGCTGCGGTACTTGGCGGCATCCGGGCTGCTCTCCCCTGCCTTGGTGACCTTGGAGACCACGCGGCGGGTACGATAAATGCCTCGCAGGTTTTCGCGGATGGCGGCGGTCTCGCTCAGGCGCTCCGCCACAATGTCCCTCGCGCCCTGCAGGGCTTCTTCCTCGTCCTTCACCTCCCCTTTCACAAATTTGCGGGCATCGGCCCTGGGATGCTGGGATTTTCCGCTCCACAGGAGGTCCGCCAGGGGTTCCAAGCCTTTGGCCACGGCCACGGTGGCACGGGTTTTCCGCTTGGGACGGTACGGGAGATACAAGTCCTCCAAGTCACTGCTGCTAATACAGTTATCTATCTTCTTCTCAAGCTCCGCAGTAAGTTTATCCTGCTCGGCAATAGTTTTGAGGATGGAGGCCTTGCGCTTTTCCATCTCTGCATAGACATCGGCCCAATGCTTGACCTCCGCCACCTCTACGTCCGTGAGACCGCCCGTGCGTTCCTTGCGGTAGCGGCTGATGAAAGGGATGGTGCACCCATCTGCGAACAGTTCCACACAGTTTTCCACTTGCCAGGGCTGGATATTCAGCAGTTTGGCGATATGCTTGATGTATAGTTCTTTCATATTTTCAAAAGTACGATTTTTTGTGTAATTTTGCAACTCACACGCATGAAACATGGAAAAAGCGCAAACCCAAGCCCCCTCCTGGTGGTGGATAACCGTCAATATTCTCTTTCTGATTGAGTTGCTGCCACTGGCCATTCTCTGTGCAGGCCCCTGTCTGTTTTTCCAGTATGCGCCCAAGGTCTTGAAACCGTTTTACCTGGTCATCCGGTATTACCTAAAAGTCATCCGGGAAACGGTGCAGGATATCCGCACCCTTACCCGGCGCTAATCCTGGGAGAAATCCTTGAGTTCCTCCCGATAGGCGCTAAAAATCTTGGACTTGGAAAGGAAGCCCAGATATACGCGTTTGTCGTCCACTACCGGCAGGTTCCAGGCGCCGGATTTCTCGAATTTCCGCATCACGGACTCCATGGGCTCGTCCGGATAAACATATTCCGGAGCGGTGCGCATGTAATTGTAAACGTGACGTTTGTCGTAGAGTTCCTGGCTGAACATGTCCTTGCGGATGTCGGACAGGATTACGTAGCCCTGGAAACGGCCACGGGAATCCACCACCGGGAACAGATTGCGGCTGGAAGCCGACACCGCCTCCACCAGTTCCCGCAGCGTGGCGTCAATGCGGAGCGGACGGAAGTCCGTCTCCAGCAAGTCCTCCGTCTTCAGGAGCGTAAGGACCGCCTGGTCCGAGTCGTGCGTAAGCAATTCCCCGCTGGCGGCGATACGCTTGGTATAAATGGAATACTTCTCGAAAATGCGCGTTACGCCATAGGCAATGGCCGATGTCAGGATGAGCGGCACCAACAGTGCATAGCCCCCGGAAATTTCCGCAATGAGGAAGATGGCCGTGAGCGGCGCCTGCATGACACCGGCCATGAGCCCCGCCATCCCCACCAGCACGAAGTTGGATACGGGGACCATGCCCGGCCGGATGAGATTGACGGTGGTGGCCAGCACAAAACCCGCAATGGCGCCCATGAACAGCGTAGGGCCGAAGGTTCCGCCCACGCCGCCACCGGCATTGGTGAAAGTCATGGAGAACACCTTGAGCAGCATCACCAGCAGGAAAAAAAGCGGAATGGCCCAGGGCCAGCGCAGGAAATAATCCAGCGGCGTATCTCCGCCGAAATCCACCGCACCGCCATTGAGCAGCGGCGAGAGGAAATTGTAGCCCTCTCCGTGCAGCGGCGGGAACAGGAAAATCAGTACCCCCAGGCAGACGGCGGAGAGAAACCAGCGGATATAGGGATTCTTGAGCTTCCCCAGCCGGTCTTCCATACCCAGCGTGGTACGGATGAAATACAGCGAGCCCAGGCCGCAAAAGATGCCCAGAAGCACATAGAACGGCACATTCCCCATGCTGAACGGCACCACCGTAGCGGCAAACTGGCTCTCCCGTCCCAGGAAAAGATAACTGATGAGCGTGGCCGATATGGAACTGAGCAGCAGCGGCAGGATACCGCTCATGGACAGGTTGAACAGCAGGATTTCCAGCGTGAACAGCACACCGGCCAGCGGCGCGTTGAAAATGCCCGCCACCGCACCGGCCGCACCGCACCCCAGCAGGAGTGTCATGCCGCGGTAGGACATGCCGCAATACCGGCCCAGATTGGAGCCGATGGCGGCGCCGGTATAGACTATGGGCGCCTCCGCACCCACGGAACCGCCGAAGCCGATGGTGAGCGCACTGGTAAGGAGCGAGCTCCAGCAGTTATGGCTCTTGATTTTGGATTCGTTCTTGGAAACGGCCTGCAGCACCTTGGTGACCCCATGGCCGATATTGTCCCGGATGATGTAGCGGACAATCAAAAGACTTAGCAACATGCCCACGCCCGGGAGAACCAGATAAGGCCAACGGCTCTCCGGTACCAGCTGTGCAATCCCGTTCTGGATGCCGTGGATGGCCACTTTTAGGCCCACGGCGGCCAAGCCGCAAAGGGATCCTGTAACAATGGACAGGATGAGCAGCGCCGTGGTTTCCGGCATCCTATGCAAAAGGCCCCTGACGGGGCCCCATATCCATTTTATGCCACCACGGTTTGCCATGGCTGCTTATTCTTCGTCCGACCCGTTGGAGTACTGGGCGATGTTGTCGTCCGGAAGGGTTTCCCCGGCAGCGTCCGAAGCATCTGCGCTGCCGCCGGCCACGGCCTCGTTCTCTGCATCTTCCTCCCCTTCCAGCCAACGGGCAACGTCTTCCAGGTCATCCGTTTTCACGTTGATTTTCACCAGATAAATGGCATCCTCCGTTTCTATGGTCACTGCATAGAAAGAAGTGCCGTCCGGCTTGGGATACTTGATAAGGTCATTCAGGTAATCGCTGAAGCCTCTGGGATATTTTTCTGCGAATGCGGCGGCCAGATCCGGATGTCCGGACATTTTCTCATAACTCACCACGTGTCTTTTCTTGCTGTCTGCCATATCGGTTTACTTATGCTTAGATTTTCGTGCTGCAATATTAGGACTTTGTTTTGAACTCTGCAAGGGCTTTTGCGTTTTTTTCGAAGAATTTTTGAAGAAAAAAGACTTTTGCCGCTGTTTTTTCTCCGGATCACGCTCCGTAAACACCGGCGTCATGTCCCGCGGGTCTATCCCCGTATAGAACATGACGGACGACGTGGTCATGGGCGTGGGCGTAAAATCCTGCACCTGGTCCATCCAGATGCCCTTCAGGGCCGGATGCTGCGCCAGGTGCTCCATGTCTTTCATGGTGCAGCCCGGGTGCGAGGAGATGAAATACGGCACCAGTCCCACATGCGTGCCGGCTTCCCGGTTCACCTGGTCGAACTCCTTGCGCAGGCGCTCGAAGAGGCGGAAGCTGGGCTTGGCCATCTTCTGCAGCACATGGTCCTCGGTATGCTCCGGCGCCACTTTCAGACGCCCGGACGTATGGTCCAGCACCAGCGTTTTCAGATAAGGTTTGGAACTGGCATCGACAAACCCCTCTTCCGTCAGGAAAAGGTCGTAGCGGATACCGCTGCCGATATAGCTGTGGCGGATGCCCTTGGTGGCATCGATCCGTTTGTACAGCTCCATGAGGCGGGTATGGTCGCAGTCCAGGTTGGGGCAGCGCTTGGGAAACAGGCAGCTGCGCCGCTTGCACTTGTCGCACAGCGCCAGGTTCTTCCCGTGCATGCCGTACATGTTGGCCGTGGGCGCCCCTACATCGGAAATGTTCCCGGCAAAGTCCGGCAGGTTGCCCAGCGCCTTCACCTCCTTGAGGATGGACTGCTCGCTCCGGGACGATATGAACTTGCCCTGGTGCGCGGCGATGGTGCAGAAGTTACAGCCGCCGAAGCACCCGCGATGGGTGTTCACGGAGAACTTGATCATGTCGTAGGCTGGGATGCGTTTGCCTTTGTACCGCGGGTGCGGCAGTTTGGTGAACGGCAGGTCCCAGAAGGAGTCCATCTCCTCGGTGGTGGCCGGCGGATAAGGCGGATTGATTTGCACATACCCCTGCCCTACCGGCTCCAGGATGGTGTCCGGGTGCATCATGTTGGCATGGGTCTCTATCCAGTGGAAATTCTCCGCAAACGCCCGCTTGTCCTTGCAGCACTCCTCGAAAGAATGGAGCACAAGCTTTCCGGAGGGGGTATCTGTTCCGGAATCGTCGCTGCGCGACCCCTCCCATTCGCCGCGCGAAAATCGCGGCTCCGGGCCCCTCCCTCTTACACGGCCGAGGGTGGCCATGGATTCCGGAACAGATACCCCCTCCGGAAGCTTTCCACTTACGTAGAAGGCAATCTGGGGAATCTGCTGCATGCGGTGGCGGGGCCAGCCTTTCTCAATGCCTTTGGTAAGCTCCAGCATGGGGCGTTCGCCCATGCCGTAACAGAGGTAATCGGCACCGGAAGTATATAGGACCGAGGGCATGAGGCAGTCTTTCCAGTAGTCGTAATGCGTAAGACGGCGGAGCGAGGCCTCGATACCGCCGATAATCACCGGAATGTCCGGATACAGTTTCTTGAGGATTTGCGTATATACCGTGACGGCGTAATCCGGCCGGGCGCCCGCCTTGCCTTCCGGCGTGTAAGCGTCGTCGTGGCGCAGGCGCTTGGAGGCCGTGTAATGGTTCACCATGGAGTCCATGGCGCCGGCATTGAGGCCGAAATACAGCCGGGGAGCGCCCAGCTTGCGGAAATCGCGTAAGTCGTCCCGCCAGTTGGGCTGCGGAATCACCGCCACGCGGTAGCCCCATTTCTGGAGCCAGCGCGCAATAACGGCCGTTCCAAAGGACGGATGGTCGATAAAGGCGTCACCGCTGAACAGGATAATGTCGATGTAGTCCCAGCCCAGCGCCTGCACCTCCTTCACGGAAGTGGGAAACATGTAGTCGCTACTCGACATACAGCAGCAGTCCCTTCAGATACTCTCCTTCCGGATGATAAATGTTCACGGAATGGTCGGCCGGCTGGTTCAGGCGGTCCAGGATGCGCACGCTGCGCCCGGTTTCCGCGGCGGCGGAAAAAACGGCCAGCGCAAAAGCTTCCTTGTCCACCACCTGCGAACAGCTGAACGTAAATACAAAACCGCCCGGCGCCACCTTGGCAATGGCCGCCGCATTCAGGCGCTGATACGCCCGGAGGGCATTTTTGAGCGCCCCGCGGTGCTTGGCGAAAGCCGGCGGGTCCACAATGATGAGGTCGTATGCCCCGTCCGGCACATTCTTCACAAAGTCGATGGCATCGGCACAATAAGATGTGTGCTGTTCCGGCGTGAAACCGTTGAGCGCCACGTTGCGGTCCACCATGTCCATGGCCCGCTGCGAGCTGTCCACCGAATCCACATGCGCGGCTCCGCCGGCAAGGGCATAGACGGAGAAACCGCCCGTGTAGCAGAAGAGGTTGAGCACCTTGCGGCCGGCGGCCAGACGGCCCACGGCGGCGCGGTTCTCCCGCTGGTCCAGGAAGAAGCCGGTTTTCTGGCCTTCCTGCCAGTTCACGAGGAACTTTTTGCCGTTTTCCAGGACGATGCGCTCAGGCTCGTCAAAGTCCGGGGCCTTCCAAAGGTAGCCGTCCACCAGGTCCAGGCCGGCCTTGAAGGGCGCGGTGCCGGAACTCTTGTCATAAACGGCCTTCAGGCGCTCCCCATACACGGTTTTGAGCGCTTCGCAAATGGCATTCTTGGCACGGAACATGCCCACGGAATGGGCCTGGAGCACACAGACACCGTCGTAATAGTCAATGATGAGGCCGGGCAGGCCGTCCCCTTCCCCGTGCACCAGCCGGTAGCAGTTGGTCTGTTCGTTCTGCGCCAGGCCAAAGGCTTCCCGGAGCTGATACGCACGCAGCAGCATGCGTTCCCAGAAGTCCGGCAGCGTAGGGTCTTCGTCAAAGCTGAGGATGCGCACGGCAATGGAGCCTATCTGGTAATGCCCGCAGGCCAGCAGCTTGCCGTCTGCGGAACAGACGCTCACGAGGTCGCCCTCCGCGGGATGTCCCGCAATCTGGGCAATGGCCCCGGAAAACACCCAGGGATGATAACGCAGCAGGGATTCCTCCCGGCGGGGTTTCAGGATTACTTTATCCATTGTCTTGAAATCTTTCAGGATGGAGTTGTTCGGGGGTGAGGGGGTGCTTCTCGGAATGAATGAGCTTGAGGTACATCTCCCGGCACACCCAGGCATCGGTGGCAGCATAGCGCTGCTGGGAATCGCTCAAGTGCTCCGCCTCCCAGTTGGAAAGCTGCTGCGCCTTGGAGATTTTCACGCCCAGGATGATGGCTGTCATCTTTTTCACGCTCTTGTCGCGGATGCCATACTCCCATACTATATTTTGCAGGTCCACAAAGCCCTTGGGGGCGAACTTGGTAATTTTCTGCAGGCCCTTTACGTCGTCCGGCGTGGCGGCCCCCACCTTGGTAATGGAAGGGTTGGCCAGGATGGCGGCCAGCGGACGTGGCAGGCCCAGGGTCTTGAGACGGAACAGGTAGGCTTTCCCGCTGCCGGAAAGTTGCAGCAGGGCCGTACCATTGGAATGCTGTTCCGGAGTGAACGTAGGACGGGTTTCCGTGTCGAATCCCAGCACCCGCTGCCGCTTCAGGTAGCGTAGCGCGCGGTGGAAAGCGTCCCCGTCCGTGTCTATCACCTCGATGACACCGGGGAACGACGCCAGTTCCAACGCGCCTATTTCTTCAGGACTAACGGATATCTTGTACATACGTTTCTTGCACGTAGGGTGCCCCCACTTCTACCAGGACCGGGAGCCCCTGTTCAGATTCTTCGGTTTCAAAATAATGCAGCGCCGGACGCGCTATCCGGTGCGTGAACAGGCGCCGGGAGCGCAGCAGTTCATAGGTGGTGCGGATCAGGGCCTGCTGGGGTTCCAGGATGCGGAAATCCCTGGACAGCATTTTGTCAAAGGAGCTGTCCTCCTCCGTTCCTTCCCTGCGGATGAGCGCCAGTTCGGACTCCAGATAGGTGAGGTCGAAGGAATAATGGTCCACGATGAGCACATCCAGTTTGCGGCCGGTGGTCCGGTACTGACGCAGCAGGTTGCGGAATTCCGTGCGGATGTCCAGCGCCGGCTCCGGCGTAAGAACCGTCAGACGGGCATCGGCCCAGCCCTTTCTGGCAAAGACGGCCTGCCAGGCATGGCTTTTACGGGTGGCACGGCCGGCCCAGACGGCCAGCTCACGCGCACCCAACGCGTACGCCTGTTCCAAGAGGATGTCCACCGGAGAGAGCAGAATGCTCCTGCCACCGCAGAACTGTTGCAGCGTATCCACATCGGCAAGGCCATACTCCGCCTGCATGGACGACGTGAAAATCAGTATTTTGGACCGTGTTTTTTCAAGCAAATATTCGGGATCCGACGCCGAGCGTACACAGGTGGTATCCCAGGCAAATATGGCATTGCGTACGGCGGCTTCCCGCAGACTGTCCGTCCGCTGAAGGGCATCCCCTTCCTGAATAAAATGGGCGTAGGACTCGTTGAAAGCATCCAGGATAACGTCGAAACGCTCCCCGGCGAAGTCCGGCAGGGAGTCCCGGACGGGACGGCCGTCAATGTTGTCAACGACATCCACCGACTGGAAACGGCGGGCCAGCGGGAGCACCTCCTCCGGCTGTCCGATAATGGCTACGGAGCCGTCCGGCCCCTGCCTGCCGGCCTGGGCGACCAGACGGCCGGTTCCGGTGGAATCCGCCGCGATGGAAAGGACCAGGGGCAACGTGGACTCAGGAGCCTGCGCCCGCCGGTGGCAGGAAGTGAAGACTGCCAGGACGGCTACCCCCCATATGATGAATCTTCTCATAGTGTTTGCTAAAAATGCAAAAATACACAATTCCCGCTACTTTTCCAATCCCAGCACTTCCCGGATTTTGGGAATGAGCAGGCTGTTGATATACGCGGGCTCCATGAAATGGGTTCCGTCGTATTCCGTGTACGTTTTTGGACCAAAGTATTTTTCCCAAAGGTCCACACGCACCACCCCGGAAGCCTTGTAATGGTCATGGATGCCAAAAAAAGCATAATAATACCCTCCCGGTTCAATGCTGGCAACGGCGGCCTCCCCGTGCGCCTTGTACTTGAGCAGTACCTCCCGGGTGAACTTGAGTTCCTGCCGGTCCCCTTCCTTCACCGGAAAACGGTGGTGCAGGTACCATCGGCCCAGGGCGAAACGGGCTACGCGGGCGGCACCGTACAGACTCTCGGGAGCGCCCAGCGAGGGCGAAACGAACAAGTGCGGAATACCCTGAATACGAAGCGCCTGGATAGCCCCCAGCGACTCGCCCACTATGAGGTCCGGCCGCAGTTCCTCCACCCAGGAGGCAATTTGGGCCCGTCCGATTTCCGGGTCGAAGTCATAGGTGCGGATGACCACGCGCACGTCCTCCATGTGGACACGCAAGTGATTGGGAATGCGGCTGTCTCCCCCGCCTCCCATCCCGTGTATGTAAAGAATGGTTTTCACGGTTGCAAAATTAATATATAATCTTTATTTTTGTGAGAATAAATTTAAAATGGCATGAAAAAAATCATCGTTACCGCAACGCTTGCTGCCCTGGCCGTCTTCAGTGCCGCGGCCCAGCGTCCGGCCGCCCCGGTAAAACCGGCGGACTACCAGTTCACCACCGTCAAGGAAAACCCTGTCACTCCTGTCAAGAACCAATACCGCAGCGGCACCTGCTGGTGCTTCAGCGCCCTGTCGTTCCTGGAGTCGGAGGCCATCAAGGCCAAGGGCATCAAGGACCCGGCCCTGTATCCGGACTTCTCGGAAATGTTCGTGGTCCGTAAGGCCTACGCAGACCGCGCCCGCAAATTCGTACGCCTGGACGGCAAGCTCAACTTTGCCGCCGGCTCGGACTTCGGCGACGTCCTGGACGTAGCCCGTACCTACGGTCTCGTGGATCAGCAGGCGTATTCCGGCCTGCAGTACGGCTATGACCTCCCCGTGCAGGGAGAGCTGGACGCCGTGCTCAAAGGCTATGTGGAAGCCGTGGTCAAGAACCCCAACCGCAAGCTCACCTCCGTATGGCCCAAGGGCCTGGAAGGCATCCTGGACGCCTATATGGGCCCCGTTCCGGAAACCTTTAGCGTAAACGGCGCCACCTACACCCCGGAAAGCTACCGGGACGCCCAGGGGCTCAAGCTGGACGAATATATCGGCTTCACTTCCTTCACGCACCATCCGTTCTACACCTCCTTCGCCATCGAGGTGGAAGACAACTGGCGCTGGACCCCTTCCTGGAACGTTCCCCTGGAGGAATTCATGGCCATTATAGACAACGCCGTGAACAACGGTTACACCGTAGCCTGGGGCGGTGACGTCTCCGAGGCCGGCTTCACCCGGAACGGCCTGGCCATCCTGGTGGACACGGAAGCCAAGGCCACCAGCGGCTCGGACCAGGAGCGCTGGGTGGGCAAGGCCGATGAAAAACCTGCCGAAAAAGCCGTCGTCAAAGAAATCGAGGTAAACCAGGAGAACCGCCAGCAGTGGTTTGACGAGAAAACCTCCACGGACGACCATGGCATGCACCTCTATGGCATTGCCAAGGACCAGAACGGCACCAAGTACTACCTCATCAAGAACTCCTGGGGAGAAGCCGGTGAGTACAAGGGCATCTGGTATATGAGCGAGCAGTTCTGCAAGGGCAAAACCCTGAACATTGTGGTTAACAAGAAGGCCGTTCCCAAGGAAATCCTCAAAAAGCTGGGCCTGAAGTAATGAGCCTGAAAAAACACATTCCCAACACCATCACTTCCATGAATGCCCTTTCGGGCACCATAGGAGTGGTGTTTGCGTTGCAGGGGCACCCGGAATACGGCTTCATTTGCATGCTGGCCGCCGCAGTATTCGATTTTTGCGACGGACTGGCGGCCCGCCTGCTGGGCGCGTACTCCCCCATGGGCAAGGAACTGGACTCCCTGGCAGACATGGTAAGCTTTGGCGTCCTTCCCTCCGTGATGCTCATCGGCACCATGCAGCTCAAGGGCGTGGACAGCTGGACGGAGGTCGTGCCCGTTTTCCTGGCCGTGATGAGCGCCCTGCGCCTGGCCAAATTCAACGTGGACGAGCGTCAGAGCACGGATTTCATCGGGGTGGCCACCCCTACCGCCGCCATGATTTGCGGCTCGCTGTGCTACTTCTCCCTGCACAGCAAGCTGTTGGATTCCCTGGTGGGCAGCCTGTGGTTCCTGCCGGCCGTGGCGGTTGTGCTGGGGCTTTTGCTGGTCAGTGAAATTCCCATGTTCGGGATGAAGGTGGCCAAAGGGCACCGACTCCTGGACGCCAAGCGCATCGTCTTCCTTTGCGCCATCGTCCTTATCATTGCCTGTACAGCCGCATTCCGGCTCAACTGGAGCCTGGCCGTGCTGGGCGTGTTCGTATTTTACATTCTGGAAAACCTGGTGTTCAGAGTGCTTCCAGGTCCTCGTCCGTAAGGCCGAATTTTGCAGCTACATCGTCTGGGATGTCATTGAAGTCAATGGCGTCCCAGATTTGTTCTATCTCCCGGCGGTCCTTCTTGGTGGGACGGCCGGCGCCGCGGTCCCGGGAAAGGAAGAAGCTTTCCACCGGCGCACGGAGTTTGTCCAATTCCGCCTGCGGGGTGAGGTTTTCCGCAAAATTGGGCACCAGTTTGGCGCCTACGCGGTGCTCGGTGGGCTGCACCACCTTATAGACATAGGTAACGGCGCCCTTGCGCACCTGCAGGACGTCGCCAGGCTGCACCAGTTTGGAGGGCTTGGCGTTCACCTGCCCTGTCTTCACCTTGCCGCCTTTGCAGGCATCGGCCGCCTCAGCACGCGTCTTGAACGCACGGATGGCACAGAGGTATTTGTCTATCCGGACGTCTGCCATTATTCTTCTACGGGAGCTGAGACAATATCGTTGTCCGCGCGGGGATCCATGCGCACTTCCAGAAGCTGCGTATCTTTTTCCGCCGGCAGAAGGAAGAAATCCGACACTTCTGCAGGCACCAGGACCAGTTCGCCGGTCTTGAGCGTGTAATTGGCACCGTCGGCCTGAACGACGGCGGCCCCCCTAACGCAAAGGTACAGGAGGAAGGTGTCGTCCTCGTCCCGGTGGCTCTTGAGCGCATCCGTGAGCGGAACGGCATTCACCGTAAACTGCTCGGTAGCAACGGCGTCGGCCCCATGCGCACCGGTTTTTCCTTTCAGGTCTATAAGGTCGAAGGCCTCTTCCAGGTGCAATTCGCGCTCCGTGCGGCCCCAGTCGTGCAGGCGGAACCAGAGCTCCGAGGCTTCTGCAATTTCCAGGAGCGTCACGTCCTTGGCGGCGTGCACCAGGCCCGGCTGGATGAGGTAGCGTTCCCCTACCTTGGGCGTCACGCTGTGCAGGAGCGGCTCCACCTTGCCCGCCATGCAGGCCTTGTAGAACTCCTCCGCGCTCACCGAGCGCTTGAAACCCAGGTACAGGCGGGCGTCGGGACCGGCGGCCTCCACATACCAGAGGGCCGTTTTGCCAAAGGCGTCGTAGCGCTGCTCGGCGGTTTCATCGTCCGGATTTACGTGCAGGGAGTTGCGGCCCTTCACGGTGAGGCGTTTCACCATCACCGGGAACTGCGTTCCGTACCACTCAAAGGCGGTTTCCCCCACCACGCGTTCCAGGTAGGTTTGCATAATGTCGCTCAGGGTGTTGCCCTTGAGCCAACCCTCGCAGGCCATCGAGTCCACAAAACCCAGGTCTGCCAGTTTATATTCTACGGTCCCCCACGGCATTTCCTGCACGACCGGCAGGAATTTGAGGGGCGTGAGTTTCTTATTTTCCATCGTCCAATTTTGTCAAGTGTGCAAAATTACGGAAAAATCCGTACTTTTTTCTAAATTTGTAAGATTTTGAACTACAGAAACATGTTTTTCTCGCTTAAAAAGAAACTGATGGGCAAGGCTATCGCCAAAAGGAACCAGGAACATCCTTTTGACTTTGCCTATGCAGAGCAGTATGCACTGGACGCCGCCGCAGCCCCCGTGGTGAACAATTCTTACTATTTCTCCGCGCACGATGAGCATCTGTCCTTCTTTACCCGCCTGGGGAAAAGGACTTCCCTGGAAGAAACCTGGTTTGCGCTTTACATGGACGGGAAGCTCTATTCCCTGAAACAGGAATTTTTTCCCGTGGGGCAGGCGCCTGTAAAGGTGGAGCACAAAGATGGCAACTGGACCGTCTCTTACGAGGGGATCCTGAACGAGGAAGACAAAATCTGCTTCCGGGGCACGTTTGCAGCCCGCCAGGCGCCCATCGACTTTACCAGCCACATGCCTGCGGAACGCATGGCCACCGGCATGGCCAACGAGAAATGGAGCAAGGCGTTCTTTGCAGAACTCCAGACCATCAGCGGGCAGTGCCACTATGAGCAGGAAGGCACGCTGGAAGGCAGCTTTACCCTGAACGGAAAAACCGTGGCGTTCTCCCTCCCCTGCGTGCGGGACCATTCCTTTGGCAAACGGGACTGGAACTACATGAACAACCACCTGTGGCTCATGGCGGTTTCCGCTCCGGTCCAGTTCAATTACTCCCTGGTGTCCTACCCCGCCCTGAGCGTGCTGGAAGTGGGCAATTACCGGGACACGGCCGGGCAGCATTACCTGCTGCAGGCAAACCTGGACCTCCGGCAGGTGGCCCAGGGGACTGTTCCCGGGGAGCTTACATTCAATGCCCGCCTGGACAACCTTCGCAGCATCCCCGTACGGGCCAAGGTATTGGCAGGCGTCACCTACCATTTCCAGGAGGGGCAATACATCCTGCACGAGAACATCGCGGAGTTCACCATCGACGGCAAAACGTGCCGCGGCATCCTGGAGATTGGTTTTAACCAGGATGGCAAGCGCTATTTCAACCAACGGAACTTAACGGAGATCAGAAGATAAATGAAGGTATATCAACTTGGAAATATTCCTGAAGCGGCCTGCGCGAGAGTCGGCGGCAAGGCCTCCGGGCTGGATTTGCTGATAAAAAACGCTTTCAACGTTCCCCGGGGATTCGTGATTACCGACATCGACACCCTTGACGAAGATGCTGTCTATGAGGCGTTTGATGCGTTGAAGGCCAGCAAAGTCTCCGTACGGTCATCGGCCTCCAACGAAGACGGCATCAACGCCTCCAATGCCGGCCAGTACGATACATTTCTGTTTGTGGAACGCGGGCAGCTCATGGAGCGCATCCGGCAATGCGTGGCGTCGCTGGAGTCCAAGCGGGTGCAGGATTACGCCGAGCATTTCCAGTTGGGGAAAGGTGCCATGAACGTGGTGGTGCAGGCCATGGTGGACAGCGAAAAGGCGGGCGTGCTCTTTACGGCCGCACCGGGTGCCGGTCACACCATCCTTATAGAAGCGGTGCAGGGGCAGGGAGAAAACCTGGTTTCCGGGCAGGTAAGCGCCCGTCAGTACACCCTTTCCCGCAAATGCTACCGGCCTGCCGGGGACGACCTGCTCTCCGAGGCCGAGGTCCGGCAGCTCTATGAAGCCGGGAAGCGGATTCGCAGCACCTTCGGCGAGGAAAAAGACATCGAATGGGCCATCCAGGGCGGCACGCTGTACTTTTTGCAGATGCGTCCCATCACCACCGAGCTTATCGACATAGAAGAATTTGACCGTGAGGACGACGTGAGCAGGCACCTGTTCACCAAGCGCAACGTGGGCGAAATGCTGCCCGGCGCCGTGACGCCGCTCACCCTTTCCACTTCCGTGGAAGCCATCGACTATGGCATGCGCTATATGCTGGCCAAGGCGGGCGTGTACAGCTCCCCGTACCAGGAAACGCCGCTCCGGCTCATTTCATCCTTCTCCGGGCACCTGTTCTTTGACATGAACCTGCTGTACAACATGCACGCGCGGGTGGGTATTGCCAATCCGCAGTCCATGAACCTGTCCATCATGGGCGAATACCATGACTATCCGCCCGTGGAAGCGCCGTACGCCAACGCCCTGGTGCGGGGCATCAACTCCGTCAAGTTCCTCAGATACGTCTATTCCGGGCACGCCGCCCTGCGAAAATTCGACAAACTGCTCGGGCGCGTCCGTTTTGCACAAACCGCTGATTACAAGGAGCTTTACGCCAGCATCGACCAAAATCTGGCGCTGCTGGACGAGAGCCTGATTTATCATTATGCGGCGTCGTCCTACTCCGGCAGCGCCTCCAGCACGCTGTACCAGCTGGTGGACCCGTATTTCCCGGACAAAAAAGCATACCAGGCCTTCCTGTCGCACCTTTTGAGCAACATCCCGGGCATCGAGAGCGCCGACATCCTGGAGCGCCTGCAGGAACTGGCAGGCATCGTCAAGGCCGATGAACCGGCGGCGGTGCATTTCAGTGCCGACGAGCTGCTCACCTACATCAAGGCCCATCCGGCCGCCCTGGAGAAATACCGGGCCTTCCTGGCCCACCACGGGCACCGCTGCATCAAGGAGGCCGAACTGCGCAACAAACCCTGGCGGGAAGACGAGCGGGCGCTCATGAACTACCTGTCCAGCATCATCAAGGCGCCCAAGAACCTGGTTACCAAGGTGGAAGAACTGGACTATAAGAAGGAATTTGCCTTTGTGGGCAATCCCCTGCTCAAGGCCGCATGCATCACTTTTGCCAAGAAATCCCGGCAGGCGGTGGTGGACCGCGAGTACACCAAATCCTGCCTCATCAAAATCATCGACCTGTTCAAGACCCAGTACGCCCGTCTGGCGGAGTTGCTGGTTTCATCGGGCCTATTGCCGGAGACGGATCTCATTTACTTCCTCACGCACAAGGAGACAGGCCGGCTCATTGCCGGTGAAGCGTTGGCACCGCTGGCCCTCCGCCGGCGCAAGGCGTACGAAATACAGAAGGAGCTGACGTTCGACGACACGTACGTCGGCAAGCCCGTGGCCGATACGTTTGAGCTGGAGGACAGCGACGGCGTTTTGCGGGGCGTGCCGGTTTCCAACGGCGTATGCGAAGGCGTGGTGCACATTGTCAATTCCGCCGATGATGCCGACCGGCTGCAGAAAGGCGAAATCATGGTGGCCAAGTTCACGGACATTGGCTGGACGCCCTACTACTCCATCGTCAACGGCCTTGTCACAGAGATTGGTTCCGCCCTCTCGCATGGCGCCGTGGTGGCCCGCGAGTACAACCTCCCCACCATCGTGAATGTAAAGGGCGCCACCCAGGTACTGAAAAACGGCGACCATATCACCATGGACGCCGCTAAAGGTACGATTGCAGTCACCGGCCGGTAACTACCGGATGCCGTATTTGCGGAGGATTTTCAGGATGGGCTTCTCAATGGAGCGCTCCCAGAGGGAATAGCCGTAGTCGTCCGGATGGGTTCCGTCCACCGACCACTCACGGGCACCGTCGTCTGCATTTGTCTGGACAAAATAGACATCCTTGTACTTTTTGACGGCAATTTTCATCAGGGAGTCTGCCATGTGCTGTTTGGCCGCCTCAAAATCCTCCGAGGCGTGGTCGAAGTTCCGGCTTTCGCGGCGGATGGTCTGCTGGAAAATGAGCGGTTTACCGGGATGGGCCGCCTGCAAGCGCTCGATGAACGGGAACAGCCGTTCTGCAATCATCTTCGCATCGGGGTTGGAGAAGGCGTCAAAAACAAAGGCATCGGCCTCCACATCGGCCAGGACATCCGCAAAATAAGGCTGCATTTTGCAATTGCCGCTGCAACCCAGGGAAAGCATCTGCAGGCCGGTGCGGCGCGTAAACTGTGCAGGATAGGCCATGCCGGCCCTGCTGGTGGATATGCCATGCGTGTAAGACGAGCCAAAAATAGCGATTCTGTGACGGAAAGGACCCGGGATGGCCTCCAGGACACTCCCCGCTTCCACGCCAATCTGGATGGACGACATATCGCAATAGATGGGCAGATACAGGAGGCATTCCTTCATGGAGGCATCCATGTTCTTGATAAGCGTCATGGGCGCTTCCGGATTTTTAAAAGACGGGGTGGTATTGCGGGCCCACAGCCACTTGCCATCCTTTTTGATGTAGAGGTCATAGCCATGGCTGGCCAGGCGCATGGTGGTGTTGGAACGCCAGGAAAGGTCTCCCTTGCCGATTAGCTTGATGGACGACGAATTGGTGCGGAAAACCACCGCCAGGCCGGCAGGGCAGCGCACTTGCAGGTTCTCCCCTTTCGTAAATCCCTTATACTGAACCGTATCCACGCGATGATACGGGTTCGGGGTGGGCATAATCTTGCCAATGAGCGTAAGTTCCGAAGCCTCGGTGTACACATACTGCGCATCCGCAGGCGTACGCTGCGCCGACAACGGATAAGCGCCGGCAAGCAGCAGCAATGCTACAACAATCAGGTGGTTTTTCATATCAAACATTTCAGGATGGATTATTTTGCAGTTCTTCCTTTATATAATAGGCCCTGACCTTACTCTCGGTTATCAGGACGGATTCCTGATGGAAAAAGGCGCAGAGGTCTCTTGCAATGGCGTCCACAATCCCCTCCTCCGGGTCTATCAAACAAATGACAAGCGTCTTTTCCTGTGTATATTCACCATTTTCGTGGAAATACCCCCCTTCTGAAACAATGTACGAGAAAGGCACATGGTAACCTTGGCACACGTGCTTCATTACGTTGACGTACGTCTCTGTCTGATACTCCTGCCGCTTGGTAGCAGCATCATTCAATCCCACACTTAAAGTAATCTCTATCATAGTACATGAAAGTATGCACTTACAAATGTACATAAAATCTTTCGATTTTAGGCCAGTTGTATAAAAATCAAGACCGCTGTCTTATCTTTGTAGGCGAGCGGTCATCGCCTCTCGGCGCGCCGCAATAGTATAATGTTTAACGGGCTTGGTGTCCCAAAATTTGTAAAGCCTATGCGACAAGTATGCGGTCTTGACGTGCACAAAGATAGTGTCTTTGTGTGTATTCTCAAT
>Ga0256405_10004181_pt1 | contig 27663 bp, 31 predicted proteins | sample RumenRJG_02DNA_FD_189096 | JGI IMG/M metagenome (GOLD analysis project Ga0256405, IMG submission 189096) | Bovine rumen microbial communities from Lethbridge, Alberta, Canada - RJG_02 | ecosystem: Host-associated > Mammals > Digestive system > Stomach > Rumen | place: Canada: Alberta... | reverse complement strand
TGAATTCAGCTTGCGCTGTAATCCCATTATACACAAGGTGTCTGACCAACGGCCGGGGTGTAGGACTTTTGCGGCCTGGCTGTAGGACTTCGCCGGTCTGACCGTCTGTTCTCAGGCGGCGTATTCATCACGATGCTGTCTATGGTGCGCAAACAACTCTGTAGGTCTTTTTTGACTTCTTTTTCCCAAAAATGAATAGGCGTCCAGCCCAGCTCGGTAAGTTTCTGGTCGCTCCGTGCATCGCGAACTTTGTTTTCTTCAATTTTTTCGATCCAGTATTCACGGTTGGCTTTCAGCCTTTCTTTGCGTTCAGACCAATGATACCCGTGCCAAAACTCCCCATCCAGAAAAATGGCGATTCTATATTTCAGCATGGCGATGTCCGGTGAGCCAGGCAACTTTCAATAGTTCAAACGATATCGGTATCCCTCGTGCCAGAGAGCCTTTGCTAAAGCAGTTTCTGCAGCACCATGTTTAAGGTGGACACATGCCATACGTTTGCGAGTAGCAGGATTTGTGTTATACGACTTGGGGTGTTTCATGTTTGCCTCACCCGTCTCAAATAGTATGATTGAGGTTCTACGAGCCACCCGTCAGCCCCCATAATACTCATTGCTGGATTTTGTATTATTTCTGGAGCATATTCCGACTCGTCAATCTTACTTAATTCGACTAGATATAGGTAATAGAATTCGCCCCTTAGTTTTGCGATTTCATATTCATTTTTCGACCAGTAGAAGCCAGATTCAGAAATAGCTTTTACTTCGATAAAACGATCTGGATGCCGAGACTGAGCAGAATTGAAAGAAACAATATCATATCCGGCGGTAACATCTATTTCAGATATTCTCCGAATACTATCACATAGTGGCTGCCCGATTCTTTTCTTCTCATAGGACAAAACAAACAACTCTGCTTTCTCACCCGCAATTTCGTTGTTCTCAAGTTGTCTCTTCAGCGCATCTAGAGACAACTGCTTGCGTTTTGCCCTACATTGTTCGGCTATGAGGGAGTCATATTCGGCAGAAATATAGAAATGAGCACCTTGAGGAGTCCTGTCAGGAATCAAAAAACCTTGGCTTATTAAAAGGTTTCTTACGCATGACAACGAAAGCGGAAAAAGCTCGTTTTTGAAGGAAAAGCAGCATTGAACAGCATCATAGGAAAACATGTTTGAGTCCAGAATGCCCTCTGCAAATAATTGTTTTACAGTAGACACTATCAGCGCTGAATTCATAATATCTTTGTCGCCAATGTCTGACTCTAACGCTGGCGCGAGAGATATAATATCATCTGATACCTGAATCCATCCTAGTGCGAGGCAGTAGTTTATAAGTGAATCAACAGACAACAAGTGTTTTCCGGGTGCATGCATGCAAAGCACCTCAGCATCTTGCACCTTGATGTGTCGATTGCCTATTACATCGCAAACAAAGAACAACAATCCATTTTTGCCGCCATGATATTCAAGTTTTTTTAGTTCGTCTAACATAATCTCTAATCATCGCCTTAATGTCTTCATCACCAAGGTCTTCGGAAACATTGTTAAAAAGCGGAATCGGCATACTCTCCATTATTTCGGTCATCCGGCGTTCTTTCTCACACAGCCTCGTGTCAATTGTTTCATCAATCGTATCCCGAGACAAAACGTAGTAATAGTTCGTGACCGTGCCCGGCTTTAGACCATAACGATGAATTCGATCTTTGGACTGAACAAAGTGTGCCGCATTAAAAGATCTTTCAATATATATCGCATTGTGGCAAGCTTTGTGCAAAGAAATCGATTCAGCTACAGCAAATGGGTTCGCTATGATGACACTAAATGGGCAATCGGGCTGTTGAAAAGCTTTTACGATTTTTTCTCTCGTGAGGATGTATTCGTTATCATCTATCCCTTCTTGTTCAACTGGGGTTGCACCATACAATTCCTGACACGGAATTCCGTTGTTTTCAAAATAGTTTTTGAGCCCGTGAATCGTATGAATAAATGTTGCCCATATAACAACCTTACCGCCCCCGGAAAGAATACTATCCACCAGTTGCTTTACCGCAATATACTTTGCAGGCGTCTCGTTCGCCTCATAATCAAGAATTGATTTCAAAACATCGGCATCATCAATTGCCTGATACGCTTCAATCGGAAATTCCTCGTCCTCAAAAAAATCGCGCAGAGGAGTTTTTAGCATTGCTGGATCAGAGGCGGCTTGCATCAAGCGAATCATACGTGCCTGCGCCAATGCAGCCTTAAACCTGGAAGATGTACTATCAGAACCGTCAGCAATAAACTCATCCATATATTTCTTTTCAATGAAATCATAGATTCGCTGCTGTAGCGGTCCCATAGGGACAAAGACTGGCGGATGGATTGTAGCCGGAGGAATGTTCAAGTCACTCTTGCGAATGCGAATAAAGTATGGGGAAATGTTATCAATCAAACGCACTACTCTCGCCGTGTCTCCAGTAGCAGTAATGTCACGCAATTGATTGACTTCGAATCCCATGACATTCTTGTTCGGCCAAATAAATTTAAACATATTGTATATGTCTTCATATCCATTTGGCGCCGGAGTGCCAGTCAGTACAATGCGCGCTTTGCTATACTTCGCCATTTCAAGAACGGCCTGAGCGATAACACCTCCGGATGAATTCTTTGCTTTGTGGGCCTCATCGAGAACAACCATCACCTTGTTGTTTCTGAGGAAAAAGCCAATCTCTTCTTGTAAAGATAACAACGAGGCATAAGAAATCAGTGTCAGTTCATATGGGCGTTTAGAAATCAAATAGTTCTGTTTTTCTGCCTTATTGACGCCACCAACCAATCGTTTTGATTTCGGTGCTCTCCCGAAGCACTCTTCGTACTCTGATTCCCACGGGCCAAATGAGCTTAGCGGTCCGACGATAAGCAGCTTGTCAATATGCTTAGCATCTTCTTCGGGTAGATGATGCAAATAAGCATATGCGCCGTAAACAATGCTAGTTTTTCCCGCTCCAGGAACGGAAAAATTACACGCATTCTGCGAGAACGCCATATGATAGGCGGCGAGAAGCTGAAGCGGATATAGAGAACGTGAGGTTAAGTGCTCTGCTACGGAATTAGTGAATTTGGCAAAGTCATCCTTATCACATTCATTGTTGCGAATATGAAGTGCTTTTGCTGAGAACTCCTCGAAGTTTTTCTCTTCGGTATAATAGTCTTGGACTATTTTTTCGGAGCTCTCACTTTGCGTTTCAGAAAAACCGTATTTTGAAAGCATGGAACTGATATTTGACATCACCGCAAAAGGTTCACTTTCCCCGACGGGAATAATAATGCTCTCTGCATCTACCAGTGGGTGCAGATAATCACGAACATATCTCCATGCATAACGGTGCTTTTGCAAAGCAGTTATATCACCGAGAAGATGTATTTCGTTTTTTGTGGAATCAAAGTCTATAGAGATATTTGCCATTCTTGCTCATCTCCGCTCCAGAACTTTTTTCATCTCCCAAGCGATTTTGTTGATTTCCTTAACCATTTCCTCGATATGTGGGTCTGAAGTAAAGCTGTCCTGCTCACAATCAACTGATTTAAGGGCACTTAGCGCGCGTTCAATGAGATCAGCAGGCTTGTTGGCATCACGCCTATCTTCTAATCGTCTTGAAAAACGATTAAGATTTCCTTTGAGATGCCCCTTTGCTTGCTCGACCCAAGCATTATCACGCTGTTTGAGCAACAGGCTAAGATCCTCACCCGGGCACCGTTGCCGCAACTCATCCACAGTTTCTTCATCAGCTGGCGTTTTTTCTTGGTGCTGTTTTAAGAAATCTTCCCATAAATCTTTGAAGAAAAAGATACTTCCGTCCTTTCCGGTTTTTGCTATATCACGAAACTCTTTTCCTTCGTAGCGAGCCCGAATGTAATCAAAACAAACAAGCTTCAAGTCGGAAATATCCGAATCGGTGTATGTCCAATCTACATTTCGAACATTTGCGCCGCGTTTAGCATAGGAATCCAGATATGTGTTCAAATCGACAAAGGGGCCTTCTGTTTTTTCGAGGCGGGTATAAATCCCATCATAATCATATTCCTGCAAATATTCCTCCATTAATGTGAGAATATCGAGCCACTTTTTTATTTGTCCTTCATCTTCACTCATGAATTCTGCAATCTGTTTCTCTGTGAAGCCAAGGCGCTTTAATTCTTTGCACTTTAGATATTTCTCAATTGGGTTATAATCCAGCTTGTCATCTTCACCCATTTGGTAAATGGTTTCAAGCTGCTGGATATCTTTTTCTTCTGCGTCATCAGGGAGAATGATTGCGAGAAAGTACTTACATTTTTCAACTTCAGAATATGAGTAGCCAAGTTCCTCGTGCTTGTGGAATAAGCGATTGAGCAGCATGGCACGTCGGTTACCATCAACAATAATGCCATCCGAAGTTACAATGCCGTACCTCTGTTGGCCAATTTTAAGTAGGCTGTCCATGGTCGTTTTATTACGGTCGACTTTGGACTCATACAAAAAAGTCTCAATTATCTCACGATCAGGGTCCAGCTCTGCGTTTAACTCCCCATTTTGCTTTTCGTATGATAAAACATCGGAACCTATTCTTCCGTTATATTTGTTATAAATCAGATAATCCAAAGGGATGCGCCACACATTTTCCGTTCTTGTTGACCCTTTGTAGCGCAGAGGGATTCCCGTCATGGCCTGATTCAATTGGTTGTTCCGGAGTTCTTCCAATTTTTCTTTTCTGGTAGCAGAATCCATTGTTGTAACCTCCCTTATTTAGCTACAATTCGTTTCAAAATGAGATATCCGGCAGCAATCGCTAATGGTACTTGCGTCGGCTTGCTTTTGAGCTGAAGGTATTGCTTTTGCTCATCTGGAGAAAAAGTGTTTTCAATAAACGTCTTAACGCTTTCAAGCAGCTCAAACGGTCCGTAATACTGTTGGCGAGAACGATCTTTTCCAGTCATACAAAAAACCGACTGAAACCTATTCATACTGGGAATTTTTCTTTTCTCCCGCTCAATAAAGTCGTTGATGCGCTCTCTAAATTCTGGTGGAATCGCTCGGATTGTTATGTTGGGAGTAAAAACCCTCGCTTTATCTTTTCCTTGACTATAGTGTATCTCAACATCCCACTTGAATGACCGATTATCAAAATCCGAATGATAATTGGTTAGTTCAACGCGAAATGCATCAATAATTAGGTAAGGAATATGGTATTTGAATTTCGCGTCTTCCTTTTTGGGCCGTTCCTCCTTAATATCAAAGTGCATTCCGTTGAGGTTAATGAATGGTAAGTTTTCGTCGTGCTGAATTGGTATGTATTTATTCGGTATGGGCTCGTTCTCCGCTGCCGCAATAGCCACCGCGACTGCATACGACAGCTTTGGCGGAACCGCATTTCCAACAAGGGTATGCTTTACACCTTTTGATTTCCCGAAAAACCAATAATCTATTGGGAAACTCATCATACAAGCAGCCTCTCTCACTGTTGGGAGACGATAGCGATTTTCTCCATATCCGAGTATCATCGCCTCGCGAGCGCTTGCAGTCATCGTTGCCATGACAGTTCTTGCTGGTTTATTCGGATTTTCAGGGAAGGACATTTTCCCCATATAACCCTTGTCTTGCTTTAGACGTTTTGCGGTTTTCCATTCAAAGTCAGCAAGCTCATAAACATAATGATGATCGGTTACTTGCTGGCTTTCCAAGGTCAAATCAGGATAGTTAATATCCGTGATGCGTTTATGATTTCTACTCAGGGGATCTCCGAGTGAGTCTAAAACCATTTTTAGAGTGGTTACGTTATCATCTTGCTTTGTTTCAACGAGAGGTGGAAACTCTCCACACAAAAAACGCTCCCTATTTGTAGGCGCCCCAAAGTGCTTTGCGTTGTATTTACCGGAAGCTCCAACAAGAGGCTTTAAAACAAAGTCGCCATCAAGCCCCAAATCAGCAGCAGTATATCCTTCCTTAATATAATTCTTTACCGCAGGAACATTTTCCAATACCCAATATTGTAAGATGGAATTATGCTTAAACTTTTTCCGAGCGATAATTCTTAAATACGCTTCTATCAATTGGATGCCAAGTGCTTTATCCCCATTCCCTGATTTGTTCGAATGAGAAAAGGATTGGCAGGGTGGCGAGCCTATGATTACTTCAGTATCGGGAACCAAAGCTTCAAATTCATCCTCTGGCAATTTTGAAATACGAATAACATCATCTTGAATTACATTTACTCCAGGCTTGTTGCCTCTGTATGTATTAACTGCTGGCTCCCATTTGTCAACAGCGAACACTATCTCAAATCCTGCCTGGCGGAAGCCTTCCGAAAAACCTCCGCCGCCGCAGAAAAAGTCCGCTACTCGCATTTGCTTTCCTCCTGTTTTGCGCTATGATTGCTGGTGCTAAGCTGCGATGCTGCTCTACAGGTGCAGATTTAGCATTAGACTGTCAGCCTTAGCAGTCTCGTAAATGAATTGACATTTTTCTCGGTCAAAAACAGCCCTTGTCCTATGCACGATCCGATGATGATCTGGGCAAAGCACAGCAATGTTCTGAGGGCTGTTATCCATGGATTCCGTAAACGGCTTTATGTGGTGCGCCTCTGATACGTCGACACCATACATTATTGTGGCTGTTGCGCCGCATATCTGGCAACGATAGTGGTAAAGAGCTTTTAGGGATTGTGGAATTTCTCTGTTAAATATTCGCCGATTTACGATGCCTGGTTTACGCTCGGTCTCTGCAGTTGGATCTGTTGAGTTCAAAATGCGTTCGTAATCGTCTTCAGAAAAGGTAGCTAATGCTTGCTTGTCAGCTGCCGAAAGATGCGAAACGACAACCGGCTTCTCCGTGTCTGCAATCAAATCTTTGACAATTTCGAGCATTTCATCAAAATGAAACCCCTTAAGGCCATCATAAAGGAGCTGCACTTCCGGCTTGGGTGGCCTTTTGTTGAAACCTTGTCGCGGGCTGCTATTCAGAGCATCAAACTCATCTCGCCGAAGCTTCATGTAATTGTTTGTCTTTCCGAAGAGAGCAGATAAGCAGCGGAATGCCTCAGTGTAGGAGCTATAGCCCAAAGCATGGAGAGCATCTTCGTTATACTCGGACAGAAAATAGGCGATAATGGACACCTTTCTGTTTGCGTCAGTCAACATGACAACTCTGCTCCTGCTTTTTTGAATTCTCTCTCCGCAATTCGTTTTCCTGCAGCATTTTTGCATCCGCCGGACAGAACTCATATCCCGCCGTCTCCGCCTGCGTGACCCACGCGACGGCGTTATGCTCCAGCGGCGTCAGCTCGCCGGAGGCAATCTCCGCATTGAAAAAATGTAGATGCACCACGCGGTCCGGGTGTTCCTGCACGATGTCGTAGAACTCGCGGTGTACCTTCAGCGTGACGCCAAGCTCCTCGCGGCACTCGCGGATGATGCACGCCTCCGCCGTTTCTCCCGGCTCGATCTTTCCGCCGGGGAACTCCCAGAGAAGCCCACAGTATTTCTCTCGTGGTCTCTGGCAGATCAGGAACTTGTCCCCTTGCCAGATGACAGCCGCCGTCACTTCCATCATGTGCCGCTTCGCCACGCTTTCAGACGGGCATAATAACCCAAATTTATACTTTAACTAAGTATTATATAACGCAACGCCTCCTGCCGCAAGCCTTTTTGTCGAAATATGCCAAAAACGGCGGAAATCCCGCCGTTTTGCCGCATTATCAGTCCTCATCGTCCAGCGCGTCGAGATCTTCCAGCTCGTCGATCCAGTCGCGCTTTAGCTCTGATTCTTTGCTCTTCTGCTTTTTCTGCCCGCCGTTCATGACCTCGTTGAAAAGCATAAAGTCCATGAAGCTGCCGGGGCCATTCGGATTTCCACCAAAATTTTGACTGAACATTTGATTTGCCTCCTTCTTTGACTATGGCAGTGCATATTTTGAGCGCTTTTAGGGCATTTCTTGTGCTCTGATTTACCGACCTCTGTACCTCTGTACCCAACGTAACAGGAGACCTGTACCATAGAACGGACTAAAAGGCATGTGGCAAGTCAAGTTTCGCTGGTCGTTGGCAGAAGCATCACAGGTAGCCCTCGCTCCCTCGCATACTCCATTGCCCTATCCACGGTGTCGCCGCGCGCTGTGGCAGGATCGTATGCAGCAAGCACCATGTCAGCGTAGTCGATGATCTTACAGTAGGCATCGTATTCGCATTCCGGCGTTTTGCGAAGGCTCGCCGCCTCCATGATGGTGCAGTCCTCCAGCAACTTGAAATAGCGGTTTCGAAGATCGGGCGTCCATTTGGACGCTTGCTCCTCGTGCGGCGTCACGACAAAGAGCATCAGCTCATTATCCGTCTGCCGCAGGGCGTTGATGCATTCTCCGGCGTACAAGCCGACGCCACAGTCCGCGACGACAGCAAAGCGGGTTACGCCCTGCTGCCGCAGTTCCATGATCTTCTGCGCCAGTTCCATCTTAAAGTTCTGGCAACCGCCGTCCTCTTCGTCGAATCCCCAAGGGAAACGCATTGGTGGCTGTCCAAGGATAGCGCATGTAAGGTGCTCTTTTTTCATATCCGTTACCTTTCGCTGCTTTCTGTTTTGTAAAATACAGGGTATTAACCCTTTTCGGTTATTTTAACTCAAAAGAGTTAATCTTTTCAAGTGCAAACGGGTATCCTCGGATATGGAAAGAGGTGATGCCCGTGACTATCGGAGAGGCGGTTAAGGCGCGTGTGCTGGAGCTATGCCATGAAAAGAATCTGACAATCAATCGGCTGAGCATCGTCAGCGGCATCACGCAATCCACAGTGAACAACTTTATCAGCGGCAGGAATCACAGTATTACGCTTTCAACGTTGAAAAAACTCTGCGACGGTATGGAAATCACCATACCGGAGTTCTTTGCGTCTGAGTTGTTCAAGGACTTGGAGCAAGAGGTCAAATAGTCTCGACTCGAAACAGCAAAAAAGGCTGGAACCGTACTGTTCCAGCCTTTTTCGCTTGCTCATGGTTGCAATCAAACCTGACCACAGCCAAATCCGATTTGCCTGAACGCCTGCGATTTTCCAAGAACCGTCTGCATATCGGGTTCCGCAAAAGCCACCTCGATATCCGCTGCTGTGATGATGTTGCCATCCGTACGCAATGCCTGCTTCATGCGGGTGCGCTCGAACACCTTCCTGACCAGGCGCGCATTGGAGAAGTTCTGATCCTTTGCGCGGATGATTTGCTCCGCCATTTGCAAGAAGGTATCTTTTGCCTCAGCATCGATCTGATATTCCTCCTCTTGCGCATATTTGCAGTAGATCTGCACCAGCTCCTGTGCGCTATAATCCGGAAAGTCGATGTAGAACTGGATGCGGTCCCGAAGCCCAGGGTTGCTATCCAGCATCTGGTCCATTTCCTTCGTATAGCCGGCCATGATGCAGACAAAATCCTTTCGGTGATCCTCCAGCCGTTTGACGAGCGTATCGATAGCTTCATGACCATAGTCATAGGATGCACTGTTGTTTGCGAGCGCGTATGCTTCGTCGATAAACAGGACACCGCCCATGGCGTCTTTTACGACCGACGCCGTTTTCGCGGCGGTGCCGCCGAGATATTGAGACACCAGACCGTTCCGGTCAGTCTCGACGAATTTATCTTCATCCTTGATGACGCCGAGTTCTCCGAACATTTTCCCAATCAAGCGCGCAACCGTAGTCTTGCCCGTTCCGGGGTTCCCGCGAAACACCATGTGCAGACACGGAAGCGCGGAGCGTCCACGATTCTTTAAAAGCGCGGAGATTTCTCTGACGCATGCCTTGACGGATTCCAATCCGATTAGTGCTTCGAGCTCATCCTGCGCATTGCTTGTTTTCTTTTTGGCGGCAAACGCCTCGAAATCCGAGGCGCGCAGAACCAGTTCCGTTCGGCTGGCATCCGACAGCTGCCCCTGGATCGCGTAGGTCAGCTGCGTCTGCAATGCGGGGTATGGCATCTTCAAGACATCGCTGCCGCGGAAACTTTTCGTATCAAATGCAAATCCGTATTTCTTCGCCGAACATTTCAGCAGTTCCATCTTTTCTTCGCGGCACAGTTCTTTGAGCTCAACAGTGTGGGCAAAAAGGGCTTTGACGTAGTCCAGCTCCTTCGCCTTTTCGTATTGCGCCCGATCCATCGCCGTAACGTAAACGTTGCTTCGCTGGCACAAGAGATGAAAACTGGTCTCCTGCGGAAGTCCCCACATAATACCATCCCGGCGTCCAAAATCCCATCGCTCCGAAATGTAATACAACAGGGGTGCGTTCGTCGTGGTGCGAGTGGCGTCATCCAAATCTCCACGCACAATGCGATGATCGGTTATGACACCCTTGCTGACGAGCAGGGCGTATAGCTTTTCCAAGAAGAAAAACTCATTTACGCCATTTTCGGTTACAATGAGCGTGTTATAATTTCCGCGAATGCCGAGCTTGTTCATCCGGTCGATCAGTGTAAGATCGTTGTGACACACTTCCTTGAAATAAGAAAAACCGGTCATGGCATCCACCTGCGCAAGCAGCTCATCTGTTGTTTCCGGGATGAGGCAAACTTCATCGGTCCCTTGAACGTGCTCGCTCATGCTTGAAAACATCTGCTTTCTTGCGACTGGAAGCGCATCCAGCACTTCTTTCGGCGCAGATTTGGCGGTGATTGGCAGCAACTTGACCTTGTAGCCGAAAATATCTGACAGCTCGGCAACGTCCTCGCTTAGCGGCGAATGCTTTCTATCGACCTTCGTCAGAAACAGAAACTGGAGCAATACTTTCTTTGAAGATTGTTCATCGGGCACCGCACGATACAAATAAAGAAATCTGCAGGGACCGTTCATTCCGACAATCCGGCTGACGATTGTATCCCATTCCCGCTGGAGCTTTGCCGAACGGGGAACAGTGAAATAATAGCTTTCTGATCTTTCCATGCGTTAACACTCCTTCCCTGCGTAGCTGGGCGCGAAAGCGGGCCTCGGCGGAAGAAATGCAATCAAGTCGATCTGCCCGGGGATAATCGAATCCTCTTCCTTCTCTACCATTTCTTCTGCACACACCTGTTGCTTCTCTTCGCAGTCCAGCATCCAAATGAGGTCTTTTACTTCCGCGATAGCGGCAAGAACATCCTCCACCGTGGGAGCGGGATCCTCTGCCCACATTACCTCGTAATAACGATATCTGCCTGTGGAGCAGAAGAACTTATCATATTGGGGATGCATCGGGTCATGCGGGCGCATTTCATCCAGACGCTCCAACATTCCGGTTAAGTCCTCCAAATAGTATTCCAACGTTTCCCGCCTGGATGGATAGGTTCTGTCGACATACATCTGTGCTGCCGCCTCCTGTTCCTCGATTGCGCGATTGGGATAATAGCCCATTTCTTTCACCTCACTGTCAGGCGCTGTTTATCTACTGCCTTTCTCACCCTGCTAATACTATAGCAGCAGCCCCTGTGCATTTTTCTGCACAGGGGCTGCCGAATGCCTATCCAATTTGATCCAATAGTTTCTTTTCAAATTCTTCTATTGCGTTCCAATCTTTGTCAAGCAAACTTTTTATCTCTTCCTTGAATTCATCTGTTTCCGAATTTGCTTGGATTTTGTGCCTGGGCCAGTTCTTGAGCCGTTTCCAACGCCAATTTTCTTTTTTATCAGGTCGTTTCAGAAAGCTGCTGATTTTTGCGCATGCATTTTTTTGCTGTTCGGTCATATTGTCACTGCAAACGGTAAGGGTGATTTTGAAGTAATCGTTTCTTTTCCAAATTTCGTAATAAGCAATATCATTAGTCTTTCGCCCGCTGATTGGAGAGTCCAGCGGTGGCAGAAGCCTCCGAATTGTTTCTGTCGTAAAGCGTGTGCATGTATTGTTGGAAAACTGAGAATCGAAGAATAACTTGCCGGCATCCGCTTTTTCTCTGCACCAACCTACAATGATTGGCCCGCTAATTGCGGAGGTGGTTTTGCATGTCTCAAATATGGTATCCAGCGCGTCCCGGTGGCGGTCATATATTTCTCGGCAAAGCCTTTCAAGTTCAGCGTCTTCCACGATATGCCTCCTTACAGCCGCTTCATAATGGCTCAGCAACATTTCTACTTCATCTGTTATAACGGCATCCTTGCGTGTTTCTGCAATAGCATCCAGAACGTCAGTATAGCTGACCGGCTGCCAATATTGACAATCTTTCTCGCCCTCGGGAAAACTTCCTTCCCGTGTCAAAAACGCAAATGATTTTGTATAGTCCGGATACTCTCTTTCCAGAACATCGCGGTACCTTTGCAACTGATTGTCATGTTCGCCGGAAAACACCTTGTTTTCAATGCAAAGCAGGTATTTCTCTTCTGGACAAAGCAACAGTAAATCAATATGCTGCCACTCGCGGCGTACTGAGCAGCTGGAAAGATTCGGAGGGAGTTGCTCGGCTTGCCCCAACTTTGCGACAAATGCCTGCAAAAATCTGTCACCTAATCCGTGACTTGCATCAGGATCCAGCAGCCATGCCAAAAAACTGCTGTGCCGGATTTCCGTGCGCGTAATGCCGAGGATTTCAAATATATTTAGTTTTTTCATTTGCGCAGATAGCTGTTGAAACGCGCCGTCGCTTTCCAGTCGATTCAAAGCTTCTTTATCTATCATTCTGCCGCTCCTGTTCGAGTGTATATCGGTTGATTGTGGCCGCAGGATACGCGGTCTGCTCATAAATAGCGATTTTTCTTTATGCTCTCAATGATCTCTTCCCGTAGCCATGCCGGTTCTACGACCTCAACATATTGCAGGTATTGCAGCGCCCAAAACCTCACGCCGCGAAGCGGAGCGGTAAAGCTGGCGACAAAGGTCTCCTCGTCCCGGTCGTAGACCTGAATGTCCGTCCCGAAACGATCGAACACATCCTTGAGGATCGCACGGTTGCAGTACATTTTGACACGCTCCGGAGCGCCGGCAAAGGCGTAAACCGCGTCTTGTGTGTCCTGCTTGACGGTTGCGCGCTCGCTGCGGCTTTCCTCAAGAAGCCGGATGTCCTTCATACGGTCGATGCGGTGAAGCTGCACAGCGTCTTTGCCTTCGGGAACACAGACCAAATAGTAGTGCTCGTTCATATAAACCATTTCGTATGGGCTGAGTATGTGCTCTTTTGTCTCGTGGAGTTTCTTGTCCATGCCATAGTGCAGATAGGTCAGTTGCACCTTTTTCTTCCGTGAGATCGCTTCATCCAACTGCTCGATATTCCAGAATATCTGCCGGTTGTCCGTTTTGCGGTTCGGACGGGCGACGGTCAGGTGGCGGTATTTCTTTCGCTGATGAACGCTGAGCTGCTTTTGCAGCTTCTGGATCAGCAACTCCGTCTGCCTCGCCGGTATAAAAGGAAAAGAGTATACCGCGCCGGTCAGCAGCAGGACTTCGGACTGCTCCAGGTCCCGGCTTCTGAGGAAGTATCCCTCGCCGTTTTCCTCATAAAGGGAGATGTCATAGCCCATGTCGTTTAGCAGGGAAAGCGCGCTGTAGACCGTCCGGCGATCCGGCTTCATCCCATAGATGGTCTGCATTTTCGAGAGGATATCCCGCATGGGCAGGATATGCTCCGCATCCGAGTATTCCTTAAGGATTTCCAGAAGGCATATGGCGTTTGCCTTTTCCGTCAGCATGATTAATTCACCTTTCTATGGGATGGATTCAACGAGGGCACGTTTGTGATTTGCTGTACTTTAAGCAATCCGCCACGACAAAGAAACCAACGCATATTGCTCCTTGGATGATACATTATCGAAGACTGTATGATAATACTTGAGGTCGGCGAAAGGATAATTTTTCAGTCTCTGCTGCGCTGACTCGCTGAAATTGCAAATATTATCCGCCAAAAAGGTGCAGTTCTCATAGCTTTCAAGAATTGTTCTCTTTGGGCATTGTATGCCTTTCTTGGGCCATACATCCGCAAGGATAACGCCGTAGCAATGATGCACTTTGTCTAGTTCAATTCTCGCTCCTTTCTCTTCCTTTATTTCTTCAAACAGGTCTTGCAAACGAACTATATCATCGCCAATTTCGCATATTTTCGAAGGTAGATTGCTAAATCGTTTAGATTCAAGCAGAAATAGATTCCCAGCAGAACGATCCCATACCAAAGCATCGATGTGCTTCTTATTATTTTTGCCAAACTGAAACTCAAACCAACTGATTACATTCTCGCTTCCGCACACAACTTCGGCAGCCTTTGACCAATTCACAGTCAGATTCCTTTCGACAAATCCGGTGCTTCCCTTCGCCGGATAGAAGCAAGATAATATGTGCTGATATTTTACCACATACGCTTCAAAAATCTTATCCATTGTATCCATTCAACGTCCCTCCAATTTCGTTTCCCTTATCTGATATTGGTCTATTCTACATTTCCCAGCTCCATTTACGCCGGTTAAACCACCACAGGGATGCATACACTTTGCCGGGGATGTCGTCTTTATAAAATCCCACCCGGAAAACATCGGTATGGTACGCTTCCTCAATAGCTGACGCCGCAGTTTCAACTTCCAGCAAACCAATTTTGCCCTCAACGATGAGGATCGCCGCCCGTCCTTCGATGTTGTGCTTTTGCTTGATCTCGGGAAGCAGATGAATCAGATCCCCGGCGATGTCGTCCAGCGAAACGATCATCGTATCGACGTCAACCGGCTGATTCTCAAGCAGCTCGCGGGTATCCGCAACGTCGGGCGGAGGATAGAGAATGTCCTTGCCTGATGGATCGGTGTGAAAAAGCCGCTCCATGTGGTGAAGGAATAGGTCGGTATTATCACGCGGCGCGTAGGGGAAAACAGATAGGTCGAATCTGAACTTTCTATCTTCGTCTATTACGACCTCGACGGTCTTTGTTCCGTTTTCGTGTTCTTGTATCTGTATGTGAATCAAATCGTCCATAAACAATGCCGCTTCCCCTGTTCCATATTCTTGCTGACACTGATTATTATAATGGGTGCATAGTAAATAATCAACCTGCTATGCCTCAGCCTATTGGTACTATACCGGAATCCCCTGTGCATTTATCTGCACCGCAGACTTGGCAAGCCTGCGGCGCGGTGCTATAATACCATATTGGGAGTGATGACGTATGCTTGAAGTGTTGCTGATGCAGTACCGGGAGATTTTCGGAGAGGATTTTCCGCTTTTGCAGTTCGAGGGGAAACAGGAGATCGAGGTCATCAACATCCTGTACGACTGCGTCTCGAAGTGCCTCCCCTACGACCCGGAGCGCAAAATAGATTACAGAATAACCGAGGCGCCCGGCCTCAAAAAATGAGCGAGAAAGGAAGACGATCATGAAGTTCAAAATGATCCACGAAAACTTCAACGTGACCGACCTGGACCGGTCTCTTGCGTTCTATGAGAAGGCGCTCGGGCTCCGTGAGGTGCGCCGCAAGGAAGCGCCGGACGGCGCGCATATCATTTGTTTCCTTGCAAACGAAGAGGCGGATTTCGAGCTGGAGCTGACCTGGCTTCGGGATCATCCGCAGAAGTACGATCTCGGCGAGGAGGAGTTCCACCTTGCGTTTCGGACGGATGATTTCGACGCGGCGCACGCACTGCACGATTCGATGGGCTGTATCTGCTTCGAGAATCCCGCGATGGGCATCTATTTCATCCAGGACCCGGACGGGTATTGGCTGGAGATCCTGCCGGTGCGGAAGAACAAATGACGATTGGGAGATGAAAAGCAAGAAAGACCATTTGCCCCTGTACGGCATCGGCCCGGCGCTGTGCTACCCGATGGCGGTACTGTCCGCCGTCGGGATCTACCTGTCTGCAAAACGGATCATACCGGGCGAGGTAGAGAACAAAACCGTTCGGGTTGTTATGACGGTGCTGGGCGTCCTGCTGATCATTGAGGGCCTGCTACTGTTCTTTGGGGCGGACCTGAACGGCAAGTTGCAGGACAATATCAAGCAGAACAAGCTGAAAACCGACGGCTCCTACAGGTTCGTCAGAAACCCGTGTTACTGTCTCTTCCTTCTCGGCTGCACCGGGGCTTTGCTGAGCGCGCACAATCCGGTTCTTCTGGTGTTGCCCGTTGCCTTTTACATTTGGATGACCGTCATATTGAAAAACACGGAGGAGAAATGGCTCAAAGACCTGTACGGCGAGGCGTACACGGAGTATTGCAGGCGCGTGAACAGATGCATCCCGTGGCTGCCGCGATAAGGATGGAAAACTTGACACGCGGGAGGAAAACATGGTACGGGAAATTGACACGAAAGAAACCGATCGGGCTGCGGCGTTTGAGCTTTGGATGAAGGCGCCGAATCCGATGGTGACGTTCATGAAAACAATGAACGTCACCAATCTTGTAAAAGTCGGCAGGAAAAGATCGTACAAGTTCAATATGCTGATGGACTATTGCATCGGACGAGCGGCTTCGGATATCGAGGAGTTTTACACGCTCCCGGTTGGAGGCAAGCTGATGCGATACGATACGCTTGCGGTATGCCATATCGTGAAGAACAAAAAAGGCAGTGTCAGTTCCTGCGACGTTTTGGCGCATCCGGAGCTGGAGGACTTTCACCGCGAGTATCTGGAGTACTCCGCTTCGGTTGCCGAAGCCTGTGAAAACAGAGACCTGACCGACAGCATGGTGATCGGCACTTCGGCGGTGACGAAAACGGAGCTGGACGGCGTCGTGGGGATGTACAGCGGCCTTTACAACAATCCGTTCCTCTTCTGGGGCAGGTACAGAAAGAAATTCTTCCGTTATTATCTTCCGATTTCTTTCCAGTTCCACCACACCCAGATGGACGGCGAACAGGCGGGGCGGTTTCTGGAGAATCTGCAAAAAGAGATCAACGGCTTAAGCGAGGCGTAATGATTTCGCGTTTGGAGGGAATGGTCATGAGCGATTCATGGGAAATGGATTACGACGAGGTGGCGAGCCATTGGCTGGAAAAGGACAGGGACGCCGTCCATCTGGAGCCCGCCGCGCTGCGGGAGAAGATCGACGCATTCCTTCGCGCGCACAACACGGGCGCGCTGGCGACGGCGGGCGCCGACCTTGTGCGTTGCACGCCCATCGAGTACAACTATGTGGACGGCTGCCTCTATCTGTTCTCTGAGGGCGGGTTGAAGTTCAAATGCCTCAAGGACAACAAGCACGTCGGCTTTGCCGTCTTCGAGCCATACGGCGGTTTCGGGCAGCTCAAAAGCCTGCAGATCACGGGAACGGCTGAAATGGTCGAGCCGTTCAGCGAGGAGTATCAGAAACTGCTGGACCATAAGAAGATCCCGGCTGACGCCATCCGAAAGCTCCCGAAGCCGATGAACCTCATTAAGATCGTGCCGGAGAGCTTTGACTATCTGGACTCTGATTTGAAAAAAGACGGCTTCGAAAGCCGCCAGCATCTGGAATAAAGGAAGGAGAAGATCATGCAATTCATCTGCTATCCGAAATGCACGACCTGCCAGAAGGCAAAGAAGTGGCTGGACGCGAACGGCGTCGCCTACGAAGAGCGCCACATCAAGGACGAGAAGCCCACCCTTGCCGAGCTGAAGGCGTGGCACAAGCAAAGCGGCCTGCCGCTCAAGAAGTTCTTCAACACCAGTGGCCTCCAGTACAAGGAGCTGCACCTAAAGGACAAGCTCCCGACCATGAGCGAGGCGGAGCAGTTCAAGCTGCTTGCCACCGACGGGATGCTCGTCAAGCGCCCGCTCCTCGTTGGCGACGGCTTCGTGCTGGTTGGGTTCAAGGAAGAGGAATGGAAAGCGCGGGTTTGATTGTTCTTTGACTATAGCAGCGCAGATTTTGCAGATTGAGAGAGGCGAAGGCAGTTGTTCGGGAACGCCGAACAACTGCCTCGTTACACTTATGAAATGATCCGGAAATGCGCGATTATTCTCCAATCGAAGCAAGCAAGTTACTGAGTTCTTCAAAAGTTGAAATCGCGTCGTCAAAGTTCTGAGGAATATCCGTATACAGCAGATTTTCATGCAGTTTTCCGTATTGGCTTTTGGCCAGATCTTCAAATTGCGCTTTCCAACGATCAAATTGATAAGGTGCTCGGGGGTCGTAGTCAACAGCAATGTTGCGCTTGCCCAGATAGTAAGAATCGGTCTCTTTCGTCAAAGCTACCAACCGCTTCAGTTCTTCTTTGTCGTTAAGAAAGTCTTGAATCTCCGGGAGCTGGTACAACCGAACCACGTCATAGACGTGCCTCACTTTGTCGCTTAGACTGCCGCACATAGTGTGCCTTTTAACAGACATGAGCTTGTCAATAAAAGTCCTGCTAATTTCGAGTACATTCAACGTAACGGATGTCAACTCGTAATCGTTGACCTCCTTCGCATAGCCGTGATTCTCCAAATACTCTTGAATGTATGTTTTGAAAGAACGCTTGCTGTACGGATCAGGGCGTACACTGCTGCCGATTTCAAGCTTTACATGTTTCTCTTCGTCATCAAACCAGACAAACATACTTTTGCTGCGGTTAGACCTTTCGCTTGCGATTGGCTCTGTGTTGGCGCCAACAGTCATAATGCTCTCAATGCGTTTGATTGACCTGCTGCACTCTTTGTCAGGAAGATCCATTCCCAAAAACGTAAGGTCAATGTCTTCTGAAAACCTTTCGATCGAGCCTGGATAGCACTTGCTGAGAGAAGTTCCGCCTTTGAAGACGCATTTTTCGGCAAATTCACTCTGTTCAAGTTTTTGAAGCATGTAGACGATATAGTAGTCTCGCTCGGCCGCCGCTTCCGGAATGTGTTTATATTGAGCTGCTAAAGTGATAAGGTCACGGAAGTCATCGGGAATCTCATGAAGTCGCATATAAGTCCTCCATCCTCGGATACTTGTAGACTGACAGCTTGCTTAAATACTTGCTGAGCGAATTTGACGTGCCGTAGTAGTCAAGAATGCTTTTGAGAAAAGCTATCGTTGATTTAGAATAGTGCAGCTTTTCTTGTACAGAAACAAATGCGGAATCATCATAATCGGCAGCAATCTTTTGGCAGAAGGAAAGAAAGCTCTGCGGCGCCATTTCCTGAATCCGATAATAGTTCTGGAGTACATCCATAGCCGAAATAATAATCCTATTTTTTTCGTTAAACGCAAGAGAGCATTGCGTTAAGAATACGCTGCCGATGCTTTTCGACTGCTGCTCCAAAGAAGATGTCAAAACCTCCGTTTGCTTGCTCACTTGAGTTGTCAACTTCAAAGAATTGTATAGAGCATAGCCGATAACCGTTCCTGTTTCACCTTTTGTGAAAGCATCAATAACATCCTTTTCAGACGGAGGCATAAGCCCAAACTTGCTTTTGCGGGGAATATAATAGACGCCCCTTGCTGCTTTTTTGAGCGTGCTGGCCTTAACCATGCGCTCCAGCGCTTTGTAGTATGCAGCTTCGGAAACTGATTCAGCCAGTCTTTCTTGATACAGCTTGCTCGCAAAGAACAGCTGGTTTGGCTCAAACTCCTGCAGCGCTGATTCGATTTGTGCTTTGCTGCTCACGGCGACGCCTCCTCTCCAATAGATTGCGCTAATAGTATATGCCAGCAAATGCAAAAATGTCAAGTAAATTGTGAATCTACTTGACATTTGTCGGGTGCAGCATTCACACTTATGCCACTTTCTTACCAATGACAATGCTATTTTACGGGAAACTACATCTTGGAAAACAGATGACAATATGCTATCCTATTTATAAACTATAGCGTTATCAATCGAGATTAATTGCATATAAAAGACTACATTTCATACAAGCGGATATTCTGACGCGGATCATCGGAGGCGAGAACAACATGAATGCAAATGATGAAAAATGTGAGATGAGGATTAAGTATTACAGCAATCACGATTTATCTGTAGGGTTGTTTCTGGAGCGAGCAGAAGTTCTTACCGAAACATTTGATGTGAACAAAGAATGCGATATCAATGATGCTATTGAGTTGTACAACACAATTGAGATACTTAATTCTGGCGTTAAACTGATGAAATGGAGCGAGCAAAAAGCGGAATCCTTACGGAAGAAAAGCTGGTTGTTTCACCCGATTGTTTCTGCGTTTTTTGGTAATATCAATGAGCAGAATGTTGAAAAAATGCTGGACGAAGTTGATCTAACGTATACTGATGATTTCTGGGTATTGTTTTCAAAATACAAATTATATGAACGCATCAGCGAAAAATGCTTTTACAAGCTATTGCAGCATCGCTTTGCAATACAACATATTTTAGTGCACAAGGATCTTGTGGAACACTATGACACAATCTTGGCGGATTATATTCGCTCGACGGACTCTTGCGCGAAACTAATCTTAAACCACTATCTGTCAGACTGTAAGGACGGGTATCACTTCCCAAAGAGCCTTAAGCTAGTAGATTATGAGCAAATTCTAAATCAATATGTGAGTTCCGACTTGGCAAATCCGAATTATCTTAAGCTGATTGAAAATGCGCAGAGTTCAAAAGATTTTCCGGTAGATGACAAGCTACGCCTTGCTGCGAGAAAAGCATATGACCTGCGATTAGAAAAATTGGCAGGGCAAGCTACTCCCACTGAAATGGCAGTCAGTGTCAAATTTGATGATTTGCCTGAACCAAAAGCGATTCAGCAAAAAGGCCCATTTCAATATGAGTTGGCTTACGATATCAAGTGGATAGATGACAATTTGGATTATCCTACACTTCTCAACAACTTTCTGTATCTGTTTGAATATATTGATTTGTTTTGGAGAAGTAATCTTGTGTCGGTTCGGTCAAAGATATCTGCACTTGAGAAACTTATAGGTGTACATGGCAATAAGGATTATCCTAAAGGCGCCGTTTTTGAAGAGTTAGAGATGATGTCTTCTGTTCAAATGTATGCATACTACGAAGTCTTGAAAAAGCGTAATGTTTGGCTTGAAGACATTTTTAAGTGGTATTTTGAAGAGTACATTCTTGAAGAATTCGGAGCAGGCGGTTTTACTTTTAATCCTCCTTCCCGTAATACATCTTATGTTGAGAAATGCCGAACTTTGGCATCTGAGATGGACGGAGTCTTCAAGCAGTTCCAAATGTTCATTGAGGACGGGGCAATAAACCGCGAATTGTTTGAGATGTCCTCGAAGCCTGTCTCTTTTTCATCGTTGAAAAGCGGCATTCAATGGAAATACGCATACAGACAAAGCGAAGAGTTGCAACGGGAGGAGTTTTGCCTTTTCTCAGATCAATCACATCTCACCTATACTGAACAATATGGCTCAACATATCACTGCTTATATGACTTGATTGCATCTGAAACACTACAGATTAGCGATTTTCAAGAATACCAAAAGAACGATATTAGATGGTTGATTGATCGCGGCACTATTATTCTTGATTCCGAAGGTGTTCTCGAGGCTGATAGAAATCGTACCGCCCTGCTGAAAGACTTATATGATCATGATGTAATTTGCCTGCAATACTGCAAATCCATAAAGGGGTTGGTTGACAGACTTCTCAAATCAGGTGATTTGCGGTGCGGCAATACGCTTTTTTCAGAACCAGAGAGTAACTACTTGAATTACAAATTGAATAAGTCGGAGTTTAGCAATGGGCAAGATCTACGAAACATGTATTCGCATAGCACTTATCCGAAAGATGAACAGACTCAACTGAGAGATTACATGGAACTGATGAAAGTAATGGTGATAGTAATAATGAAAATCCAAAATGATTTGCTTTTGAGAGAATGCGATCAAAAAGGGGAAACGATTTCTTTTGGTTAACGAGAGGCCCCCTTCTTCTTTGTCTATAGCGCCTCAAATTTTGCACTTGTAATCCGCCTCAACCTATGCTACACTACGCCAAACACGATGGCGGAACGAAATGGGCCGGACACGCTGCGGAAGCGAAATTCCGCGTGCGCGTCTGACCCATTTTTTGACCCAGAACAGAAAATGAGCGAGTGGATTGGGTGGACAACGTATCAGTTTTTCAAACTATTTGCCGACACAACAGCACGAAATCGACTATAAATCATGTAATTTCCGAACGGGTGCACCCTCATAACCCGGAGGTCGCAGGTTCAAGTCCTGCCTCCGCAACCAGAAAACCCTGAAATCTCAACGGTTTCGGGGTTTTTTCTTTGCTCTATTGCAATTTGCATTTCTTTTTCCCGAAGAGCCTTGCCCCATTTTTTCATCAAATATTATCCCTCATACAAAATATCTCCTTTGTCGTTCGATTTTAATTTTTCAGCCCGCCCGCTATTAGCGTTTGCAGTAAAGTAGGCAGTGCGACGGGAATTGCATTTCCCTTCAAGCGTTATTTGCTGTTATTCTTTCCCGCTGCGAGAAATCCGGCAGCGGGATGCCGGCAAATTTCGCTCTTTTTTTCGCTCCGTTGAGCCGTGGCGCGTTGTTGAACTGCTCTCCATTCAGGTAGTCCGTCATGGAGGTGATCGCCTCCCGTTCGATGTCCTCGCTCTTGTGAAGATACTTCCTTGTCGTCTCAATGGACGAGTGTCCCAAGATCCCCTGAACAATGTTGAGCGGCGTCCGTTCCTCCACCAGCCGCGTTGCCAGTGTGTGCCGCAGAGCATGAGGATTAACCTTTTTGATCTCACATCGCTTTGATATGGCGTTGAGTCGGATCTCAAAGCTCTTGGGGTCAATGTGCGTCCCTGCTCTTGACGGAAACAACAGATTATCTGGATTGGGCCAGCTGGAGTGAGCAAGCGTGTAGAGATGTCGGATCAACAGCTCGCACAAGCCGTCCGAAATAGCGATCTCGCGGTTCGATGTCTTTGTTTTGGGCGTGCTTTGGACGATCAGGTGCGTTTTCTTCTTCGGGTCGTAATTCAAAATCCTGATGTTCGGATTATCCAACGACAGTGCCTCCGTTTTTACCCGAATCAGATTTTTGTTGATTCGCAGTGTCTGCCGTTCCAAGTCAAGGTCCGCAATCTCCAACGCAAGCAGCTCGCCCACACGGAAGCCAACGAACAGATCGGTCAAGATCGCTATGCGCTGCGTTTCCTTCATGACCTCCTCCATAAAAATCTGCATTTCAGAGGGACTCAAAACACGCATCTCCTTTGCGACGACCTCCGGCCTTGTTGTGCTCAGTGTCGGGTTGCACGGGAGCTTGTACTTGCTTTGAGCGTATGTGAAAAAGTCCTTGAGGATCATGTGATGATTGCGAATCGTTTTGGGGGACAGTCCGCCGTTCCGCCCGTCCATACGCGCACCGTTGAGTTGTTTCTTTTGGTAATATTCCTGTATCACATCTGGACTGATCTGATACAGGAACATTTCATCAAAGGCAGGAGCAAAGTGCGTGTGGTAGATGTCTAAATAGCTTGCGTAGGTCGATGGCTTTCTGGTCGGCGGGGACTTGTAAAGACGAAGCCAGTCCATAAAAGCATCCTTGAATTGCGCTTCCGACTCCATTGAATGCCCAAGGCGTTTTTGCATTTTTTCCTTTTGGGCATCCTCTCGTTTTGAAGCCTCCTCCAAAGCCTTCATGTGTTCCCGCTCCGCAAGCCACTCTTCCTTTCTCTGCTTGCAGATCGCCTTTGTTTTCCCCTTAAACGATTTCCTTTCCGGAGAGCCGTTTTCTTTCCTGCCGATCGTAATTTGATGTACCCATGTGCGATCGGGGAGCTGCCACCAGCTCCCTTCGCCATTTGCACGACGCTTATTTGCCATGGTAACCTCCAATTCTCATCTTTCATTATGATAATTGAAGATTTTGCCTCACTGTTTCGCAACGCCGGCGCTTTCGAGCCATGCGTAAAAGCCCTCTGCCGGTATCCGGTAATTCTTCCCAATTTTGATGACCGGAAATGCCTTGCTGTGAATTAAATTATAAGCAACATTTGTCCCGATTTTGAGAGTTCGCTGAATATCTCTCACGGTCAAAAAGTCGTATTTTGCTTCACACATAAAAAGCTCCTTTCTGCGTTGCGTGCCAAGGTCTATTCATTTTTCGAGGTACATTGCTGACTCATAAAGCTATTTTACGACAACTTCCTGAGCTAATCAATATATCTCATCGCCCTTTGACACAAATATTTTGAAATCCTTACGCCGGAAAAATAGCTGACGACAAGAGGAGATGCTCCCGCGAACGGGAGCATCTCCTCTTTTGACGAGTATAATCATATCACATGACTATGCGACAGCGCAAGTACATCAACCGCGACATTTTTGCGACATTTTGAAAATATGAGCGTCTTACCCGTTGTAGCGTTCCGAGTAAGCGTACATTTCCGCAAGATTATCAACAGCATCCTTTCTGATCCGTTCGATGGTGCGAACAGTCAGGCCGTGTTGTTCTGCCGCTTTTTTCGTAGATACCCCTTCCATGTAAACCATGCGCACAACCTCTGCCTGGCGCTTTTCAAGAAGCGAGATGTAGTATAGGAGCTTCTTCTGCCTCCGTTCGAGAATAAAGAGTTCATCGGCGATCTCCTTGGCAGATTCAGCATTTAGTTGCTTGGCCTGCTCCTCATAGTTGAGGGCAATATAGAGTGTCTTGTTGGAAATATGTCCTTTGGAATGACCTACACCTTCTCCGCTTCCATAGTTCATGGCCTCGATTTGCTCCGTCACGCCAACCTCGGAGGGATGCTCCAGATCATAGCGCAAAACGGCGATCTTCCGCTCACGGGCGCGGTAGCCTTCCAGCAATTCAGAAACATAGCTTTTCATATCAGCACTCATAATAGCCTCCTTTTCTCGTCTTGGTTTGGTTTGGGAATGAAGGATCATCGTGCTGATCGGAGGTGATCGACAGTGAGGGCAGAGCACTCCGCCCTCACTGGGAAAGTAAAGCGCCCCCACAGGAATAACCCACAGAGGCTCATGCAAGGAACTTATGTTATTAGCCGCGCAAGTAAGCTCCAAAAGCTCGCGCTTCGGAGTGGGTACAGGCCAGATCCAGGGGAGGCTGTTTTCTTGCTTTTGAGAGTGCGGCGATATGTCGCATCCTGTAAGAATTTCATGCGCCTCCCAAAATGAGATAGCTCTACGGGGATATTGAGCTCATTATAGCAAGCTCCCCCCAAAAAGCAAACTGCCCCACAGTGCAGCTATGGAAAAACTCCAACTATACAGCCCTGCACAGGTCTGATACACTAAGGCTGTATTTCAGGGCGAAGTAAGTTAGGGCGGAGTAAGTTAGGGAGGAACGGCGACAGAAAGGGGGTTATTGCGCCCTCCGTCAGACTCAAACGAACTGGAACTCAATAAAGGACAAGAATGAAACCGTAATTGCTCATAGGGGCGATTGCGGTCTTTTTTTGTCTCAAAATCGAAAGGAGCAAGCATTTTATGAGCGAACTCAACAGTACCAACGCATGGCCCTTCACCGAGATCCCTGCCGAGGAAGGACTGGACATTAACGCGATTTTCGGAGACAGCACGGATACAGCCAATCAGGGCAACCCCTTTGAGGTACAGGCGACTGCCGCAGCACCCGCACCGGCACCTGCGACGCAGGAAATGCCGGCGGCGCCCGCTGTGGAAGTAGCCGCACCGATGCCAGCTGTTGCCCCGCCGAAGGAAGCTCCCGCTCCTGCACAGCCGGAGTCAAATGCAGCCGCAGGAAACCCCATTGCCGCGGCTTTTGAGCAGAAAACGGCGGAGAATACCAAGAAGGGACTTTTGGAAAAGCCGCCTGTCTTCTATCACAAGGGCGTGAAGGAGGACATCGAGGACGCCTCTATGACCTTTGAAGAGCTTCGTATCCGCAAGTCTGAGGACTTCACCGATCTGGAGGAGGGCAAGCGCGTTTCCTGGAGCGTGGAATACTGCGGTATTCGCAAGGAGATCAAGGACCCCAAGGGTACCACGATCATTTCCATGAAGGAGACCATCGAGCGTTCCCGTGAATTTCTGGAAGCACTCAAAAAATCGAAAGAGAAGGACCCCTGCTGCTATGTTAAGCCCAAGGTGGAGATGAAGACCAAGGGCAACGCCGCCTACAAGGGCAGATTCGGCACCTTGGAAGAGGCGCGGGAATCGGATAAGGTCATCTGCCTGATCCCCTCCCGCGACGGCAGGATCTACGAGCTTCGCAAAATGGAGCAGGGCGAGTTCATCGCCCCCAAAAACAATGTAGTGGATTTTTCGGAGATCAGGGCTGGGTTTATCCCAGCTCTGCCGAAGATCCCCGCACAGCTCATGGGTGAGATCATTGCGTTTTTCCGCTCCTTTATGACGGAGAGCGAGGAAAATGAAGCGATGGCGCAGATCTATTGGGATAAGGCAGAAAAACGTTTTTTTGCCTATGTTCCCAAGCAGAGCGTATGTAAAGAAGAGGTTGAGGCCAATCTTCACGACTGCCCGTACGATGATGAGGATCGATATATCTGCTATGCAGATATTCACTCCCATAACAGCATGGACGCCTTTTTCTCCGGAAAGGATGATAGGGACGAGTGCTCTACGGGGCTCTACCTTGTCCTCGGAAGGCTCGATCATTTCTACCCAGAGATCAAGGCCCGCATCTTCTGCGGTGACAGCTTCGTTCCCATTGACCCCGATACGGTCGTCGAAGGGTTGGAGCGCCAGTTTCCGAGAGAGTGGCTGGAGCAGGTCAGCATCCGCAGGAAAGAGAGCATCCAGTTATTATTTTTCATAGGTAGTCTCCTCATCTTTCATACTCTCTGCTGCGGTGCTGACGGTTATATTCCTCCTGCACAAGACGCAGAATGGTGTTCTGCATTTCCTTGGCGGTATAGTTTTCCGGAAAGTACTTGCGGAGGTCGCCCACCTGAAAGCTGACCTTCTCCCGCTGATTAGCTTTTTCTTCGCCGAGGATCTTGAAGATACGATTCGGGGTAAGGATGCAGTACTTCTCATCACTTTCTTTTCTCAGCCGGACAGCCTGCGCATACGACGGAGTGCAGTCGTAATAATCAATGGCCTCGACAACAGCCCGCTGATGCTCCTCGCAGAGATACGACAGCTCTACGCCGACGGAAAGCGCCATTTTTCCTTCGTCCATATAGGCAAGGAGTTCCGGGATGAGGTGCGTCAGACGGATGTAGCGTTTCACCTGCGTTGCGCTATCAAAGTCAGAGATTTCTTCAACGGTCAACTTCGGACCAACTCGGTCCGAAGTTAAGTCGGTACGTTTGCCCTGATGCTTCATGGCATCGGCTTTCATCTTGTACGCAAAGGCCTTTTCGCTCGGCAGAATGTGCTCCCGGTGGAGGTTGCTGTCCACAACGGCAATGGCGGCAGCATCGCGGTCAAGGGCATAGATCAAGGCAGGGACTTCGGTGATCTCTGCCTTTTCTGCGGCGTGCAAGCGGCGATGGCCGCTCACCACTTCATATTCATTTTCGGCACCCTCCATCGGTCTCACGATCAACGGCGACATGATACCGTTTTCCCGGATGCTTTCCACAAGAGAGTCCATTTCTTCGTTGTCCTGCACCTTGTAAGGGTGATCCCTGAACGGGTGCAGCGCCGTGACCGGCAGCGTTTTCAGCTCCGATGCGGACTTCAAAACCTGCAGGGCCACATTCCAGTTTCTTTCATTTAACGTCGTATTCATAGTTATATTTCTCCTTCTTTTCTTTGTAATAGGGGGCGTAGATTAAAGCACTTGTAGCAGACCTGAAGGCGGTCTACGGGGCGGTGGATGAGTCTGCAGCGATAGACGCTCTGGACTCCTTCGCGGAGAAATGGGACGGCAAATATCCGAAAATTGCACAGTCCTGGC